>OBEQ011463479.1_pt1 | contig 11501 bp, 13 predicted proteins | sample 1670901 | NCBI WGS metagenome assembly OBEQ01 (sample SAMEA104232315, study PRJEB22302) | groundwater metagenome | biome: forest; feature: aquifer; material: groundwater | place: USA | collected 2011-08-07 | depth 5.4 m | reverse complement strand
GCTCGGCGAAGGCATCGCCGACGACAACGCATCCTTGCCCGAAGACGCGTTGCAACTCGAAGAAATCGGCCACCACGTGCACGAATGGATCAAGCAGCTCAACGACAAACAGCGCTGGGTCATCGAGCGCCGTTTTGGTTTGAACAATCAGGAACCGTGTACGCTCGAAGACCTGGCGCTGGAATTGCACGTGACCCGCGAACGTGTGCGCCAAATCCAGATGGAATCGCTGCGCCTCTTGCGTCAATTACTACGCCGCCGCGGCATGGACAAAGACGAATTGTTTTGAAGTTGGACTGGTCGACCATCCGCACCGTGCTGCTTGACATGGACGGCACGCTGCTGGATCTGCATTACGACAATTACTTCTGGATCGAACACGTGCCGCGCCGTTACGCCGAATATCACGGCGTGGAATTCGAAGGCGCGCGTGAACATCTGTTCGAGCGCTTCGCGCAGCACAGCGGCACGCTCAACTGGTATTGCACCGACTTCTGGAGCAGCGAACTGGCGCTCGACATCGTGCAACTCAAACAGGAAATCGCCCACCTGATCGCCGTGCGCCCCGATGTGCCGGCTTTTCTGAATGCAATACGCAATCCGAATCGCCGTGTGGTGATGGTCACCAATGCGCATCCCAATAGCTTGAATCTGAAAATGCGCGAGACCGGGCTGGAACCGCATTTCGACGCATTGATTTCATCGCACCAGGTCGGGTTGCCCAAAGAGCATCCGGATTTTTGGCAGGGTCTGCAAAGCATCGAGACGTTCGATATTCGGCACACGCTATTTGTCGACGACAGCCTGCCCGTGCTACGCAGTGCGCAACGCTACGGCATCGCACATTTGCTTGCCGTGTGCAATCCGGATTCGAAGCAGCCGCATAAAGATTGTGGGGAGTTTGTGGGGATTAGCAGTTTTGCGGAGGTGATGCCCACTGAGTAATGTGGGTTGTAACGTAAGGTAGTCCGAGCTGGTTAATCAGAGGGAGACATATCAATGAATCAAGCCGCCATCTTTTATCCTGTCTTCGCCCTGGCCGGATGGACGTTTGCCATCCTGCTATTAGTCCCCTATAAACGCATCAAAGCCGTCAGACTTAAGCAGCTTGTACCAGATGACTTCAAACTGGGCGAATCCAAAAACGTACCCCCTAGCGTGAGCCTTCCTAACCAGAATTACACCAATCTTCTGGAACTTCCAATTTTGTTCTATGTGATTTGTTTAGTGTTGTATGTGACGAACAATGTGGACTTGATTGCGATTTACCTGGCATGGGTATACGTTGGATTCCGGTTGATACACAGCGTGGTTCACCTGACATCAAATCATATACTGCATCGTTTAACTGTTTTTGGCATGAGCTTTTTTGTGTTGATTGCTATGTGGGTGCGGGCGTTTATTGCTATCAGTTAGGGCGCTGCATGTGCGCTCGTCGGTTACCGGATGGGTTGGTGTAGCTGTTAGGGTTTGGTTGGCCGGGCTACCCCCGGCCAGCTTAAGATGGGTTCATCCTCCCCACGCATGTCCAGTTAAAATACCGCTTAAATCAATCTTCAATCCGGAGCACCCATGTCTCAATCCCCCTCAAACAACACCGTCACCTCCGCCACCAGCGCGATCTGGCGCAATCACGTTTCGGTGCCCGATACGCCCGCTGGTTTCACGGTGCGCACCACTTACCCAAACAATCCCGACGGCGTGGAGGTAATGCTGGAACAGTGGGAGGCGGGCACGGAAGAGCCGCCGCATTCGCATCCGGGCGACGATATGACGGTGGTGGTCGAGGGCAAGATGTCGATACAGTTCTATATGAAAGACGGCGACAAGTTGGTGCCGGATGGCGAGCCTGTGGTGTTGCGTCAGGGCGAGACGGGTTACATCAAAGGCGGGCGCATACACGACGCCAAATATATCGAAGCCTGCAAGCTAGTGTTTGTGCACGACAAGGCTTTCGCGTTTCATCCTCACGGTTAATTCCCACATCCACACACGCACGTAATGCGGCTTTACCTCATTGCGTTTTGTGCGGGAGTTTGGCTACTGCAGCAGCAAGCGGATTTGCCGCCGGCGCGATGGTTGTGGTTATTGCCTTTGTTGTCGGCGGTGTTATGGGTGCCACGCTTTTCCCGTTTTATTGCTGAAAGTTTGCGTTTTGCGGGCGTGGCGCTACTGTGCGCCGCGCTGGGTTTTGCGTGGGCGGCGTGGCGCGCGGATTTGTGTTTTGACGAGCGGCTGCCGGAGCACTGGCAGGGCGTGGACGTGGCGCTGATCGGCACGGTAATCGATTTGCCGCAGCAGAATGAACGTAGTGAGCGCTTTTTGTTGCGTGTAGATGATGTGCTGACCCCAAACGCGCGCATTCCATCGCGCGTACAACTGGCGTGGTATTGGCCACGGGACGCGATGCAATTTTCGCCGCGTGTGCAGGCAGGTGAGCAATGGCGCATGACAGTGCGCCTGAAAAAACCGCACGGCACCGCCAATCCGCATGGCTTTGACCTCGAAGCGTGGATGATGGAGCGCGGCATCGGTGCGTCCGGCTATGTGCGTGACAAACCGCCGCCGGTGCGCATCACAACATTGGCTGCCTCGCCCGCCGCGTGGCTAGCCGCGACGCGCGCGCATATCCGCGCGCGGATACTCGATACCCTCGCCGGACGGCCGTATGCCAACGTGATTACTGCGCTGGTGATTGGCGACCAATCGGCGATTGCGGCCGAGCAGTGGCGCGCGTTCACGCGCACCGGCGTGAATCATCTGATTTCGATCTAGTGACTATTAAAACGTAAGTGCTTCTATAATGTCTCGGCGATATCTCGTTGAGACGAAAAGCTAAATGCCCAAGGCGTATTCCTATATCCGATTTTCTAGTGTTAAACAGCAGAAGGGTGACTCTATAGAGCGTCAAACCCGACTCTCCGAAAACTATGCTGCCAAGCATGGCTTGGTGCTAGATACCGAATTGAATATGCGCGATCTAGGCATCTCTGCCTTCGATCGATCAAATCTGAAAAAGGGTGCATTGGGACAGTTCCTGCGGCTCGTTGAGGATGGTCGCATCCCCCGAGGCTCCTATCTTCTTGTAGAGAGTCTGGATCGATTATCTCGTGACAAGGTCATGGACGCTTTGTCGATCTTCACGGACATCCTTCGGGCGGGGATCATCATCGTGACACTTGCTGATGAGCAGGTTTATAGCTACGAAAAATCAAATGAGAATTGGGCGAGCCTGATCATGTCGATTGTGATCATGAGCCGCGCCAACGAAGAATCCTCAGTGAAAAGTATGCGGATACGTTCATCGTGGGATGCAAAACGAAAAAACATTGATAACAAGAGGCTGACTGCACGTTGTCCCCAATGGTTAAAACCAGCCGAGGGCGACAAGGGTTTTGTGTTCATCCCGGAGCGCGTCAAAGTTGTGAAGCGGATTTTTCAGATGTCCCGTGATGGCGTAGGTAACGCCACCATCGTAAAAACATTGAACGCCGAAGGTGTCCCCATGTTCTCCGATAAAGCCGACGGCTGGCAAACATCCTATATTCAGAAAATTCTCTCCAGCCCCACTGTCTACGGCGATCTGCACCTTAACCTGCAACGCGACGGTGAAATGACCGCACTTGATGTCGTGCCTAATTATTATCCGGCCATTATGTCGAAAGAGGAGTGGCTGATTGCGGCATCGACTCGTGCTGGAAGACGCACACGTGGTGGCGTTAGCAAAGGCAAGCACCTGAGCAACCTGTTTTCAGGATTGTTGTGGTGTGGTTATTGCGGCGGAAAAATGAATATGGGCGGGCGTTCAAAGAAGCGGGTTGATGGCTCTCGAAGAGAGGACAAATACATCGCTTGCAGCTCTGCACGTCGAGGTTTGGAATGCCATTTTATTGAATGGGATTACCCTACCTTTGAAAAGTTGGTTTTGCGATTCTGTAAAGCAGTCGATTTCTCTCAAGTGCTTGGCGTGAATTTGAATGCAGAATCTGAAATAAACAACGCCATGCTGAAGCTCGAAAGCCTCAAGCTCGAAATTGTGGCTGTGAATGTTCGCAACCAGTCACTGCTAGATGCTTTGGAAAATGCTGGTCAGGCCGAACCTCCCCAGGTAATTATGGATCGCTTGATGGCAAACGAAGCGACCATCGTGCGTCTCGGCGAGGATAAGAAGCAGATTGAAGGCGAAATCTTGATGCTGACAAATTCGCGTATCAACGCTGCTGCCCAGCAGAATCTGATTGTTGATCTCCTCCAGCAACTCGAGGTGTTGGAAGGTAATGAATTGCGCTTGCTACGCAGCCGTTTATCCGAGGCTGTCAAACGCGTCATTACTAAAATTGTCACCTATCCAGGTGGCAGGTGGTACACCGAGGAGGAAGCAGAAAACTATAGACGTGACCTAATCGCCTCTGACGAGTTCGACGACGAGACCATAAAGGATATGTGCGCGAAGATCGATACTAAACCCGTTAAGAAAAACAACAAGAACAAGATGCTAATGCTGGAGTTTCAGAACGGTGAACATCGCACTGTATTGTCGTCAGGAAAAGTTCTGGATCAAAAAACGCCACCACCATCTGAGTGGAATGTCGGCACATTATTCGAGAGTCTTGCTTTCAAGGTATTTAAGCGTGGCGATGCTTAAAAGTTTTCTGTTTGAAGGCTTTGTGTTTGGGTTCCACGGCTATTGATCCAAACAAGACTATGACCATCACCGAATCGGGTATGGGCACGCTGGCTAGATAACAGCAGCTGAGTTGTCCAGTCTTGTCAGTGTGTCTTCTCTGTGTGTGGTGGTTTGGGCCATCAACATGTTGGAAGCCTTGTGTAATAAGGGTTCTATCGCGTCAGTGCTGGCAGTGTGTGATGGTTGGATGAGATCTTTGATGCCGAGTTTTGACCAACGTCCCGGTCTTTAAATGACAAAGCCATCCCCATTATCGAGACTGTCCATCCAGTTTGATCGTAGGTCAACGGTTTTGGGTGCGGATGCTTGGTGATTTTTACGGGTACGTAGAGGCCGAAATCTGATCTATATCTTGAGCGTTGACCTGTTGTCGGTTTGGTTGGATCGTAGCCATACTGGAAAAAATCCGTCTGAATTATCAACCCGGTGTAGGTCGTCAGATGGGGTATATGTACGGTGGTGTTACACCTTTATTCAGCGCTCCACCCCCGACCATTAAATCCCGATCCACCTAGCTAGCTACAAAAGCGATGCCAGATTATCAATCGCCTCTTTTGCGTTATTGAGGTATTCCTCTTTGACCTGCACGCGATGTCCGTTGATGGATTGCTTGCCTACTTGCAGTTTTGAGAAGGGGAGACCTTTTGCGAAGGCGACCACCCCCGTTGTTTGAAAATCACGAATCTCGACGAATCCATCCTCGATTTTGTTGAAAGTAAAGATTTCTGGATTCGATTTGAGCAGTTTGCTGACATCCATTTCTATTTCATCCAGGACTGCTGCGTATGCTGAAGCTGCGCCCATATACTGAGTAATACGATTTTTAACGATCAAGTGCACCTTTGGAAGCGGTCGACCTGCTACTTTCAACTTCGTGGCGAAGGCGTATGCAGCGTATATCTCTGAGGGAAGCTTGAGGCCGTAGACGAGTGAAAAAGCGTTTTGTATTGCTCGGCGCGATGAGTCGTCCGCCATCACCGGAAGCACGATCCTGTCGCAAGTTGCTAGAGCTATCTGTGTGTAAAGAGAGAAACTTGGGTTGCAGTCCATGAATACGGTGTCGTATTCTTCCTCGACTTGGTCGAGGAAATCCTTCAGCCAATCAACAACAGCGATCCACGGATTGGTTCCTGGTATCTGGTTGTTTGCTAGCGTGTTGACTGCATTGGCTTGCAGTTCTAGAAGGGGATCGCCGCAAACTAGATCAACGTTCGCAGGCACGCCTTTATTGTATGAATTCGGCTTCGTGATGAAATCGTTGGCGTTGAATGATGGTGGGGTATAGGGTGATGGTAGGCGGAGCTGGAAATATCCGCCCAAGCTGCATCTGGGTACAAGGCCTTGGCGCTCGAGCAGTTTTTCGCTGCCTTTATGATTCAGTCCACCAAGCATCAGTTCTGATAGGTTGGCCTGTGGACAAACGTCTACAGCAAGCACTCTTTTCTTAGGGTTTTGTTCGGCATAGCGATTGATCGATTGGAAGCCCAGACTAGTTTTGCCAGTGCCTCCCTTGTTGTTCCAGAACGCGTACTTGATTTTCATGGTTGACCTTTAATGTTTAATCCGGACAGACGTGTGTCCATAAAAGACATTATGTAGTCATTATTGGACAAATGCAAGTCCATTGTTGACAAATTCTGGTGTTGGCTCTTCCATGAATTGCCACTGGAATTCTCGACGGCCTGTCATCGAATCTGGCCCTGTTTGAAATCGAGCCGTTTAACCGCTCGATTTCAGTGGTGTTTCGGCGTGCGTTGACCTGTTGTTGGATTGGCTGGATCGTGGTCATGCTGGAAAATCCGTTTGAGTTACCTACCAAGTGTAGGTCGTCAGATGGGGGTATATGTACGGTGGTCTTACACCTTAGGATGTTCCGAGCTCAAACTAAGACATACGTGTAGTAGCTGAGTATCATTGGCTCCGGTACATACATTTCGGAACTGACTATGGCGACTGAAACGAAACCGAAGATGCTTCACTATCGTAGGGCGCAGTTTCTGTCCCCTACGCGCTCCTTGGAGGAATTACTATCCGCAGCCCTCAAGGTAAACAGTTTGGTTGCCAATCGAGTTGAAACGGTGACGACTGTTGGCGATTGCTTGTTGATCAACCATACGACGAACCATCGTGGTCTGCTTTGTGGAAACTTGATCACTTACGAGCATGGAACCAACAAATTGTTTCTTACCGTTGATAACACTCTTACTGCTTTCCCCATTGCCCAAGTATCTCCACCTGAATTGGCCAGCAAAAAGCGCACCGAGTTTCTGGACTCCATTTTGTATTTTGGAGTTAAGGGCAATCATGTCATTTTGATGCAGTCCAACGCTTTGAAGGGTAAACAGTTGGAGTTGTACTTGAACTGGTTCCTCTCTGCATGTGGCGTGTTAAGCAATAGTAATCGTGTTGAGTTGGTTGACCACCCTCCAAGGATGACTACCGATCAGCTCGCTTCTAGACCGGTCAAGAAGGTGAGCTACGTATCCGCCATGGCTCACGAAACGGTGCCTGAAGCTGCGCCTGGCTCCAAGGAAGTTAAGAACAAGAAGTTGCGCCTTACACCGGTCGGACGGGCTATCGATATCTTGAAGGCTGCCATCGGTGTTAAGGCGTTTGAGAAGCTCAAGCTGGACGATGCGCTGGATGGCAATCTTCAAGTCGCTCTTGAGGTCACCTATCAACGCACTACTACCCGAGAGGGTCAAAAGGTTATTAACGACATTGCCCGAGCTCTCCGCAACGTCGATGGTGATGATATTTCGGTTCTGGTTCCAGGATTGGGCACTCTGAAGGGTGATGATTTGAAGTTGTCGAAGCACTTGGCCGTAAGTTGTCACAACGGGCATGTTGATATGTTGGAGCTGTTCGATGAGATGCACCAGTGGTTGTTAGGACTTGCCGAGGGTGATTTTCTTAAGGAGGAAAAAGGGCCGCTTGCTGAACAGGCCCCTTTGAATGCATCGTTGATTACATCGATTGGTACGGTTTTGGCTTGAAATGTCTTTTCGCAAATCAATCTATTTCAAGTTATCCGTTCCTGTCGCCCTGGCTCCGATATTTGCTTTTCTTGCGATAGCAGTCGTTGAGAGATTCGGTGCCCCAATGATCGGTGAGTGGAGTAGTAAGCTGACTTTTGTTCCCGGTTTGATTTCAGCCCCCATCTTTCTGGTGATCTCTAAATTTCGCGATTTATGCAGCATTGACGGCCTGACAGATTTTCAGAGAGCCAATCTGGTTTCGATAGTTAGTAAACGGACCTTCCGGTTCTGGATGGCTTTCCTCTATTCAATAGCTGTTTTCTTGGCTGGTTTCTCCATCAGCGCTGTGGCTGGAACTGACTTTGGTTATCTTATGGCTGTTGGTTGGATCGTTGCATTCCTTTTCACTCTCTACATTCTCGCTATCACCCACTTTTGGCTCGATGAGGCTGAGGAATTCAAGATGAGGGTTGCCAAGCAACTGCGAGACGAGAAAGAGCGAACTGATTTAATCCACGCCCTGCATAAGACCCAAAGCGATAAGGTTGATAAAAAGCCCGAGCTGGAGGGATACAATAAAGTGTTTGATCCAAAATCTGGCGTAATTAAATAAGCAGACGTGAATGCCTAATATTTTCATTCGTGACCACGACTGGATGCAAAGCAAGCAACGCCAGATCGATGACGAGACCCTCATTGATCTCTTGCGCATCTGTGAATATCAAGCCCGGCGATTCACGCTTCTTGATGACGTTGGTATTCAGGACAACGGTGATCCAACTGAGGCGCTCTACATTTACGTTTTGGACGCTCTTGGTGTTCCACCTAGCGGGACAAAGAAGATGCTTACCGGTGAAGTTGATCGTTTTACACGGGAATGCTCATTTGACCGTGAGTGGTTTGACGAGCTCTTCTACTCGAAGTACCTCCTCGAAAATGATGAATATGGTTATGACTACCCGGACCTACTGCGGGTCATTCGCGAAGAAGTCCAGAATCACGCTGACAGACATTACAAGTGAAACCGGTTGGAGAATCCGTGGTGTTGTTACACCTGTTTGGAAGCACTCACGAGCCGCCGACCGATTTCGAATATCCCGGCCATTGCTAAAGATCGGATAGGTTCGATGTTTTCGCCGTTATCGACCCTGATCCAGTTTTCACCGTCGCTATAGATGGCCAGCAGCAAGTCCTTGGCGTTGAGCGATTCGGAAACTTCAAGCGTTCCGCCATGCGTCACAATCGCAGCCATTGCCGAATGGTTTCCATTGTCGATCCATGCTATCGGCCATGGTTGCCAAACCACTGCGTGGGTGTTGTCGTCTTGACGCCAAACTCCGTGTATGCCGCTGTGGCCAAGGTTTTGAAACGCCCGAGCCAATCTCCAGCGCTCCCATGGCTGAGGAATGACCGCTGAATGGGCTAAATCGAGCGATACGTCTCCTTTTTCGTGACGGAGCAAGTCCATCATGGTGGAACCGTCTTCTCTGATTGGTGTTGAGAAGTCCCACAGCAGTGATTCAGGGCAGTCAGGTGCTGTCCGGTGCTCACGAGCATCGAAGAGCAACCCTTGAAGAATTTCAGTCTGAACAATCCGAGCCAGCGCTTGCGTCAGTCCTGCCACTGCTTTCGATCCGTGCGATTCGGCCGTGTCGATGCTCCATAACAGCGAACGCCATTTATCGTTGGTGTTGAGTTTCTTCTTCTTACGAATCTTCGGGGCTGGGATGCGCTTAGCTTGCTTGGGTATTTCTGGCAGCTCTTTAGGCAATTTATCCATCAGGTCTTTGAGTGCCTTCGATTTGTTGTTCATGGCTTCGAGTCGGGCAAAAGTTGTCGGAGGTATTTATCCAGAATACCTTGTTTACGTGATGCTGTAATTCTCAACGACCAGCCACACAATCTAGCCCAGTTTGAAATCGAGCCGTCTAACCCCTTGGTTTCCGTGGTGAATCCAAGGTACGTCATAAACCCATACAGCTTCCGCTCGTGGTCTTACTCTCTGTAAAAAGAAGAGAACGCCTTTCGGCGTCCCCTAGATGGATCCAGCTTTGTCAGTTTATCGACCGCATCAATGCTGGCAAACAGTCTTGTCGTTATGCAGAGACTGTCGGCCATATCGCATGTGGATGGCAACGTTTATTAGCCTGCCTAAAACCAGCCCCAGCAGGTCATCGGGATAAATACCCGTGCCACACACAGGAGATGACTCGATGACATTACGTGAAATTGTTGATGACGTTGAACTGCAACGTTTCGCTGTCCTCAAGGACAACGCCAAACGAGCTCACCAAGAACTGCTGAATGCGCGAGCCAGGTTGAAGGTGGCGAAGGCAAAGCAGGAAATGCTGAAGGCCCGAATGTCATCGGTGCCTGTGCAATCAAACAGGAGGAATCCCCATGACACTATCTGAAGTCGTTAACCTTGAAGCTCGACAGCGTGCTGTTGAATTGATGAAACTGAATGCTAAGCGGCAGACTAAACAATCCAAGGCCGCTCAGTCACAATTGAAAATTCAGAAGGCGAGGGCGAAAGTTCAGCAAGCTCAGCAGGAACTTCTTCTCGCCATTCGCTCTGCGAACCAAGGCTCGTAGACCTGTTGTTGTATGGCAGCCATCGGCCAGAAGCGGAAGTTCAGTTTGAGGAGTACGGCCGTCCGTTCTTCGGCCTTAGCGGTCAGTCATATTCTTTAAAAGCAGACGTTCATTTAACGTTCAAGCTAAGGGGCGCGCCGCTTTTGGCGCGTCCCGCTTGACCGCAGTGTTAGGCATGAACACTGATTGAATGGCAGCAATATCTGGGATTGTCTTAGCCTGCCAGCGCACCATGCGGACACCCGCAGAAGCCAATGCTTTATCTTTTTTTGCGTCGGCGACCTGACGATCTTTCCTTTGGTGCGTGGCGTCATCAAGTTCGATGACAGCGGCAATGCTTGAATCCTTGTTGCACACCACAAAATCAGCGCTCATGCGGTTGATGCGGTTAGACCATGCTTGATAGTTGTTGCCTTTCTTGACTCCGAGCAACCGGGAAAGTTGAACCTGCGCGAGGATGATATGTTCAGGCAAAGCCTGGATAAGCCGGAAATAGAGGACTTGCTCGGGTTGGGACAGAGGCTTCTTGGCATAGAAAGGCCACACCTCATCACCGGTGCCCCTCTGAGATTTGGCTTTCAATACACCAAGAACAATTATCACGGCGACAACAACAATCAACAGCAGAAAGATTGAATTCATTTTTATTTCTTTCCCTTAGTGAGCACATGCCTAACGTAAAGTTGAGGGGCGCGCCGCTTTTGGCGCGTCCCTCTCGAACGCCATGTTAGAACTTGGTTTAGTCAAGGCCCAATAGCTCCCAGCGATTAAGGTATTTGTTTTCTGGGTCTGCGAACTTGCGCATTGGCGTGTCTTGATGCTGTTGGCCTTTACGACCAGGAGTGCTGAGCCAACGTTGATGATTGTCTCGGGCGTACTTGGTGGCCTCCTCACGTGGGACGATGTAGTACTCGGGCGCAAGAAGATCGTTGAGGCGGATAAACACAAAGACTAGATTGGTTGCTATATCGCTCTCGATCTTTTGATTGAGCATCCATTCCTTTCCATTACCCTGAATAGCCTTGACTTGAATGCCAACGCTCTTTGTTGCGTCGGTGTTCGATGCCAGTATGTCGATGCCTCTTGTGTTTCGGAGAGTCAGCGACGCGACATAGCCACGACGTGATAGCTCCGCAGCGACGAAATATTCGCCAGCGACACCGCACAAACCGGTAGAAAGACGAGAGCGTTGGGCCATGGGTGGAGTTCTAACGTTCAAAATCACCGGCCTGCGCGGCTTT
>OBEQ010525905.1_pt1 | contig 11501 bp, 8 predicted proteins | sample 1670901 | NCBI WGS metagenome assembly OBEQ01 (sample SAMEA104232315, study PRJEB22302) | groundwater metagenome | biome: forest; feature: aquifer; material: groundwater | place: USA | collected 2011-08-07 | depth 5.4 m | reverse complement strand
TTATCTGAACTAAAAAATGCACCGGCAAGGTAAGTGCCTGCAAATATTCCCGCAGAGGTAGCGGTAAAGGCATATACCTGTTTCCACCCTATATTGATACCATTGTTTGATAACGTCCAATGTGCGCCATTATCCGTTGAACGATAAATTCTTCCTGAATCCATTCCCACAAAAATTGAATTATTGTGTATCATCATACAGTTCATCAAGGGATTAACCGGTAAGCCGGTTCCGGTATTACTCCAGGTCGCTCCATCATCTGAAGAAGAATACACCCCACCTCCGATTGTTGCTGCATAGATTGTTGAACCATTTTTTTGTAAAACTTTAACCGCTCTAAAGTAACCATAATCATCCGTTGGTAATCCCGTACTTGATGAATCCCAGCTTGCACCACCATTAGTACTTGCATATGTCCCGCCGGAACCCAACAATAATTTTTGATTTACTTCAAGCAATGTAGATGGCACAGCGTTTGCAATTAAACCTGTATGAACTTTCGTCCACTGGGCTATAAGTGAGTTTGATAAGAAAATAAATATGGCTAATGCAGTATAACAATGTTTCATAAAAATTCAATAAATGTTAAAGAGTCAATTGGTTAAGTTTCATTAAAAATGAACAGACCAATATGGATAACAAGAAATGAAGTTTTAAAATATTGGTAAAGATACAGTACTAATATACCTTAGATGGAATGACCCATCAATAGCATAATAGTAGTAATTTGGAGGACTGAAATAGGGCGCAAAATATCATTTTTACTCTTGCAACCCTTAGGATGACGGAGGTCTAACGATTAAAAAATTTCAACACAGCCTCTGTTCGAGAGCGTACCTGAAGTTTTTCGTATATATTTCTGAGGTGAGTACGTACCGTCTCTATACTGATGTTCAGTATATCGGCAATTTCCTTATATCTGTACCCCTTGGCAAGGTAGGATAGTATCTCGTATTCTCTGGTCGAAAGGTTTTCTGTATCTTGAGATGATGCCCCCATCTTTTGAAATGCCTGAACAACTTTTCGGGCTATCTGACTCGACATAGGGGAACCCCCGTTATGTAAATCCTGAATTGCTTCTAATAGCTTGGAAGGGGGCATTTTCTTTAAAACATAGCCGCTCGCGCCCGCAACAAGTGAATTGTAAATGCGCTCATCATCCTCATATATTGTTTGCATCATAATCTGTAACGATGGAGATGATGTTTTCAACCTTCTCACGCACTCTATTCCGGACATACCGGGGAGTTGAATATCCATGAGAATGATATCGGGGTTATCGTTTTCTATGCTTTGAATTGCCGCTTCGGCAGTGGGGTAGGTAGCAACACAAGAAAATCCTTCTGATCCGTTTATGAGTATAGCTAAACCTTCACGGATTTCTTTATTATCTTCGACAATTGCTACGGTGATTGGCATAGCAACAATATAGAAATTTTTCGGTCTGAGTCAATCACCCGAATGTAGTATTCTTTACTTCTGATGTTAATTTATCAGCTTTATGTTCTAAAAAAAATGACGATTCCGAATCATCATAGTGGCGGTGAAGTCTATCTAACTCATGTTACACACTAATGGTGGTTGACAAGAAAATTCTATTATCTAAATTAGGGATTTCAACATCAAAACTGATGTCTTGGAGCCGGTTTTCTACATTCCAAACATTTGATATTTGGATTTGTTTAGGATTTCGGCATTAGAATTTAGGATTTTTTATCAATAGGCTTAGTATTGTTTAACATCAGTAACTATTTCCGAATGATTACCTTAATTTCAAAGTAACCGTAATTGTTGTGCCGCTATTCTTCTCAGATTGAATGTTCCATGTCCCATTAATTGACTCCATCCGCTTCTTCATATTAATTAACCCATTTCCTGAACCGCTTGTTGATTCCATTGAGAAACCTGAGCCATTATCCGTAATTGTAAGAGTAAGCAAATCTTTCGTAATAGTAAAAAGAATATCCACCTCTGTTGCATGGGCATGCTTTGCGATGTTTGTTAATGCCTCTTTTACAACCATGAGAATATTGCGTCGGTGTTCACCCGATAGCGGACTATCAGGAATAATTTCTGGAATTGAGAAATGACAATTCATTTCTGTTCCTTCAAGAAATTCTGAAGCGTATTCTCGTATGAACGAAATGAGATTATCTACTCTATCATGTTTCGGGTTAATAGCCCATATAATTTCACTGATGCTATCAACAACATCGCGTGCATTTTCTGAGATCTTTTGTAAATGCTTTTCCATCGCAACATGATTAGTGAGATCGCGTCGTGCAATCTCACTTGTGATGGCAATTTTTGTTATGTTTGCCCCTATTTCATCGTGCATATCCTGAGAAATCCTTGCCCGCTCCCGTTCCATGGCGCGTTCTCTCTCTACCTCTTTGAACCGGGCGCGAACTTTTCGCATCTCAAAATATCGGATTGTTCCGCCAAACGAAACTAGGATGATAATCACCGTCGCGCTTAAGAACCACCATGTTCTCCAAAAGGGAGGGACGACTACAATATGTAAACTAATTCCTTCGTTGTTCCAAACTCCATCGTTATTCGAACCCTTTACATGAAAAACATAACTCCCCGGATCAAGGTGCGTATAGCGAACCTCGCGACGTGTTCCCGAATAAATCCAATTCTCTTCAAAGCCTTCAAGCATGTAAGCATATTGATTTTTTTCGGGATTTGTATATTCAAGCGCCGCGAAGCGAAGCGAAAAAATGTCATCTTCGTAGTTGAGGGTTACTTCAGTCAGTTCGGAAAGTTCTCCTTTATGTTCTATTGGTAAATCCAGTGTTTTAAATCCCGTTATAACAATTTGTGGGATATTCGAATTGTCCTTAACTGAGTCGGGATGAAACATATTCAACCCGTTAATTCCACCAAAGTACATTGTACCGGTTCTGCTTTTAAAATATGCGCCCGTATTAAATTCACTCGATTGTAACCCATCTTCTATACCATAATTTCTAAACTTCTGATTTGATGGAGTGAAACAGGATATCCCTTTATTTGTGCTTATCCAGAGATTGTTATTACGATTTTCAAGGATTCCGTAAATATAAGCATTGGGTAATCCATTCTCCTCGAAATATCTTGTAAATGTTGATGTTCGTGGGTCAAATTTGTTAAGTCCATGATCGGTTCCGATCCAGATATTGCCGTCACTCGATTCAGTGACAACTTTAATCATATTGGAACTAATACTATTTTCATTTTTTTTGTCGTAAATATAAGTTGTGAACTGATGGTTCCGAATATCTAATCTATTCAGCCCACCACTATAAGAGCCTAACCACAATATCCCTTTTGAATCTTCATAGGTTGTTGTAATACCGACATTATGAAGGTCGGGATAATGGTCGCTATCAAACAGCATATTCTCAAATACTCCGGTTTGCGGATCAAAAGAGTATAATATATATCCGTAGCTTACCCATAATTTCTTTGACCGGGACAGCCAAATAGATGGAACATCTTTTGATGAATATATTTTTCTCGGTTCAAAAAAAATCCATCGTTGATGACGTTCATCGAATTGTACTAAACCATATTCGGTACCGAACCAAAGCACACCGGAGCTGTCTTCGCAAATTGAAAAAACTGAATGCCCTTTGTTTTCCTTCTGTATTTCCGAACCATTTAAGAGATATTGTTTGAATGTATTGGTAGCCTTATCCCACATGGTTAATCCGTGCTCGTATGTCCCAAGCCATACACGTCCTCGTGAATCTTCATATACAGAACGAAGGAAATTCCCGCTCAACGTATTGGTGGAGCCTTCATGGACGAAAATATGAGCAAATTTATTTGGGCGAGAATCAAACTTGTAAATCCCATCGCCATCTGTACCAATCCATAATATCCCTGATTTATCGCAAAAAATAGATCGGGCATTTTTCGAAATAAAAAAACCCGGTTGAATTTGTTTATCCAAAAAAGGTGAGCAAATTTCTTTCTGCATTTGAAAACCGACAACTCCGTTTGATTGCGTTCCAAGAAGAATTGTGGTATCGTTGTACAGATACATCGTTGAGATAAAATTATCACTGATGGAATGAGGTCGCTTGGGGTCTGTGACAAAATGTTTGATAACGCCCGAATCCAAACTTATTTTAAACAATCCTTTTCCCCAGGTTGAAACCCAAATTGCTTTATTCTTATCTTCAACAATGGAATAAACAAGGGCAGGGACTCCATCTTGAAAAAATGCTTTTGAAAAGCAAGTTATCGCACCGGTTGTTCTATCAATTTTATCAACGTCTTCGTTGTTACCGACCCAAAGATTTCCTTCACTATCCTCGAAAAGCGATTTTATGGCAAGATGTTCACCCCATGTTTTATATCCTACCGGATAACGATAGCGATGAACAGAATCACGAGATGAGTCACAGTACTGTAACCCTCCATCTGTCCCGATCCATATTCGTCCGATTTTATTTTGTAGGAGAGATTCTGTCCATGTGACTGGAAGGCGTATGTATTTCCCTGTAACCTTATCATATTTGTTGAGCGCTTCTGCTGTAGCAATCCATAGTATTCCCGAACGGTCTTCCATAAATGCGCGTATGGTATTATCAGCCAATGAATTTGTGTCTGATTCGTGATGCCGATAGACGGTCATTTCATAGCCGTCAAATTTATTCAGCCCATCACCCGTGCCGAACCAAAGAAACCCTTGGCGGTCTTGTAACCCACAATAAACAGAACTTTGCGATAGCCCCTGTTCCACGGTAATATGTTGCAGAAATGGTTCACGTAATTGAGCCCCCACATACACTCCTGGTAGCGAGCACAAAATAAGCACAAGTAGTTTACACACTTGTCTGTTTATAATGGGTACAGACATCATACTACAAATATACAAAAAGAAAGTAAACTGTCATTGCGAAGGCAGTGAAGTCCAAAGGATGGCGCTTTGCGACGCAAGCCTTTGGAGGTATGGCTCATTTTTTAGTTGAATTTGTTTCCGGGGAAAACCCTCTGCGCTCTCAGCGTTCTTAGCGGTTAAAGAATATTCATAATATACCTAAATGCTACCCCTGACTAAATAACCTTCTTCCCCCGCAACCCCTCAATCTCTTTTCTAGAATACCCCAATTCACTAAGAATAACATTCGTATGTTCACTCAACAACGGGGGAGGAGCAGTCTTAGATCGCTTCATTCCTGAGAGTTTAATCGGATTTCCGACCATTCGCAATTCTCCCACTTTGCTATGATGCACAGTCTCAATCATTTCCCGCTCGCGAACGGTATCCATCTTCAATGCTTCATGGAGCGTGTTAATATTCCCAACAGGCACACCTGCTTTCAAAAGAAGAGCCAACCATTCATCACGTTTCTTTTGCTTCAACACCGGAACAAGAATTCTCTCCAACGTTTCACGGTTTTCCACTCGCTTAGAATTCCCTGAGTAAAGAGGATCAGCAATCAAATCCGCCTTCCCGATTGCTATACAAAAATTTTTCCAATGCGATTCCGCCCCAACCGAGACATTAATATATCCATCGCTCGTTTCGTATGTTTCGTATGGTGTAATAGTCGGGTGACGATTCCCTTTGCGCGTAACTTTCCTATCCGATGAAAGCGCAATTTGTGATTGAGACGTAAAGAGCGAAAGCATCCCGGCTAACAAACTTATACCAACCTGCTGTCCCTCACCCGTTCGTTCCCGATGCACCAACGCAAGCAAAATTCCCTCAAACGCAAGCGTTCCGGCAGTAACATCGGCAAGAGAAATACCCGCTTTTGTCGGCGAGCCGCCGGGAAACCCCGTTACATCCATCAACCCCGATTCACCTTGAACGAGTAGATCATAACTCGGCTGATTGCTCTTACTACTCGTTTGTCCGTACCCCGAAATAGAACAATACACCATTCGTGGATTCAGCTTTTTAACATTCTTATATCCAAACCCCAATCCCTCCAGCACCCCCGCTCTGAAATTCTCCACCAACACATCACACGATGCAATAAGTTTAGTAAGGATTTTTTTCCCTTCTTTCGCCTTCAAATCTAACGTAACACTTTTCTTATTTCTGTTCACGCTAAGAAAATACGCGCTTTCCCCATTCACAAACGGAGGACCCCACGAGCGGGTATCGTCCCCTTTAACAGGCTGTTCAATTTTAATTACCTCCGCCCCCATATCGCCAAGCTTCATGGTACAGAACGGACCCGAAAGAATCCGCGTCAAATCAAGCACACGAATACCTGATAGAGGTTTAGCTGTTGATGTTTTTTGTTTGGGTTTTTGTTTGAGTTTCATAATCTATTTTTTTATCAATTTGATGATACAAATTATTAATGAACTAATTTCTATAATCAATATAATATCAGGTGAAAATAAAGTGGTGAAGATAGAGCCTACGGCAACTTCGATCCCCTCGCGCTCATCCACTGATGAATCTCATACCGTAATCGCCCCGATTTGATTGCAGGATCAGTATCGCACATTGCTTTTGCTTCCTCCATCGAATCAACAGTCAAAATAAAAATCCCTCGCAAATCAGTATCATCCAAAAATGGTCCGGCGATAGCAAGCTTTCCCTCTGCGTGAAGGCGCGTAATATTCGCCAAATGACCCTCTTGTATCTTCACCACCGTCACCGAATCCTGATCGCGGTGCTCACCCTTATACAGAAACACCATATAATACGTTCGCATCTCATACTTCTCCTCCGCCGGCTTACCTTGTTTTGTCGTATCCGCATCTTGTGCAAAACACACTTGGTATGAAATGAAGAGGAAAGAGATGAATAATATAGAGTTAAATATTAGTCTTTTCATAAGTGCAAATTGTAAGTGAATGATATAAATTTTAGTAATAATCACAATAATCTCGAGTCGCAGACCACGCCTTGGCGTGCGTGAATCTTCAATCAATCTTAATGTAGCAATCTTCGAATTTTAAAATTGGACAAAAAACAATTGCCACGACCTTCAGGTCGTGGATTAAATTCTAAACGTATTCTTGGCTTTAGCCACTAAAGTATCGCATTAGAATTTAATAAATTTCATTGAAACTATTATCTTCTTCAATTATCCCTAATTTAGCAAGCCTCGAACGAATTCCCCCTTCTTTCCTCTGAAAAATTATCGTCAATTCTTCAATTGATTTCCCATCCGAATACTCCTTAATAAGCAATTGTTCCTCTTCCTTTGTCCATTTCAACCCCGACTTAGAATATTTCTCGGAACGCATAGGGAACCAATCGCGAGGTTCATCTTTAAAGCTAAACTTATCGCTCGGATGAGCGCCTACATACTTCTGAATCTCTTCAAGAAAAATATTCCCATACCTTCTCAATTTTACCTGCCCCATACCCGTAATGGTACTGAGTGAAGAAACATCCATAGGCTGTTTACTTGCTAACTCTTTCAACGTTAAATCAGAGAAAATAAGATACGGGGGAACGCGTTCCGCATCTGCCAAATCTTTTCTCAATAGGCGCAACTGCTCAAATAAATTCTTATCCGGCGAAGCCGATTCCTCACCCTTATCAATAAGCGTTGATTGATGTTCAGGGTTCGTCAATAAAACTTTCTCCCCCTTAAGAATCCTCATACTCAAATCATTCAATTTTATGATAGGGTACGGCTCATCATGAATATCCATTACTCCTAAACTAATCAATTCACGAACAAACCTCTGCCAATCCCGCTTTTTGTATTCCTTCCCAACACCAAACGTTTTCAACTCCCCATGCTGGTTATGCAATATCTTATCGGTAGGATTTCCAAGCAACACATCAATAATATAATTCATCCCGAACCGTTGCCCCGTCCTGCTAACACACGATAAAATTTTCTGCGCAATAATTGTTCCGTCAATCATGTCACGCGTATTAAGGCAGTTATCGCAGTTACCGCAATTTAAAACAGTAGAATTCTCCCCAAAATAATGCAACAGAATTTTTCTTCTGCATAATCTGCTCTCAGCATACTTGACAAGTTCTTTTAACTTAGCAGAAGCAATCTCCCGTTCTTTAGCATCAGGCTTTTGCTCAAGAAAATGTTCAATCTTAATAATATCGCCATATCCGAAAAACAAAATGCAATCGGCAGGCAATCCGTCTCGTCCTGCACGCCCCGTCTCCTGATAATACCCCTCAATATTTTTCGGCAAATCATAATGCACAACAAACCGCACATTCGATTTATTGATCCCCATCCCAAATGCAATTGTCGCAACAATAATAGAAACATCATCATTAATAAACTTCTCCTGATGTCGTGAACGCGTAGCCGCATCCAATCCCGCATGATATGGTAACGCCTTAAATCCATCGGTAACTAATTTCTCTGCCAGCGATTCAGTCCCATTCCTGCTAAAACAATAAATAATGCCCGAATCATTTCTATGGTTTTCAAGATATGTCAAAAGTTGTTTGTAAGAATTTTGCTTGGGCTGAACCTGATAAAACAAATTTTGCCTGTTAAAACTAGCAAGGTACGTCTTAGCTGTAGTTAAATTTAGATGAGTAAGAATATCTTCCCGCACCGCAGGAACCGCCGTTGCAGTCAACGCAATTACAGGTACCGATGGAAATTCCTTTCGTAAGATTTTCAACTGCCTATAATCCGGTCTAAAATCATGCCCCCATTCCGAAATACAATGCGCTTCATCAATAGCAAACATGCTAAGTTTCAACTGTTTCAAGAAGGGGAGAAAGGATGCAAGTTTAATCCTTTCCGGCGCAACATAAAGAATCTTCACCTGCTGATCAAGTAACTCCTTCCGTACATTTTGTATCTCAGCATCATTCAAAGAGCTGTTAATAAACACAGCCTTCACTCCGTTTTTCCTCAGCCCATCCACCTGATCTTTCATCAATGCAATCAAGGGAGAAATAACTACCGTTATTCCGTCTCTCATAATTGCCGGCAATTGGTAACACAGCGACTTACCACCACCTGTCGGCATCAACACCAATACATCCTTATCATTCAGAACATCATTAATGATGTCTTCCTGCAAAGGATGAAACGTCGTGTAACCAAAATATTGTTTTAGGTAGGTAAGTTTATTCACTTGGTATGCCATCTCGTAAAAGAAAAGCTATTACTCTGGTTCATGAATTCTTATTCGGTGTTCATCAACAATCCAAAGATGACGTGCAAGTGGTTCTTGTTTCAATAATGGTACTATGCGTTGAAAGGAATTGATAACGTGAAGTTTCCCTTGAGTCTGTAATCGCAAAACAATAATGCCTGGATAGTTTTGAGGAGGATATGTTCTAATATCTGAAAAATCAGTATCGAGTGTGATTAATACTCGATCTTCTTTTAGACAAATTTCAGCAATGTTCTTGTCATCTTCACCTGAAAGTTTTTGTTCTCTTACGCTCAACGAATCATAGTGTTCTTGACGAAGAATCCGGGCAATCTCTTCAGGAAGATTTTCATCAGTCTTGAATTTCATAATGTGTTATGCGTATTCAACAACTCGTTCGCGCGCAAGTTCTGCAGCATAACTTATCGTTGCCTGAATATCATCTTTTACGAGCGAAGGATAGCTTTTCAAAATTTCTTCTGTAGAAATTTCGGCGGCTAAATTATCAAGCACAACAGAAACCATAATACGGGTTCCTTTGATGCAAGGCTTGCCATGACAAATATTGGGGTTGACTGAAATTCGTTCTTGCCAGTTCATAGTTTTATTATTATTGAGATGAGATATTATTATTTAGAAAAATAAAATGTGTTGTATTTACACTAATTCCTAAACTAGCTCTTTCTGGTTCAAATCAAACGTAAAGAAAAATAAATCAAATAAAAAATTCCTTTTTGTGATACTACTATTGGTGCCCTTGATCGCCCAAGTCAATAATTACAATAATATCAAGTCGCAGACCACGTCTTGGCGTGCGTGAATGACCTCATCATCACCCTGTACACCCCAAACGCCACCCCAAACCCTACAAACCACGCATAACTATATAACTGCATAAAGAATGTTCCAACTGAAGTAGGATCAATGACATGAATTGTTCCTAAAAAACCGGGCACACTCGGCGCAATGCCAAGAAGGAGTGCAACAATTGCCGCAGGATTAAATCCGTTTTTGTAAGTATATTCACCTTTTACCTGATACAGTCCAACAAGCAAGAGCTTCGTCTGTCGAATAAAGAAATAGTCGCAAATTAAAATGCCGCCAATAGGACCAAGAAGCGCTGAGTAACCAACAAGCCATGTAAAAATATATCCGCTTGGGTCAGCAACAAGTTTCCACGGTTGAATAAGAATCCCGATAATACCGGTAATCAATCCACCTATACGGAAAGTAATTTTTGAAGGCCAAAGATTTGCAAAGTCATTTGCCGGGCTAACAACATTCGCAGCAAGATTAGTTGCAAGTGTTGCCAAACATAATGCAAATAACGAGACAGCAAGAACAATCGGGTTAGTAAATCGCGTAATCAACACAACCGGATCCCAAATTGCTGAACCGTAAATAACAATAGTTGCCGAAGTTACTGCCACACCGATAAAAGCATAAAGCCCCATGGTAAGTGGTAAACCAATTGCTTGTCCAATCATCTGGTCTCGTTGAGACCGCGCATAACGCGTAAAATCAGGAATATTCAGTGAAAGAGTTGCCCAAAAACCAATCATCCCTGTTAACGAGGGAAAAAATACTGTAAAAAATTGACCTGCTTTTTTCCCACCCTCAACAAATTCGGAGGGCTGTGAAAGCATTGGTCCAAATCCACCGGCTTGCGCGTATGCCCATGCTAACAAAGCTAAACCAAGCGCAATTAGGAGCGGTGCTTTTATATTCAACAGAAATCGGATTGATTCAATTCCTTTATAGATGACGAGCATATTGATTCCCCAGAAAAACATGAAGCAGGCAAATTGTGCAATATTAATTCCTGAGAACCAGATGGGGAGAATATCCCACGAAGGGATAAAGAGTGTCATGATTTTATAAATTGCCCAGCCGCCAATCCATGATTGAATGCCAAACCATCCGCAAGCAACAAATGCACGTAGCAACGCGGGAATGTTTGCACCGCGAACGCCAAACGATGCGCGGCAATAGACAGGAAACGGAATTCCATATTTCGTCCCCGCATGTGCATTCAATATCATTGGTATAAGGACTATTGCATTCCCTATAAAAATCGTTAATACTGCCTGATACCAATTCATTCCCTCTGAAATAAGCCCGCTCGCGAGCATGTATGTCGGGATACACGCCGACATTGAAATCCAGAGTGCCGCAATACTGTATGTTGTCCACCTTCGTTGTGAAATTTTTGTCGGCGCAATGTCTGCATTGATAAGCGGACTATGCTCAATTGCCGAAACATCAATTTCTACCAATTCCGAATAAGAACGGTCTTGCATGATAATCTCCTAAAAAACTAATTGCTGATAGTGGGTGTGTCTTGAAAAATAAAAACAAATTTATGAAATATTAACTATGAACGAGGGAATAGCGCCTTACAATTTTCTCCGTTCGTTCTTTTTGTCGTATCTAAATTT
>OBEQ010129985.1_pt1 | contig 11502 bp, 16 predicted proteins | sample 1670901 | NCBI WGS metagenome assembly OBEQ01 (sample SAMEA104232315, study PRJEB22302) | groundwater metagenome | biome: forest; feature: aquifer; material: groundwater | place: USA | collected 2011-08-07 | depth 5.4 m | reverse complement strand
GGGTCCCGCGTCTTCAATGGTTAAGCGGAGAGTTCAAACGGAAAGTAGAAACAAAACTTCCGCCGGGTCTCAGAGATCAGCTGGGTCAGGAGATCGAGAGGAGGAGTCTGGGACAAAAGGGTGGAGGAGAAACGCCGTAGATGGTATAATGCGGCATGACCTGGATTTTTCTCGCCCTGTTTTGCGCGCTCCTTGTGGGAAGCGGGGATGTCCTTTCAAAAATTGCCCTCCGAAAAGCGGATGAACAGATCGTAGGCCTGGCCAGACTTCTTTATTCGCTGCCCGTTTTGTGGATGATCGCGTGGCAGCGGGGGAGTACCTCTGGCTCTTTTTCCTTCTGGTGCGTTCTTTTCGGGATGCTCCCTTTTGAATTGTGCGCCTACCTTCTTTATTTACGCGCTATCCGTATCGCCCCGTTGTCCTTAACAATTCCTTTTTTGGCCCTCACCCCCGTTTTTACCATCGTCACTTCCTGGATTCTGTTGGGGGAGAAAGTTTCACGGGGGGGAGCGCTCGGCATTTTTACGATCACCGTCGGTGTTTATCTGATTCACCTTCATACCCTCTCGGAAGGGTGGGCTGCCCCGTTTCGGGCACTTTTGCGGGAGCGGGGAACCCGTTTGATCCTGATCTCCGCTTTTCTTTACAGCATTACCGCCAATTTGGGAAAACGGGCGATTCAACTGTCCGATCCAGCAAGCTTCGCTTTTCTCTACCAGGGGTTGAGTGCTGTGGCCCTCTCGGGTGTCGTTTGTTGGAAAAATTCCGGTTTTCGAAATCTGACAGGAAACCTGTTGGGGCAATGGCGGGTGTACGTTTTACTGGGCGGGGTGATGGCCCTGGCGAATTGGGTTCATGCAGTCGGCATCGCACATTCCCCGGTCCCTTATTTTATCGCGATTAAACGGACCAGTCTTTTGGTCGGTGTCCTTTACGGAGGGGTGCTCCTCAAGGAAGAAAGAATCCCGGAGCGCCTTTTGGGAGCCGGATGCATGGTCTTGGGGGTAGTTCTTATTGCTTTATTTCCGTGACAAGCAGGTGTAACATTAAAGAAGGAAAAGGAGGGTCTTATGGAATCGAAGAAAGGGTGTTGCGCGGCGCTTTGGTTATCGGGCTTTTTTGCGGCCCCGACGGTTCTTCATCTCGTGCGTCTTTTGGGGCGGTTTCCTTTTGAGATCGCAGGAATTTCCTTCCGGTTAAGGCATTCCTTGCTCGTCGTCGTTGTTTTCGGCCTCATCTCGGCCGCACTCGCTCGTAAGGCGTGTGGCGGGAAGGAAAGTTGCGGCACGGCAAAGAAACCCTGATCCTCTGCTGAAAGGTCTCAAGAGGGCACGGTCGTCGCCAGATTCTTTCTCCGCGGCAGCACTTTCCTTCGGTGGGACCGCACGTTTGGACGACCATGCCCCCTCGTGGTGAACCCTGCACGATTTAAATCAGTTCTTCCGTAACAAAGGGGCTCTGAAGCGTTTTCGAGAAGAAACGGATATCGACGTTTCTTTCAAGGTGATCGATATTGTACGAAAGGGCTCCTTCATATTCGCCGCAGACGACGGCGCAGTCGGCTTCTTTCTGCTCCAGGGCGCCAAGCATCCGGTCGAGCGCGGAATCTTCAAAGGAATTTTCGCCCCGGTCTTCAAAAAAACTTAAAAGGTCTAACCGTTTTCTGCGACAGAACCGTCGGATGGCAAGGCGTTGGGCCTCAAGCCAGGCGGCATTGTGCGGCGGGTCGAGGGTCGTTTCCCGTCGGAGATATCCGAAGACTTCCATTCTTTTCACCTCCCCTCATTTTTAAGTGTAGCATACCTTTTGGATCGGAATGAGGAATTTAAATTTTCGTGAAAGCCAGCCATGGCACATTCTATCCGCTTATTTTAAAAATAGTTATGAGAGTAACGAAAAGGCGGAAAATCGTTTTTTAACAGCAAACTTCTTAAAGAGTTTTTAAAAAAACGCCCCTGAAAGGGGTTGCGTTGTTGAAAGGGGTATGTTACAATACCTCATCTTTTACGTGAGGAGATTCATCCGATGGAAATGACAGAAGGGAAATACAAAAGACTTTTGGCGGTGTCGACCAAAAAAGGAATTATTGCCGCCGCGGCGATGGACCAAAGAGGGTCTCTCAAAAAAGCGATCGCGAAAGCGAAAGGGGTTGACGCCAAAGAAATCACCTCGCAAATGCTCTCAGAATTTAAAAGCTGCGTCTCGAGGGTACTGACACCTTATGCCAGCGCTATCCTTTTGGATCCCGAATACGGGCTTGAAGCGATCAAGGTTCGGGCGAAAGGGGCAGGGTGTTTGCTGGCGTATGAACTGACCGGCTATGATCAGACGCAGGAGGGCCGGATCCCGCAGCTCATTCCTCATTGGACCGTGAAAAAGGCGATCGAAGTGGGGGCGGATTGCATCAAGGTTTTGCTCTATTACACGCCGTTTGACCCGAAAGATGTCAACGACATTAAACATGCTTTTGTCTCGCGCATCGGCGCCGAATGCGCCTATTACGATATCCCTTATTTCCTCGAATGCGTCGGATATGACCCCGAAGGAAAAGATGAAAAAGGGATCGACTACGCGCGAAAGAAACCCCAGATCGTCAAGGAAAGCATGCGGGAGTTTTCGAAACCCGAATACTGTGTGGATGTCTTGAAGGTGGAAATTCCGATTAATCTCCAATTTGTCGATGGAACCGGAGCGTTTCAGAAGAAAGGGGGCGAAGCGGCCTATACGCGGGAGGAGGCGAAGAAGCTTTTCCGAGATTGCGCCCAGGCGACAGCGAAACCTTTCATTTATCTGAGCGCCGGCGTGAGCGACGAGGAATTCCGCGAAAGCCTTCTCTTGGCGATCGAGGCGGGCATCCCCTTCAACGGCGTTTTGTGCGGGCGCGCCACATGGAAGGACGGTATTTCCCATTATGCTCAAGGAGGCCGCGCCGCATTTGAGAAGTGGCTCCTGGATCGCGGCGTCAAAAATATTCAGGCCCTGAATGAGGTGTTGGACCGGGGAGCGCGTCCCTGGTATGAACGCTACGGAGGGCTCGACCGTATCCAGGTCCGCCCCCATCACCCGGTTGCCGTCTCATAAACGAGAGATGATAGACAAGCGAAGGTATGTCCGTCTCGATACTGAACTGGCACTCACCTTCGAACGGAAGGGGCTCGGCTCCCTGAAGGGGGAGGCAACAGTAAAAAATGTGAGTGCCCGGGGCCTCTGTTTTGTTTCAAAAATCTCTCTTGGCGTCGGGGAGAAAATTTACATGACCCTGACGCTGCCGAAAGAGTCTCGCCCCATTGCCCTGGAGGGCCGCGTCAAATGGGTTCAACCTCTTCCCCCCATTTCTTCCTTTGAAATAGGCGTTGAACTTACCCAGACGACGAGCGTCGATGAAAACCAGTTTCTTCTTTTCGTCTGCGACCTCATGTGTGAACGCCTCACACAGATGAAACTCTTGTAACTTCATGCAAAAACTTAAGAGAAAACTTTCAAGGACCCTTCTGGGAAAGGACCCGGATTACCCGGACATGTTTACCAGTGTCCGAGAGCAGTTTTTTGCGCAGCTTTACCTTCGGAAGATTCGCGCGCATCTTTCGGAGGTTTTCGGCGAACGGAAAATTTCTCTTCTGGATGCCGGATGCCAGGCAGGGCGCCTCAGTATTCCCTTGGCCCGGGATGGTCATGAGGTGACGGGGGTCGACACCTCCTCCTTTGCTTTGAAGCGGGCGGCGCTGCACGCGAAAGAAACAGGCGTTTCTCTTTCGCTTCTGCACGGCGACGTTTCAAAAATTTTGGAAAAGGAAAACTGCCTCTTCGATGCTATTCTCTGCCTCGAGGTCCTTTATTTGAGGGAGAATTTTAAGGACTTTCTCCGCATTTTCCGCGAACACCTCACGGAGAACGGATTTCTGGCGGTTTCTCACCGTACCAAATTTTTTTATTTGACGCAGGCGATCAAAAAATCGGACCTCAAGACCGCCTCATTTATTCTGGAGAACTCGGAAGGGAAGCTGTGGGGCTCTTACTTCAACTGGCAGAGTGTGGCGGAGCTTAAGACGCTTTACGCGGCGTCCGGTTTTGGAGAGGTTGTTTTTTATCCGATCGGAACTTTTTCAGAAATCCTGATTGAACCTGACACGGTCTCCCCCGAAGACCGCCAGACACTCTTCCGGATCGAGGAAGAGTTCCCGGATGAACGGACCGGATGCGCCCGTTATGTGCTGGCGTGCGCGCGGAAGCGTTAACCGATGTTCCCTTTTTTGAGGTATAAAAATCCGATTTTGAATTACCATCGCGTCGGATCCGTTGAGGGGGATCCGTCGATGACCGTTTCAGAACAGGCGTTTGAACGGCAGATGCGTTTTTTGGCTTCCACCGATCAGTCTATTGGGTTGGGAGAGCTTGTGGAACTTTTGAGGTCCGGAATCCGTCCGCTTCCCAGAAAAATCGCCGTCACCTTCGATGACGGATATTTGGATAATAGCACAAAGGCCTTTCCTCTTCTCAAAACGCATCGGATCGCAGCGACCATTTTTCTTGTGACGGAGTGGATCGGGAAAAAGAAGGAATGTCTTTCGTGGGAGGCGGTGCGGGAGATGTCGCAGGAAGGGGTCACTTTCGGCAGCCATACCCAGAGCCACCCGGACCTTTCCAAAATAACCTCCGGGGCACTCCTTGAAAAGGAGATTCGGGGTTCAAAAGAAATTCTGGAAGACCGGCTAGGTAAACCGGTCACGTTATTCAGTTATCCTTTCGGCGCTTTTAACGATGGGGTGAAGCGAATGGCTGAGGAAGCGGGATACGAGGCGGCTGTGACATCCAACCGGACCTTGGACGGAAGGACGGATGACCTCTACGCGCTGTCGCGCATCAAAATGACCGAGGCTTCGACCTCTCCTTTCATCTTTCGGGTGAAAACCTCGGGGTATTACGAGCAGTTCAAACGGAAAAAGAGGGCCTCTTCATGCCGGTTGTGAAAATTGAAATGTTAGAAGGAAGAAGCAAAGAGCAGAAGGCGAAACTGGCGCAGGCGGTAACGCAGGCACTCGTCACGATCGCGAAGGCGAAGCCGGAGTCGGTGACGGTTGTTTTCTCGGAATATTCCAGGGAAAATTGGGCCCAGGGCGGGAAGCTCCTCTCTGAGTAAAGCCCCTTTTTCTTGTCCAATTGGTAAATTGCACAACTCTTTGCGTTAATGAGGGTTGTGGTCTTGAATTTCACCGGTTTTATGGTATACTTGATAGTGTCAAAAGCCCTCCTTTGGGAGGGCCCATTTTGGCAGATAACTTTCGCTCTTTTAAAAAGTTTTAAGAACATTCCGATAAATTAACGAGCGCATAAGTTATGGAGCAAAACGACATAACTCATCTGCGCGAGTTAATCCAGCACTAATTTTCTTGTGATGACTCATAAAATTAGTGCTGGGGGCAAACCATACGAAAGTATGGGACGTCCGCCAAATTTGATAAGCAAATTTGGCGAGACCTCGCCACCGAACAGGTGGCGTGGCAAAGCCACGGGTCTAAAGGTAAAGAAGAGAAGACTTTACCCATCTGATCGCCGAGTTACCGAACCCTTCGACTACGCTCAGGATTCGTCCTGAGTGATAATCGAAGGATGAGAAAAAAGGTAACTCGGTTTTTTAATGAGCACGAAACTTACGGAACGCAGTAAACGTAAGTTTCTGTGCGAATTAATCCCGAGGCCATCCAGGCCGAGGGATAAGAATGTTGAAGAAAATAGAAAGGGGGGATTCAAATGAAAAAGACGATGATTGTATTAGCGATGCTGATCGTAGCATCGGCGATTTTGATTTCTGCAACAACGGCTATGGCGGCAAATAAACCAGGTTGCGTAGCTCCGGAGGGGTACTGGTGGGATTGGGTCCACTGCCATTAAGGTTCCTAATTGAGAAGGAGGGAGGACTGAAATTTTGTAACTTCCTGGGGTATTTTTATTTTATTTATGATAGTATGATTCCATGAAGATCCTTAGATATGGTTTCACCCTCATCGAACTGGTTATGGTGATCGTTGTCTTAGCAATCCTTTCAGCGATTGTTATTCCTGCTTTTCAAAACTTTCAGAAAAATGCCAAGGATGCGACCACAAAAGCTGCTTTGACCGCAATGCGCGAGGCGATTAAAATTTACATCCAGAATGAAATGACCTTTGGCCGCGATTGCACGGGAGGTGCTTTCCCGGATAATTGCTGTCCGGATAGACAACTGAGAGATGAAGAACAAACAGGAGCAAATTCCCCGGTTCCTCCTTTCGTGATGGAAAGTGCGATGCTTCCCGAAAATCCTTGGTTTGCAAGTCGGGTAGGGGAAGGGGCCACACCCAGCCATTCCGATTGGATTCAGCGATATTATTCGGAACCTGTTGGAAGAGTTTACCCCATTGGAGGCGCGACCAATGTAGGGTGGATTTATGATGCGAATAACTGCACCATCTGGGCGAATTCTAAAGCAAACGGCGGAACGGCTCATACAGGTGTCGAACCTCCTTATTGCGATGCCAGCACTACGACGGAGAACTGCTTCTAAAACTTCGTATTCCTTCCGCAATCAGAAGAATCGCAAGGCCTAAAAGAATCGCTGTGACCACACTGGTCGGTCCGAAGGGCCCCGTCAGAAGAAAGACCAAAGACCAGAGCGTCATCACCATCATGAAACACATCGGAATGAAACTCACCCACCAGTTGTAACGCATTCGCTTCAGCCAAATCGTCAGTCCCAGCAGCGTGAGCGCCGCCAACAGTTGATTCGACGTTCCGAAAATCGTCCAGAAAATTTTCCAACCGGGGATGATGTTCCCGGATTCATCACGCACCGTGAGACTCACGCAGAAGGCGGGCATAGCGAGTGTCGCAACCGTTGCGACGATCCGCCCCCAGACATTTTTCCAACCCACCAATTCCTGAAAAACATAACGGCCGAGGCGTGTGGCCACATCCAACGTGTCATAGATAAAAGTCGCGAAGGCGAGGAGCGCGAACGATCGCGCGAAGTCCCGGTTGATCCCGAAACGCTCCACGAACCGGCTGAGCCCATTGGCGTAAATCCGGTCAGGGGAGGCGGCGAGAATCGGGTCATTCGGTTTCAAAAGCATCAGCGTTGCCAGGGCGATGACCGCGACGAGGCCTTCCAGAAGCATCCCTCCGTATCCGACGAGACGGCAGTCGGTCTCTTTTTCGATCTGTTTGGAGGTTGTTCCGGAGCTGACGATGCCGTGAAATCCGGAGCAGGCGCCGCAGGCGACCGTGACAAAAAGGATCGGGAAAAGGGGGTACCCTTTTGGGCTACTCCACCGGAGAAAGGCGGGATATCGGACCGTCTCGCCGCCGAGGAGCATCCCGACGACGCCGAAGAAAAGGGAAACATAGAGGAAAAAGCCGCCCAGGTAACCGCGGGGTTGAAGGAGGATCCAAACCGGGAGGACCGATGCGGCCAGGCAGTAACCCAGGATCAGGAGATTCCAGCTTTTCTGAGGAGGAATTCCCCACAGCGTCGGAAGGATGAGGGGGAAGCGCGGGCCGAACCAGATGCTCGCGCCGACAAGCGGAATAAAAATGAGTGTCGCGATCCCGAGAGGCATTTTGAATCGGTAGAGGAAAAGACCCATGAGAATGGCGAGGAAAAGATAGACGGTTGAAGAAGTGGCTACGCCTCCGCCGAGTTCAGGGTCGACAAAGGAACTGCTGGTGAGGTCGGTAAAGGCGGTGATAACGTAAATGAGCGAAAGCCAGACAAACCCGAGGAAAAACAGGTGCGCCCGCCGCCCCATCTGTGTGCGGATCATTTCGACGATCGAGGAGGCCTCATGGCGCACCGAACCGACGAGTGAGGCGAAATCATGGACCGCGCCGATAAAGATCGCCCCGAAGACAATCCAGAGGAGCGCCGGAAGCCACCCAAACCAGAGTCCGGCAAGAATCGGGCCCACAATCGGCCCTGCGGCGGCGATCGCGGAGAAATGCTGGCTGAGGAGAAAAGGGCCCTTGGCGGGGACGTAGTCTTGGCCGTCATTGATCCGGGAAGCGGGCGTTTGGCGTTTGTCCTGAAGGTCAAAGAGCTTGAGGAGGAATTTTCCGTAAAAAGCGTAGCCGCCCGCGAAAAGGATGATCGCCAGAATAGCAATCAAGAAAAGAGACATATGTCCCATTATAACTTCCCAGTTTTAAAATGCAATAACTCCATTTTTGTGGTATACTCAATTCCTCCGATGGGCATCGATTACGCGCCGCTTATCTCCAGGTCGATCCGGAAAGAACTTCTCAGTCGAGAAGAGGCCAAAAGTATCCTCTCCGTTCCGGATTCCGACGTGCCGGAACTGCTCCGCGCCTCTTTTGAAGTCCGAAGCCATTTTCACGGGAAAAAGGTTAAACTCTGTATGCTGCAGAATGCCCAAAGCGGGCTCTGCCCGGAAGACTGTCATTATTGTTCACAGTCATCCATCTCCTCCGCGGATATCCCAAAATACCGGCTTTTGAGTCAAGAGCGGCTCTTTGAAGGAGCGCGCCGCGCCTGCGAGGCGGGGGCGAAGCGCTATTGCATGGTGACCAGCGGCCGCGGGCCGACTCCGCAGGACATTGATCATTTCCGAGACGTCACCGCGCGCATTAAGAAAGAATTTCCCCTCGAAATTTGCTGTTGCCTCGGCATCCTAAATGAAAAAGACGCGCGGACACTCAAAGAATCTGGAGTCGGATGGGTGAACCATAACTTGAATACAAGCGAACGGTTTTATCCGGAGGTCTGTACGACGCATACCTACGAGGATCGAGTGAACACCGTCAAGAATGTCGCGCGCTCCGGTCTTTCCACCTGTTCGGGGGGGATCGTCGGAATGGGTGAGTCCGACGAAGACATCGTCGACCTTGCTTTTGCCATCCGATCCCTGAACGTGGAGTCGATTCCCATCAACTTTCTTCATCCGATTCCGGGGACACCCCTCGAAAAGGTGAGTTACCTGGCGCCTGAAAAAGGACTCAAGGTCCTTTGTCTTTTCCGTTTCCTCAATCCGGACAAAGAAATCCGGGCGGCGGGAGGGAGGGAACTGAAACTGGGTCGGATGCAAAAGCTCGCTCTCTATCCGGCTAACTCCATCTTTATCGACGGGTATTTGACGACACCCGGACAAGCCGTGGAAGAGGCGCAGCGGATGATTGAGGAAGAGGGTTTTGAAGTGGAGGGGTGCGATGTGGAAATGCGCGCCTAACCTTCCATGAAAGTCCACAAACAGCTTTCCGTTTTTTTGGAGAACCGGCCTGGGGCACTGGCCAAACTCTGCGCCACCCTCTCGGAAGCCGGCATCAATATTCTGGCCCTTTCGGTAAACGATACCGTCGACCACGCGATTATTCGTCTCATCGTTGACAATAACATCAAGGCCTTGATGTTGATTGAACAGCAGGGTCTGTATCTGAACGAACAGGATGTGATCGTCGTGCAGGTGGCCAATCGGCCGGGGGTTCTCACCGAAGTTTCCCAACGGCTCGCTCATGCCGACATCAATATCGATTATGCCTATTGTGCCGCAACGGAACACCAGGAGGAAGGGTGCCTGGTGCTTAAAACGGATGATACAGAACGAACGCTGGAAGTATTAAGGGAAGGACAGGGGTTTGAATGAAACTCATCCTCTTTTGCTGGGTCATCCTTTTCGCCTCTTTTTCCGGGGCGGGGGCCGAAACCATTTCGAGCCCTTCTTTTAAGGCGAGCGGGGCGGTCCAAAGCGTGAAAAACGGTGACACCGGTTCTTTTCTCGTGGTCATCGGCGATAGCGGGGCGGAGAAGCGGTTTTTAGTAAACCCTGAAACCATTTTTCCCTTTGAAAAAAAGCTCCTCAAGCTTTCTGATCTCCAAAGGGGCGATGTGGTTGATTTGGAATATACCGTCGATGCAACAACTGAGCAGATGACTGTCAAAAGCGGCAGTCTGGTCGTCAGACCCGGCGATGCAAATGCGGAAGAGGCTAATATAAAGAATTCGGAGTTCAAATGAAAAGAAGACATTTTTTTGGGGGAGTTCTCGTGGGGGCTCTCTTTTCGGGTTGCGCTCTTTACCCCGTGGTGCTTGTCGGGACGGGGGTCTTGGGGGGCGTTGCCATCTCAGAGGATACCGTGAAATCCGAGGTCGATGTCGACTATGATCGCGTCTGGAATGCGGTGTTGAATGAAATGGAGAAATCAGGCGACGTGATTCTGAAGGATAAAATTCATGGCACCGTCGAAGGAAAAGTGCAGTCCTCCGAGATTCATATCACCGTTGAACGCATTACGCCGAAAACAGTCCGGTTCAAGGTCAAATCCCGAAAACATTTTCTTCCAAATATCAAACTCGCCCACGAACTTTCCACGCGCATCATGAGACAGTTATGACGCGGGTTTCTTTTCGGGGGAAGAATCCGAAAATTCATTCGTCCGTTTTTGTCGCTGATTCCGCCCGCGTGATCGGCAATGTTGTTCTCGAAAAAGATGTGAGCATCTGGTTCGGGGCGGTGTTGCGCGGCGATATCAATCGGATCACGATCGGAGAAAAAACGAACATCCAGGATAATTGCGTGTTGCATGTCGACCAGGATGCGCCCTGCCGCATGGGAGGAGGCATTATCACCGGCCACCTGGCCACGGTGCATGCCTGCACGGTCGACGACGAATGCCTGATTGGAATCAATTCGGTGATTTTGAGTAAAGCAAAAATCGGTAAGCATTGTATTATTGGTTCCGGGGCGGGCATCAGAGAAGGGGACCGCATTCCTCCCCGGAGTCTTGTCCTGGGAATTCCGGGGAAAGTTGTCCGCACCGTGACCAAATCAGAAATTCAGTATATCCGCGCCTGGGCTGACCGGTACCACCGTCTTGCCCAATCCTACCTCTAGATCAATTCAAAAATTTTTCGGTTTGCAGTGGGGAAGGCATAGCGGGAAAACTCTTCGAAACGGACCCAGCGGGCCGGTTCCTCGCTCTTTTTTATTTTTCCACTTTCTATCCTGCATTCAAACGGATGCAGAATCACGCGAAAGTGGGTGTAGGCGTGCCGGACCAGGGGAAATTTTTTAAGGACCCGAACCCGAACGCCCAACTCTTCCCGGATTTCCCGATGAAGGCAAATCTCGGGTGTTTCATTTTCCTCTATTTTTCCTCCCGGAAATTCCCATAGTCCTCCCAAGAGCCCTTCCGGAGGGCGCCTCTGGATAAAATAGCGATCTTTCTGTTTTAAGAGGGCGACCGCTACTTCCAAGAGGGGAATCTTCTTCGTCGGGGTTTTAACCGGAAGGCCCTCTTCCATGCCGAGCGTCCTTGCTTCGCAGTGATCGCTGACCGGACAGAGAAGACAGAGCGGTTTTTTGGGTGCACAGATTTTCGAACCGAGTTCCATCAGGGCCTGGTTAAATGACCCGGGATCTTTTTTTGGAAGAAGCCGCTCCGCATAGGCCCAAAGTTCTTTCGTCACTTCGGGCTGTTTTGGCGGTTTTGAAATGGCGTAGAGACGGACCAGGACGCGCG
>OBEQ011211772.1_pt1 | contig 11503 bp, 9 predicted proteins | sample 1670901 | NCBI WGS metagenome assembly OBEQ01 (sample SAMEA104232315, study PRJEB22302) | groundwater metagenome | biome: forest; feature: aquifer; material: groundwater | place: USA | collected 2011-08-07 | depth 5.4 m | reverse complement strand
TCGGTCACGGCCTGCAGCGGTACGGTCTGGACGGCACAAACGAGGGGGCGTACCACTTGGGCGGCGGCGTGTCCCGCGCGTCCATCGACTTTGACGGCAAAATATTCGCGACCGCCACGCTCGAAGGCGAACGACACAATGCCTACCGTATCCTGCGGGCTGTCAAAAACCGCTTCGGGGCCACCAATGAAATTGGTGTCTTCGAGATGGCGGCCCTGGGGCTGATCCAGGTGGACAATCCGTCCCAGGTGTTCGTGCATAACCGCGGTGAACGCGATCCCGGATCCGTCGTTTCCTGCAGCATGGAAGGTACGCGACCCATCCTGGTGGAAGTCCAGGCGCTGGTTTCGCGCAGCAATTATTCCACTCCCCAGCGCGTCAGCATGGGCTTGGATTCGAAACGTCTCACCATCCTGCTGGCCCTGCTGGAGAAATTCGCCGGTATCGAAATCGGACTGCAGGACGTGTTCATCAGCTTGGCCGGCGGCTTCCGCGTAGAAGAGCCGGCGGTCGATTTGGCGATCGCCACGGCGGTGGCATCCAACCACCTGGGTCGCAAATGTTTGGCCAATACCCTGGCTCTGGGGGAGTTGGGTCTCAACGGGGAATTGCGTACCATTCCCCAGGCCGATGCCCGCGTCAAGGAAGCCGTGCGGCTGGGATTCAAAACCGTGGTTCTGCCTCTGCCCATGAAGGGGAAAATCCATGTGCCGGGGGTGGAGTTGCAATTCGTGAAGAAGCTCGGCGACGCCTTCGAATTCATCTACCAGACCTGAAATTCGGGATCGAATCTACCGGGTACGCACAAATTGTGCGTAATTACGTATCTGGATCACAAAACAATATTATTGCCTGATTGCCGCAATCGCTAGCATTTGAGGATGATCGTTTTCATCCCTTGTAAGGGATGATCGTTCCATCGATTGCGATTGGAAGGGTATGAAGGACTTAAGGATCCTCTTCGTCGAAGATTCCCCCTCGGACATGGAATTGGCCGGGTGGGAATTGGAAAAAAACGGGTTCTCGATCACGCGCAAGGAGCGCGTGCAAAGCCGGGTGGGCCTGCAAAGGGCTTTGCGCTCGGAATCCTGGGATCTGGTCATCAGCGACTATTCCATGCCTTCCTTCACGGGCCTGGACGCCTTGCGTCTGGTACGGGAATTCCGTCCCGATCTCCCCTTCATCATGGTTTCCGGAACCATCGGCGAGGAAGTGGCGGTCACGGCGATGAAGGCGGGAGCGAACGATTATCTGATGAAAGGGAATCTGAAGCGCCTGGCGCCGGCGGTGGAGCGCGAGATGCGCGATCTTGCCGATCGTATGCATGCTGAAGACGTCATCCGCAAAAGCGAAGACCAGTTGCGCTTGGCCCAGCGCATGGAAACCGTGGGGCGCCTCGCCGGTGGTGTTGCGCACGATTTCAACAACATCCTTTCCGTGGTTTCCGGATACGCCAACCTGCTGCAGATGAAACTCGCCAAGACGGGCACGGCCCATCGCGAACTGGTCGAAATCGAGAAGGCCGTGGTCAAGGCTACTGCCCTGGTGCGGCAACTCCTGACCTTCAGCCGCCGCCAAGTGGTGCAACCGCAAATCCTGGATCTCAGCGGCGTAATCAACGACTCCTTATCGATGCTGCGCATGGTGGTGGGCGAGGATGTGGCCGTGGAAACGGACTTGCCGGCCGGCCTAGGAAAGGTGCGGGCCGACAAAAGCCAGATCGAACAGGTAATGATGAACCTGGCCGTGAACGCCAAGGACGCCATGCCCCGCGGGGGCACGCTCCATATCGGATTGACCTGTGCGTACCTTGAATCCGGGGACTTCCGACGGGGCGAGAAAGTCGTGCCGGGAAAACACTGCGTTATCACGGTACGTGATAACGGTTGCGGCATCCCGGCCGAAATCCTTCCGCGTATCTTCGAGCCTTTTTTCACGACCAAGGGAGAGGGACGAGGAACGGGGCTCGGGCTTTCCACGGTCTACGGCATCGTGCAGCAGATTGCGGGCAACCTCCGGGTGGAAAGTGTCCAGGGTCAGGGAACGACTTTCACCATCCAGGTCCCTTGCGTCTCCAGCGCCGTGGCCGAAGATCCCGCCAACGCCAAGCCGGAATTCCGCCTCGTGCCCGCCAAGGGCGAAACCATCCTTATCGTCGAAGACGACATGGATCTTCGCAAGCTGACCAAGGATATCCTGGTCCTTGAAGGCTATCATGTCCTGGAACCGGCCACGCCAGAGGATGCGCTTGGTTTCGCCCGCGCCCATGAGCTAAAGATCGATCTGCTCCTGACGGATCTTGTCATGCCCCGCATGAACGGGAAGGAACTGGCCGAAGCCATCCTGGAGATTCGTCCCGAGCTCCGCATCATCTATATGTCAGGCTATGCCCCGGACTACCTGATGCCGGACCCGGGCCTGATTTCGGAGGTCAACTTCCTGGAAAAACCCTTTTCCCCCGCCATTCTGCTCCTGAAAATCCGCACCGCACTTGACGTCCACAAGGCGGTTAAGCAACTTTGAGGCCGGTTTAAACCGATAGAGGCGCCTCGCTCCGGAGTTGCTTCGCGACTCCACTCCCGGCGCTTGTAGAGATCGAATGCCCCCATTCTTTGAAATCGAATCCGCTCCGCCTGGATCCAAAGCGAGAGCCGGAGTTCTGCGCACGGCCCATGGGGATATCCCTACCCCGGTCTTCATGCCCGTGGGGACGGCTGGATCCGTCAAGGCGGTGACCCCGCGCGGCCTCAAGGATGCAGGCGCCCGCATCATCCTGGGCAACACCTACCATCTTTATCTCCGCCCCGGCTGCCCGCTCATTGAAAAGGCCGGGGGCCTGCACCGCTTCATCTCCTGGGACGGGGCCATGCTCACGGATTCCGGAGGCTTCCAGGTGTGGAGTCTGGAAACCTTGCGAAAGATCACGGAAGAGGGAGTGGAGTTCCGTTCCCATATCGACGGCTCCAAGCATCTGTTCACGCCGGAATCCGTGATGCAGGCCCAGCGCAGCATCGGGGCCGACATCATCATGGCATTCGACGAATGCACCCCCTACCCCGCCACGCCGCAAGAGACCGACAAATCCCTTGGGCTGACGCAGCGTTGGACGGAGCGGGCCCTGGAATGGCTCTCGACCCATCCTCCGCTGCACGGCTATGAACAACGGTTCTTCGGCATCGTCCAAGGAGGCATGCACAAGGAGGCGCGCGCCAAAGCCATCGAGCACATGCTGCCGTTGGACCTTCCCGGCATCGCCCTGGGAGGCCTCAGCGTGGGCGAGCCGGCGGAGACCATGTACGAAGTGGCCGGGTTCTGCGCCGGGATCCTGCCGCCTGCCAAGCCCCGCTACGTTATGGGCGTGGGTACCCCTTCCAATCTCCTGACCCTGATCGGTCTGGGCATCGACATGTTCGATTGCGTGCTACCTACCAGGAACGCCCGCAACGGCACGGTCTACACCTGGGAGGGCGCGTTGCACTACAAGGCCGCGCGACATGCCGCGGAACTGGACGAGCCCTTCGATCGCAATTGCAGCTGCTATACCTGCCGCACTTTCTCCCGCGCCTACCTCCGCCATCTCTTCGTGGCCGGGGAGATCCTGGCCATGGAATTGGCGAGCCTTCACAGCATCCACTTCTACCAGGAATTGATGGCGGAGGCCCGGCGCCGGATTGTGGCGGGTACCTTCGACGCCTGGAGCCGGGATTTGCTTGCGAAATGGGCGCCCCCGCCCAAAACCGAAATCGCCTAGGGCGAGCGCCCGATAGCCTTTGGCATGGGCCCGACCGTAAAAAGCGAGAGCCCAATCGCCCCGAAAGCTACAGGCCTGCGGCCTCCGTCCGGCCTTCATCCCCTGAATCGAATCGTCCGAACAGCTCGTTGGCCTTGAGCAGGCCTTCGAACAGGCTTTCCGGCAGGGCGAAGCGCGCGAACGCCGCCCCTGCCCTCGCCAGATCGGCTTCGATATCCTCGGGAAGTTCGATCAGGAAGTTCCGATTGCCCGGGTCGACAACGCCCTTCCCTTTGCACAGAGAGGGATGGGACAGGCTGTAGAACATCCGGCAGCTCATGGGGCGCGAATCGTATACGCCGCATTTTCCGCCCGCTTCCAGGAACGGGCACGGTTGCCCTCGCAGGTAATACCGGTAGAGCGCGCGGTCCTCCGCCTCTTCCCCGTCGGACCGATCCAACAAGGAGTTGAAGAGGGCGGCGCGGCGGTACAACCCGATGACGCGGCTGGGATAGCGATCGTCAGCGCGGATGGCGCCGTGGAGGAACATGAGTTCATAGGGTTCCACGGATGTTACGTAGTGCGAACAACAATGGGAGCAGCCCTTTGAGCAGCTCACCGGTTCCTTGCCCGTGGCGAGCACGGCCTCCACATAGGCATCGTAGCGGGCGTACAGATCGGGCATGCGGGCGCGGAGACCGTCCTGGAGCCTCTCGTAGCCGGCCGTGTCCGCGCATCCGGCGGCCAGCATCTCGAGGGATGCTTTAAGGTTCGCGGCGGCGATCCGGAGCAAATCCTCTTTTTCTGCGATCCCCGTCGCGCTGAAATCGAATTCCGGACCCGCCAGGGTTTTTTGAGGCTCGTCGCGAATTGCCTCAGAATAAGGCTCCGTGGCGCCCGGCGACGCGGATTCCGGGGCCTTATGGGCCTTGTCAAATTCATGTTGATCTTTTCGGAGGGCCACCCTTAAAATCTACGAAAACATTTACGGAGCGCAAAATGCCTTCATCCCTCAAACGTTTGAAAAGATTGAGCCTCAGCCTGGGACTCGTCTTCACCGCCTGCAACGTCTTCAACCCAAGCGGAGAAGGCGAGGCCGGTGCGAGCGTCGACGCGCAGCTCACGGAAGGAGAGAATTTTTTCCGGCAACAGGATTACAAGTCCGCCTTTGAGACGTTCGGGGCCGCCATAGACAATGACAGCACCAACTCCATGGCCTACTACGGCTATGCCAAGTCGGTCATGCGCTATTGGCAGGTCAACGCCTCCACCCTGCTGACCGAAGTCAGCAAGGCCCAGAACAAGAGCGGCATCCCCTTCATCACCGCGAGCGACTGGGACATCACCCGTTACCTGCAAGCTACCTCGCGGGTGAAGAAGGCACTGGGCGCCATGACCGAGCGCGACTCCCTCACCCGCTGGTGGCAGTACACCCTGGATCCCTCGGGCAAGGCGGCCATTTCCGATCCCCTGACTGCCAAGCGTATTGCCTTCATGGCGGACTACTGGCAGAAGGCGGACAAGGGCTACAAGGGGTATTACAAGAAGTCCGCGTTCCCGCTTTCCGATCTCCGCATGCCCTCGAAGCGGATCATCGCGGATTTCGGTTTCGTGGAGCTCATCTACGCCGTGACCCATCTGCGCGACCTGAACGGCGACAACACCATCGACTCTTCGGATAACCTGCTGAAGAGCCTGACGTTCAGCACCACCGGCGGGTTCAAGGTCGAGAACCTGGATAACATCGTGGACTCCCTCAATACACCGGAGAAGAAGGCCCAGTTCAACACCCTCATCCAGAACGTGGCCGGCGGCCTGCAATCCGCCAGCAATGTGCTGAACCTCCTCTCCCCCGCTCTGCTAAACCAGACGGGCGCGGACACCGCGAATACCAAAGACCTGAGCCAGAAGGTCACGCAGAACATGGACAGCGTCATCACCAGCCTGGGCGACGCGGTGACGTTCTACCAGTTCGGCGATGAGAAGGACAACGACGGCGACGGCTGCGTCGACGAGGAAATCGCGGACGGCAAGGACAACGACGGAGACGGTTTCATCGACGAGGACGCGCGCCTGATTCCCAAGGATCTGGTGGACAACGACCACAACGGCAAAGGCAAGAACGCCTTCACTGACCCGGATCCCGGCGAAGCCCTGAACTCGGAGTTCAAACTGGTCTATACCACGGACCCCGGATTCGTCATGGGCCCCAAATACAAGGACAAGCCGACCCGCGTCGCGACCCAGAAGGATTCCCTCCAAGTGCATTACGACAAGGTGGGCTCCGCGGCCCTGTTGGATGTGGAATACAAAGACAAGCTCGATTCCGCGAAGAAGTATATCGGCGGCTGCTGGAACAATTACAAATAGGCGGATGGAACAATGGTAAAGCACATGAAGACGCAAAAATCCGAAAAGCTGAAAGCCGCCGCCGCCGCCCCTGACCGCGAGGCCGCCGCTCCCCAAACCGCGTACCGCGCACTGACCGTGGCCTTGGCCGCGGGCAGTTGGTGGCGAACCCAGAAGGCCAAGACCGCCTTCCTGGCCGCCGATCGGGAACTGGGCCTTATCTCCCGCGGTTTCCGTCCCATGACGGCGCTGCGCGTGTTGCCGGCCCTGGTCGGCCTGGGGCTGGCCCTGGGAGCCTGGGGCCGCCAAGGTCCCGAGCACCGTACCTTGAGGCCCTTGGCCATGGGCAATGCCTTTGTCGCCGTGGTGGATGACAAGGATGCGATGCATTACAATCCCGCCGGCCTCAACTTGATGGGCCGTCTGGGCAATGCCAACCTGCGTCCGGAGCAGTCCCGCTACCCGCTCAACAAATTCGATATGCATATGGACTTCCTGGGCACCGCCATTCCCGTGGACGAGGCCTTGGACATCCTGAAGTTCTATCAGGATCACCAGAGCAGCTTTTCGAATTCCACCGCGCTCCAGAACGACAGCAGCCTCGTGTCCGACCTGTCCGCGTTTGATCGTCGGCCCGTGAAGGTGGCAGTGCTGCACGGCGGCGAACTGGCGATGCACAACTTCGGCATGGCGTATTGGGCGGACGCGCAGATGGCCCCCTATGCCGATGTCGGCGTGATCCTGCCCCAGGCCGGCGTGGACTTCATCCAGTTGGACATCGTCGGCCAGATCGCGGGCGCTACCAGCTATTTCGACGATCGTCTCGCGGTGGGCCTGGGTTACCGCCTGGCCAAGCGCGAAGAGATGGGTAACTTCCAGGTGGCGCTGACGGATCTCTCCAACAACAGCGGCCGCAAAGGCATCCAGGCCGCCATCCAGGACAGCGTGGACGAGAAGCTGAAGGAGTTCGGCGACCTGGGAACCTTGGGCCACGCCGTAGATGCGGGCGTACTCTGGCAGCAAACCCGGGATCTGCGCTTCGGCGCGGCCGTGCAGAATCTGTTCATGGTCCTCAACCACCAGTCCGTGACTCCGGACTTCACCGTCGGTCTCGCCTACTCCCCCATGGTTTTGGAAAGCAACAGACGCTGGAAACGCAAGATCAACTTCGCCCTTGATCTGGAGGACCTGCTCAACAATGACCGCAACTACAAGCCGGTCAACAAGGTCAACATGGGCGCCGAATGGGAACAGACCCTGATCCCTTGGGTGCTCAAGGGCCGGTTGTCCGTGGGCATGAAAGGCGGCTATCCGACCGCCGGCCTGGGCGGAACCCTGTTCACCATCTTCCATTACGAAGCCGCCACCTGGGCGGAAGAGGGCGGCTACTACACCGGCCAATTGGAGGACCGTTATTACGTGATGAAGTTCGGCGTGGGCATCTAAGGCCAATTCAGATCATCGGGAGCCGACTCCCTGTCGGTCTGGAGCCCGGGCTACCCCCCCGTCTCCACCGCTTCACCCCTTGGAGTCTGGGGTCTGGAGCAAAACCGGGAAGTTCCCCCAGGTTTTGCTCCAGACCCCAGACTCCACACCCGATCTCGCCATATTCTTCCCCTCCCATCAACAACCCTCCCCGTCCTGCAGGGAAGCCCCGCTTTATTATTTTTTAGTCCAATGGACGAGATGTTGACGAGGGTGACCGAAGCAGATGAGGTATTGGGGCCGGTGGCGCGCAAACTCGTGCATGGAAACCCCGCTCTCATCCATCGATCCGTCCACGTGCTGGTGGTGAGTCCCGATGGCCGGTTGTTGCTGCAGAAGCGCTCCCTGCGCAAGGACGTCCAACCGGGAAAGTGGGATACTTCCGTGGGCGGCCACGTGGGATTCGGACAAAGCTATGAAGAGGCGGCGCGCCGTGAGGCCGAAGAGGAATTGGGCCTGCGGCTGGACGCGCTGGTATTCCTCTATCCTTCGCGCATCCGCAATGCCATCGAGTCGGAGAACATCCACACCTTCCTGCACGTTTCCGCGGGTCCCTTCCGGCCCGAACCCGGGGAGATCGATGAGCTGCGGTTCTGGAGCAAAGCGGAAATCAGCCGCGCCTTGGGGTCCGGGGTTTTCACGTCCAATTTCGAAGAGGAGTTCGCGCTGTTCCTGGCCTCGGAACACGGGTCCCTGTTGGATAAGGATCAGGGATAATCCGCTATTGGATCAACGGGACCGAATTGTCCGGGGGCGACGCTTCTCCGGGAGCCGTGCGCTCCAGGTTCGGCAGCCAAGCGAAAATCCCGGAGAGCTTACCCTTTTCCAACCGTACGCCGGATTTGTTGGCAAGGGTGCTTAGGCGCAAGGCCTTGAGCTTTTTCTGGATCAGCGGTGGAATGAGTCCGGAGTTGTCCGTCATCTTCCCCTTTTCCTCCACGGTCAGGTAACTCAGGGCTTTTTCATAGCGGTCGCCCTGCACCGCTTCCACGAACAGGGTAAGCGCATCGATGAGCTTCTCCTTTTCGGGATCCAAGCGGGCGCCTTCATCCTGCCTATTACCCGAGCAGGCCAACAAGAGCAGGGCCGCCCCAATCCAACTTCCGAATCTACGCATCGCTGTTCCGATCATAACGTCGTCCCCGCCTTCAATTCAAGCGCCGGATCTGGACGCGGCGGTTGAGGGCACGGCCCTGGGCCGTGCGGTTGGGCCCCATGGGCTTGGAGGCACCGTAACCTACCGGTTTCAGGCGGCGGGCTTCGATGCCACGATTGATAAGGTACTCGGCCACGGCTTCGGCGCGCGCCTGGGTCAAGGACTTGGATTGCGGACCGGCCCGGTCGTCGATGTGCCCCTGGATCTCGATCTCCGTTCCCGGATACGCGAACATGCGGGCCGCCAGGCCGTCGAGGATCAGGAAAGCCCCGGGCAACAACTCCGCGCTGCCGGACTGGAACTCCACCCCCGTCAGGACCGCATCGCGGATGGGTTCGGGTTTTTCATCCGGGCAGCCGTCGTCGTCCTGGTAGAAGTTGATGATTTCCTTTTCACGCGGACATTTGTCCCGCGAGTCGGGAATGCCGTCCCCGTCCGTGTCCTTTTCCGGGCACCCGTCTTCGTCCTCTATCCCGTTGCGGTTCTCCGGCTCGTTCGGGCATTTGTCCAAGGCATCCGGAATGCCGTCCTTGTCGTTATCAAGATCCGGGCATCCGTCATCGTCCTGGAAGCCGTCGCGATCCTCGGGATCGTTGGGGCAGCGATCCACCGAGTCCAGGAAACCATCATGGTCGTTGTCGAGTTCGGGGCAGCCGTCGCGGTCCTCGAAGCCGTCGTGGTCTTCCGGTACATAAGGGCAATTGTCGGATCCGTCCGGGACTCCGTCGCCGTCGTTGTCCGGATCCGGGCAACCGTCCGAGTCCTGGAAGCCGTCGCGATCCTCGGGTTGGGTTGGGCAACGATCGCGGCCGTCCGGTATGCCGTCATGGTCGCCGTCCCGGCCAAGGGGAAAACCTTGCCAGGCTAATTGCAGGAATCCCGAAAGCGTCGATTGCAGGCGATAGTGCAGACTGAGATCCTTGCCGTCGACCTTGACCGTCAAGGGGAGCGGTTTGTTCCAATCCTCCGGGGCCACCAAGCCCCCCAGGCGCACGCTCACGCCGCTTGCGGAAAGCCAACCCAGGCCGAAACCGAGGGTGGTGGTTTTTCCATAAGGCGATCCCAAGGTGGAAGGATCGGAAATCAGACGCTGGTGGCGGTACTCGGACTCCAGACGCAGGCCAGTGGTCAGGTGGGCTTCCAAGGCCAGGGAAGCCGCAAGGACGCCGAGTGGATTGGTGGAAGCGTCCGCCATGGTTCGCTCCCCGACAAGATTCATATGCAAGGCGACCTTGGGACCGTCCATGGCGTCGGAAAGATCGAAGGTGATCCCTGTGCCGAGGCCAGCCCGGCTGCGGTCCAGGCCGGAGGCGTGGGAAACAGGATCGGGATAAATTCCGCCGGCGGGTTGATAGCCGAGTTGCTTGGGAAGGAACGGTCCGTCCGCGGCAGAGGTGGGAGCCGAACCCATCACGAAAAGGGAGACGCTGGCGAAGGGGAGATCCATCGGGATTTTGGCCTTCAGGATGCCGGTAAGATCTCCGGAGTCCCATGTTTCCGGGGCCTTGCGGGCATTCGGGAGGTATTCGTAATAGAAGGGCATGACCAGGGACAAGTCGATACCGTAGCCCATGCCCACGGCGAGAAAGGATCGGAAGGAGCTGATGAAGGCATTGTCGATATTGAGGTCCGGGCCGGGATTGCGCTTCAGGACTCCGCCTGCGACCATTTCCTTGCCTTGGTTCAGGCGGCTGGACGACCCGATTACCACGTCTCCGATTTGCATCGGCTGGGAGGAATGGGTTTCGAAAACGCCGGGAAGACCCAATTCATCGGGAATGGCGAACGCGGATTCGCCGGATTCGGCGCACGCCAACGCTGAAAAGCAAAGACTAAAGGCAACGAGAACCTTGGGAAATCCGGACATCGGACTGATTATAGGCTTTTGGCCCGACCATACGCAAGCCGTTGATCTACATTTGGTTGTGAAAACGGGCCGGAGCCTCCTGCCCGATCGGAAAAGACCCATGATCACCTCCGAAATCCATCATGAATCCGTGGAATCCACGATGCAGACGGCCAAGGGCCTAGCGGCCTCACAGGACTTTCTGCTGGCCTGGGCGGATGCACAAACCCAGGGGAAGGGAACCAAGGGACGGCCTTGGCAGAGCCCCCCGGGTAACATCTACATGACCTTGGGGATCAACCGCCGGCATCTGCCACAGGCGCGGCTGACCCTGCTGCCGCTGGAAATCGGCCTGCACCTCTGGGAAGAGGCTGCGGCCCGCGTCTCCCCCACACGCCGGACCGATCTGACCCTGAAATGGCCCAACGATTTGCTGCTGAACGGCCGGAAAACCGCGGGCATCCTGATGGAATCCCACGGCGAGTTCCTGATGATCGGCATCGGCATCAATGTCGCCGGTGCGCCTCCGGTTGCGGACGGGGGCACACCCAGCGCATGCCTTGCGGAGGCGGGCGTGCCCTCAGGGGACAAGGAGGCGTTGGTGGTAGGCTTGTACCGCCGCATCCGGGAGGCGGCCCGGACCGAGGAGGATTATGAACCGGAAGCGGTATTGTTGCAATGGCAAGGCAAGGTGGACTGGAGTCGTTCCCATCATCTGCGCGATCGTGCGGGTACGCCCATGGTGCTTCCCCTGTCCGTGAACCGGCATGGCCACCTGCAGGTGCAGCACCGCGACGGCAGCCGCGAATGGTTGGTGTCAGACTACTTGAGATAATGGCTCCCCGCTCCAGAGTTTGCTGAGCAAACTCCACGCGGAGTCGCGAGTAAATGTTGAATGGCTCCCCGCTCCAGAGTTTGCTGAGCAAACTCCACGCGG
>OBEQ013032772.1_pt1 | contig 11504 bp, 5 predicted proteins | sample 1670901 | NCBI WGS metagenome assembly OBEQ01 (sample SAMEA104232315, study PRJEB22302) | groundwater metagenome | biome: forest; feature: aquifer; material: groundwater | place: USA | collected 2011-08-07 | depth 5.4 m | reverse complement strand
ATTTGGATAGTGACAATCATAAAGGGAATCAAATGAGGAAGATGTCTCTTGCTCTATGAGAAAGGATCGATTGGTAGATACGTCCATAAAAATAAGTTCGTCCTTTTTAATTCTATTAGCAGCTGGACTAGTAAAAAGTGCGCGAGCTGTAATCATATCTTCCACTGAGCGGTAAGAAAATTTTGAAATTACATCAAACCAAGGTTTATTGTCTGACCAAACTATATGATTACGTGAATAACTGGAAAACTCTTTACACAATTCAATCGCCAATGGCACATGAATAGTTTCATAGTGATGAACAAACTGTTCGAGGGTAATATCGTCGCGTTTTTTAATGAGTGCAATTGCCTGTATCATTCACTCTCGCCTTATAATACTAACGGCTACCAATTTTGCGCAGATTAGCTGGTGTAAAATAGCTCTCTGGAAATGGCTCATCCAACATCACTAATCCCTGTTTTTCCTCGTTGTGTAATTTATCGATCACGTAAGCCGTATTCACAAAATCAAACAATACCTCAGTCCCTGTGGTTATCCCTGGCAGATCGTAAGCATTGTTAGAACTGATGATTTGACTTCGCCATAGAGTTCCCTTGCCATCATAATTGTCAGCGAGATGAATTGCCCAGGTATCTTCGTCAAGATAAAAAAATCTTTTCGGATAAACATGTCGCGCATCGCTTTTCAAATTTGCCTCTACTATCCAGCAGCGATGGAGTTCGAAACGAAACAGCATGGGATCAGGATGCTTAGGCTGCATGATCTGTTTGTAGGTAAGTTTAGGATTTTCAAACTTGTAATTATTGTACGAAATAAATAGTTCCTTTTTGCCGTTAACTTTCCAATCATAGCGATCCAGCGCGCCATTGAAACCGAGAATCTCATCGTCGGTCCGCAATCCGCCGACACCACTTGGATTATCGTAACCGACCATTGGTGCTCGTCGCACACGTCTGGTACCGGGTAGATAAACCCAGGCTGCACGAGGGTGAAGGGCTTGGTTAAGATGCTCGTGGATTAGAATGACTTCCCCTTTATGACGCGCTGGTTCAAGTATCTGTCGCACAAAGTAACCGTGGACGTCTTTTGCTGCGAACTCTTTTTCAGTAAGGGTAGGATCATGAAACGGACCGCGCACAACATCATGATACCGGTGAATAGCGATATCACCGTTAGGAAATACCGCTGAGACTGCATAAGTAGCTTCGTAACTATAGGGGCGAGGTGCGGTCAGATGATTCCACATAACTTCTGCGCCGTTTTGCGGGATGGGAAACGCCGGGCCGCCGAAGGCATTGGCAACGCCGATATCGTTCACCAACGCAGCCATGGTAGCATTTTTGAAGGTATTCTCGTGGACGAATTTACTAAAGCGTGCATCGCGATGAGAAGTGTATACGGGTAATTTAAATGAATCTGGGTATTGCTTTAATATTTGGATCAAACCTGGTGTTAGATGCTCCTGGTATTTATCCATGTTGCCCGCAGTAATATAAAAAAGTGGTTTCTCATCGGGGTACATATCCGGATAAGGATTGCCAGTGCCAGCATAATTGACCCAGCTTGGCGTACCTAAAATATTTCCCGCATAGGCTGGAATAGTACCGGCACTATTTCCGCCTTTCTCTGCACCGAGCGGAGTCAATTCGTGCTGTAATTTAATTGCCTCTTGTTCGCTTACTTTGCCCAGGGCATGTGTAGCTAATAAAAGCAGATATAAAACGAAACTGAACAGCTGAATTTTCCCAACTAGGGTTTTTATTCTCATCGTTAACATCCTGGTTACCTCTTTTTTTGGTCGATTATGTCAGCGAATAACGCTCAATACCAATAAGTAATTCTGGTCATCTCCCGGTAAAAACCCTCAGATGATTCCTTAGCGTAGAGCCCTTTGTGAGATAAAAATGCAATGCATCAGTAAGATATTACAACTTTTAATATTCTGTATAAATAATGTGCACAAGTTCTGATGCAAAGCAATTTTTTGTCAGAGCTGGGCAATAAAGTGGAATAGTACCTGTAACTAAATAAGAGTTTGTCCGTCTAATTAAATACAGATGCAGATGGGCTAATCGGGAACTAATTAAGTTGAAGGGGCTCAAACGATGGAACCGGTGCTTAACAAAAATTTGTACGTTACCGATTTTGGTTGGTTTCTTATTTATGGTTCAAATAATCAAGCGGGACCATTTGATAGTAAGGCTACGGCATTATTGGCGTGGGCCTATTATTTGAAGAATGCCTATTGGCCTTTTTAACAAGCGACTTTTTTTATAACTGACGATTTTTTGCAGTTGGTGTTTTCACAGTAAGTTATTTTCATTGTATTTCCAAGACACTCCATGGGCTGCGAAAGCCTTCTACTTTAGCCATCTTAATGATGGCTTTTTTTTATCTTTAAATATCTCAAAAAGCTAAAGGTCTCATTAATCACCACTATTGTGTTGTTGATAAGTTTGACAAGATCATAGTTGCTATAAATGGTGAATGGCAACCTGGAACTTGATTTTTTTACCCCCTTTTTTGTCACTACTTTGTCCCCACGCCGATCAGTGGCTGTGCTATTGTTAATATTATTTGTATACGAACTGATTGCGTTATCATGCCTCATCGTAATAAAAAAATGTGGTGGATTGTCCACTGCCTTCTAATCCTGAGCTTAAATCTCGTATTAACAGGAAAGCTATTCGCGTTCAGTAATAAGCCTCTGGTCCTGAAGGGAAATGAGGGTTCTGTTGAGTTAATGCAATACATTCAGTATTACCGGAATTTTGGTCGGCAATTGACAATTGACGAGGTTTATTCCGCTTTCGACGATGAACCTAAAGTAGAATTTCTGTCTTATAGCGATAGTCAAAGAAGCATAAATTTTGGTATAGACAATCTAGCGCACTGGCATATTTTTCAGCTTCAAAATAGTGTATCCGATGAATTGGATCTCACCTTAGAATTACGCAATCCCAATGTTGATGATATTGCCATTTATGTTTTCAGTAGAGGGCATGTCTTCGAAGGAGAGGCTGTCAGCAGGGAAGAGCCAGAGTTAATCAAAGGTGGTAACAATCAACCCTTCTCATCACGCACTATAAAATCCAATCTGTTTTTGTTTCCGCTCAAAATAGCGGGTGGTGAAAGTAAGACTTTTCTTGTGAGGACAAAAACTCAAGGAACTTCATATTTTCCCTTCATCTTGCATATCAAAAATGCCTACGAACTACAAAGCTTAGGCGGCCAACTCAATTTTGGAATTTTTCTGGGAATTGTGGTGGGCTTAGTGGTGTATAACCTTTTTCTTTTTACTAAAACTCGACTGTTGCTTTATTTTTATTTTATTTTGTATTCAATAATCACCGCGATCTCAACGCTTTCACGAGAAAATTATCTATTTTCCTTGTGGCCAGAGTCCTCTGCATTCAACAGTAAACTTTTTGTCATCACGCCAATGCTTGGGGTGATGGGATTATTTCAGCTTGCCAGATATTACGTGTCCACTGCAAAGAATTTCCCACGCATCGATAAAATATATAAATTTTTTCTGTTTTATACCGCGTTCATTACTGTGGCTATGTGTTTTGATCTGCCCAATGAAACCATAATTCTGGTATATGGTTATCCTGCATTTATCATGGTCTATTTCCTCTTTTACACCAGTTGGCAGAGTTACCGGCGGGGCAATCATGCTGCAATCTTTTTTCTCATCGGCGTCATACCGCCTATGATCGCAGGTGTTCTAAAGATGTCACTGGTCAATGGCTTTATTGCGTCGACTCCCTTGATAGAGGCATTGATTACTAATGCTGAAACACTACAATTACTCATTTTCTCACTCGGACTGGCAGAGATAGTCAATAAACTAAGTGTGGAAGCGCATAAAGCTGATCAGAGTGCCAAAGCAGCCAAATTGTTGAACGATGCAAAAAATACCTTTCTACATCGTATGAGTTTTCGAATTCGGACCCCGATGAACGCAGTTGTCGGGACCACTGAGTTATTAAGTTACTCTAACATTTCAACCGATCATGCGCGGTTTTTAAAGATTATCAGCAATTCCGCCAAATCATTATTGGTCGTGATGGATGACATCCTCGATATCAGTCGCGTCAGAGAGGGGCGTATCGTATTCGTTGAGAAAGAATTCGATCTAAATGAAATGATCGAAGATTGCATGAGTGTCTTCGCCTTAAGTGCTACGGAGAAACGCTTAAGTTTTTTTTCGTTTATTGACGATGCTGTGCCGGTGAAATTAATTGGAGACACTAACCGCTTGCGACAAATTCTTATCAATTTATTGAGCAATGCATTTAAATTTACTGAGCATGGAGCAATCCAAGTTGTTGTTCGACATTTGCAAGTTGAATCACCAGGATCAGACTGTCGATTAGCAATTGAAGTAATAGATTCGGGGGTGGGCATTGCCTCAGATAAGATATCCAGCTTATTTAACGCTTATACGCAGATAGATGAATCAACGGCGCGAAAATACGGCGGGACAGGCCTTGGATTAACGATTTGTAAATTATTAGCCGGTGCGATGGGGGGTGACATCGAAGCAGAAAGCCAAGTCGGCAAGGGCTCCATCTTTCGCATCGTGCTAACATTCAAAGCCGGAATTGATGCTGATGAACAGCTAAAGCAGCGAGAACAAGCAATGCTTGCGCTTAAAGGGAAAAAAGTCCTGATATTAGGTCAGGGCACTCTCTTCATTGATGCGGTGATCGATTATCTGGAATCCCATAATGCCAGCGTCAGATTAGTAACACGCCATATCATTTTAAAAGATTTGGCAAAGGATCAGTGCTATGACTATTCGATGATTTTTATGACTGAATATACACTCCCGCCCTCGGATATAGTGACCAGTATTGGTGAAGCTACGCGCGAGATCAGTTTACTCATTCGTCTGGACGATATTAAAAGTGCCAAGGCTAGAGTTGAGACCAAGACCAGGTATTTGGGCCGACCTTGGTCTGTTAATCAGGTGGTTGATTGCCTCTTATCAGCCACTCATTCAGCTAGTCATCATAGATTTACTGAGCTACCGTCAATACAACATGAAAAGCAGCGCCTCTCTCGCAAGCTCACCATTCTGCTGGTCGAAGACAACGGGTTTTGTGCGAGAGTCACGAAAGCCATGCTCAATGAACTCGGTCACCAAGTGATTTTGGTCGAAGATGGATTGCACGCCTTAGAAATCTACCAAACAAGTTGCAAAAAGCTTACTGCTGAAATTGATCTTATTTTAATGGACATTGAAATACCCAAGATGGACGGCTTTCAAACCACTCGCGCTATCCGGCAATGGGAACTTACCTCAGGTCTAAAACCGATACCGATTGCTGCAGTAAGCGCGCACGCGATGTACGAGGATAAATTGAAATGCACGGAGTGCGGCATGAATGCGCATCTTGGCAAACCGGTAGCATTTCATGATTTGGTCAATGTGCTAGTAGCCCTTACAGATCAATCTGCCGAGAGGGTTGTGCGGAATGCTTAACAACCTCCTCAGCGCACAATCATTTTCTATATTCGCACTGCCTAATTTTGCGTTACGCTTTTGGGTTTGGCTAGGTGTTTTATTCTGTAGCAATCAATTGCTGGCGGCATCAAACCCGATATTTATCTACGAAAACGGTTTTGAACATCGCAGCCTCACTTATTACACCTCCTACTTTGAAGATAACTCACAGACACTAACGATTGAAAAAATTCTGCACGATAAAAATTTAAATTTTGAGTTTCCTGACAACCGGAACGCAGTAAAAAGTTTCGGTCTCACAAACAGCGCAATTTGGCAAAAAATTCAGCTCAGCAATGCCACATCCGCAACGCAACGAATTATTATACAAATCGATTCTTCCGTTGTTGAGCATCTGGAAATATATTGGATAGCTAAAGATCGCTATGAACTTAGTCGGGGCGGTTCTTTAGTGCCGTTAAGTGAGCGTCAAATACCCTTGCATTTAACAACGCTGAATTATCGACTTGCCCCCCATGAAACCTATACGCTTTATCTTAAAGCTATGGGAAGTTTCCCCGTGGCAGTACCCTTGTCACTTTTTGATGCGGATTACTTTACATGGTATTCACAATTACGCCGTACCTTGGAAGGCGCCATATTAGGAATAGTGGTCGCGTTATTCTTTTATAATTTATACCAACTCGTAAGATCACCAGATTTCGCACAGGCTTATTTTGTTTGTTATATGCTTGCTACAGTCTGTTTTGGTTTGGTGGTGTCGGGCTATACGCTCTATTTTTTCCACGATAATGTTTATCTTAGCTATTATCTGCGTAACATCGGCGGCTCATTGGTGATGATTTTTGTCGCGCTGCATATGAGTAGTTTTCTCGAACTAAAAAGCCGCATGCCGAGATTGAATAACCTGTTAATGTGGATTGTACGTTATCTTATTTTTATCAATATCCCTATTTCATTCATTGGGGATTATCATGTTTTGATTCCTCTCTCCAGCCTTTTTGGTGTATTGCTTTGTGCGGCAGTGGTTTTGATTGCGGTAATACAAATCCCTCTGGGTTACAGACCGGCTTACTATTTTACACTGAGTATTTTTCCGCTATTGGTTGCGGGTGCGGAGGTGATGTTGGGCATCAACGGCATAATTCCCGCAGTACCTTTTATCGAGACCCACATCTTTATTGCCATGGCATTGCAGCTTTTATTGTTATCAATCGGCATCGCCAATAAAGTCAGTTGGTTGCAGCAAGAAAAAGTTACATCTGAAAAATTGCGCTTGACCAGTGAAATGCAGCGCGAAGAGAAAGCGCAATTTCTCGCGCAGATGACCCACGAGATTCGCACCCCAATGGCGAGTATTGTTTCAATGGGCGTGGTTCTGAAAGAGCAGGCAGGACTCGATTTAATCCAGCAATTTTACACCGCGATGATTGTTAAGGCAGGTAGACAATTGCTCCATACAATTAACAACGTGTTAGATTTTTCGAAAATTGAAGCGGCAAAAGTTACCACGGAGTTTATCTCATTTGATGTCGAAGCCGCGTTGGCCGAGACGCTTACAAATTTTATTCACGATTTGCGGGTCAAAGGAATAGAAATAGTCTATTCAGTGAGTCCAGAAGTACCGAAGATCGTTTATGGCGATTCAAAGAAAATCCAGCAGATTTTGGAACAGCTAGTTCACAATTCGCTTAATAATACCCAACTTGGCTGGATAGCCGTTACAGTCACCTATCGCCAACACAGTCTTCATATGGAAATTGCTGATACCGGAAAAGGTATGGACAATCTGACCCTGGAGCGTATTAAGCAACAGAGTGGAGAGGGTGATATCGGGCTGGGTTTGAGTATTGTGCAAGGCTTATTGCACCTACTTGATGGCGAAATGACAATACACTCTCAACAAGGTAAAGGCACTGAGGTAAATTGTTGTTTTCCTATTGAATCGATTGGATTAGAAGAGCGCCACGAGGATAGAAGAGTCAGTGATGCAATCAAATTGTTTGCCAAGGAGCATCTCGATGTTGTTATTGCCTCCCATGCCAACGTGGTGCTCGATAGTCTCAGTTATCTTGTCAGTGGCCTTGGTGATGTAAGTGTCGATAGATTTTTTAACGGCGCGGAACTCATTCAAGCACTTGAAGCGGGACACCGCTGGGATTTTATCGTCCTGGATGGTGAGCTAAAAGACATGAATGGCTTGCGCTGCGTATTACATATAAAAGCAATTTGTGGGCATTACATACCCGTGCTACTACGGGCCAATGCAGAGGATTATGAGAAGATTGTGCTCGATAATTATGGCATAGCAGGTGTTCTGCCCAAATTGATAACTCGCAGCAAGGTTTCGACTGTATTGCAGCAGTGGCACGAGAAATTATCTACGCAAAAAATGCCGAGCATCGAGTTACCCACTAATTCGTTCCTCAATATCGATTCGCCTCTTAATATATTGGTAGCGGAAGACAATCCGGTTAATCAGATGGTGATTAGACAGCTGCTGAATCGATTGGGTCATAAACTTATTGTTACTGAAAACGGCAAAGATGCGGTTGCACATTACAAGCAAACCCGTGAATTCGATCTAGTTTTTATGGATTGTGAAATGCCGATAATGGACGGTATAGAAGCCACCAAAGAAATCCGCTGTTACGAGGAAAAGCACCAGGTAAAAAAGACGCCAATTGTTGCGCTCACCGCACACAATATTGATGATTTTGAAAAAACACTCATGCCTCTGGGTTTTGATGGGGCGTTGTCAAAACCGCTGACCTTAGAGAAGGTAGAATTGTTTTTAAAACGTATTCCAAGAAGGAGTATTGCTCCTTCATGAATCCATGTGTTTTGTGGTATCGGCTTTTCTATAGCATGGTATTTTTCCTCAATATTAATTTGGCAGTGCATGCAGAAGACATGGCGACTCACAATGTCGTAAGCAACTTTGGTTTAGTCTTGATTGATGACTCCGGTTTAGTCTTTGTTGATGAACGTCCTGCTTATGAAATTCACCCCCACATCTTTTATTTTGAAGATGAATCCGACAGCGTCACGATTGAGGAGATATTGTCGGGCATCCATGATCAACGTTTTTTACCAAATCCTAATAGACAATTTTATGGAGAGAAATTTAATAGTACCTACTGGATGCGATTCGAAATGGCGCTTGCGCCCGAGATAGTCGAGCCAGTCAAACGATTAATTCATATCGGTCGCCAACCAGTCCAGGTGATAGACATGACTTACTACGAAGTCATGTCTGATGGTCATGTCAGATCTGTGACTGTCGGACGCGAAAGTTCGCAACGCTCTCGTGAGGTTGATTCATTGCAGTATGCTTTTAATGTTCATTTAGAGCCTGGGCAAAAAAAGGTTGTCTATTTAAAAGCGAATAATCGCGGCTACCCGATCCCTTTGGTATTTGTCGCTCATCTATATACACCTGAAGCCTTTGCAAAAGTTCATCTCAATTTGATGGCGGTGCTTTGTAGTTTCTATGCAGTGATCGCTGTCCTGCTAATTACGAACCTTTTTATGTATATTAAGGTTCGACAACCGGTTTATTTGTGTTATGTCATCTTTGCACTCAGTGTATCTGGAACGGCGGGCTATATTGATGGCGCAATGGCTTATTTATTCTATCCAGACAATGTTGCGGCCAATACATTGATCGGGAGCGTTTTTGGCGTGCTGAGTCCTGCAACTTACATCATTTTTGTCTATTTTAGTTTAGAAATCAGTAAAAATTTGCCGCATCTGAATAAGGTCTATTTGGCATTGGCAGCATGCGCCACACTTGTCCTGGCGGAGATACTGCTCTGGAATGATAAAGCCATCAGTGTTTATCTGTTACAAGCCTTTGGCAGCATTGCTCTGGTGAGTAATGTTATTATTATTTGTTATGCAATCTATCATCGAATTCCGACAGCAATTTATTTGCTTATTGCGGAGCTGTCGTTGTTGTGTGCTGGCGCTACCTTGATGCTAGAAACTATGGGCGTGGTTGAGGTGAATGTCTTTACCTTTTGGTGCATACATCTTGGGTTATTTATTGAGTCAGTATTATTGTCCATCTCAAATGCTGAGCGAACCAATATTGCCAATAAAGCGAAGGAGGTGGCGCAGCGCCTGGCGTTGGTAAATATGGGTATTGCAGCAAAAGCTGAAGCCAAAGCACAATTTGAAAAAGAATTTCTTGCCAATATGAGCCATGAAATTCGCACGCCTTTAAACGGCATTCTCGGCATGACACAATTGTTAAAAGAAACAAAACTTGATTTACGCCAGGGCAAATATCTGGATATCATTACCAGCTCTGGGCACTCATTAATTGCTGTTATCAATGATATTCTCGACTTCTCAAAAATTGAGGAGGGCAAGTTAGAAATCGAAACCGTGCCGTTTAATATTGAGAAACTGTTAGATGAATGTATCGCTGCGTTATCCTATCGCACGATGGAAAAAGATATCGAATTGATTATGAATATCGATGCTAATGTGCCCCGTATCATAGCGGCTGACCCACAGCGCATTCGGCAAATTCTGATTAATATTGTTGGCAACGCGTTTAAATTTACCGACGGGGGTGAAATTGCCATTCACCTGGAGCAAATGGACGAGGTATTTTCTCCACCCTCTCTGCTGGACCAACATGTTGAGCGTGACACTAACAGTACCTGCGGCAAGTTACGTATTACCGTGACAGATACCGGTGTTGGCATGACCGAAACTCAACGCGCCAAACTCTTTAAGAACTATGCACAGGCGGATAAATCCACCAGCCGCATGTATGGGGGAACCGGCTTAGGGCTTGCCATCTGTAAACGTTTGGTTGAACTGATGGATGGCGACATTGGTGTAGAGAGTGCGAAAGGAATCGGGACCCGATTTTGGTTTACCTTTAACTATCAGGCAGGTGGTCAGCTCAGTGCACAATTGATTTCCCAAGTCTCGGATAGTTTACTGCAAGAAGCTGCCGACAATGTTTCCTTTCCCGAGACCCTCGTATTGGTCGCGGAAGACAATCCGGTTAATCAAATGGTTGTTGTGGGTATGTTAAAAGTGTTGGGCTGTAGCTATAAAGTCGTTGAAAATGGCCGGCAGGCACTGGAATATTGGCACGAATCAGGGGCGACGGTTGATCTGATTTTGATGGATTGTGAAATGCCAGAATTAGATGGCTATCAAGCGGCAGCGCAAATCAGGCAGAGTGAATCAACAAGAGGCAATGGTCATACACCGATTGTGGCGTTGAGTGCTCACGTTATGGAGGAGCATGTTAATAAAGTGCGAGCGAGTGGCATGGATAGTTACTTACACAAGCCGGTTATTAAGAGCGATCTGATTCAGGTGCTGCAACGATATTCCCGACATTAAAATAATTAAATTTCACGTTCGCCGACCACGCAATCGCGGCCATTGTTTTTTGCTTGATACAGGGCTGCGTCGGCTCGTTTGACAAGAGAATGTTCGGTATCTTCCAATCGCACTTCAGCTACACCGAGTGAGATGGAGATTTTGCCGAGCACTTTTTTGCAATCGTCGCCGATGGTAAGTTGTTTGCTGGACACAGTGCGGCGAATTTTTTCGGCTACGGTCAGTCCGCCTTGGTAGGCAGTGTCGGGCAGAATAATGGTGAACTCCTCGCCGCCGTATCGCGCTACCGTATCGGTTCCCTTAACGCCTTTTTGGATAAATTTCGCAACGAAGGCTAATACTTTGTCGCCCACGAGATGCCCGTATTCATCGTTAAACGTTTTAAAATGGTCGATGTCAATCATCATCAAACAAAAGGGTTCGCGTGAGACTTGATAAAATTGTATCGATTGCGCGAGTGCTCGATCGAAGGTCCGCCGATTGGCTATGCCGGTCAGCTCATCGATAGAAACTTCCAGATTGAGCTTTTCAACATCGGAACGCAGTACATCGACTTCTTGGTTTAGGGTAGTCAATGATGTTTCGAGACTCACACTGGAGTCTCTGACGAGATCGGCTTCTTCTATTAAACAATTCACCAAGCGTTGAACGT
>OBEQ011717868.1_pt1 | contig 11508 bp, 7 predicted proteins | sample 1670901 | NCBI WGS metagenome assembly OBEQ01 (sample SAMEA104232315, study PRJEB22302) | groundwater metagenome | biome: forest; feature: aquifer; material: groundwater | place: USA | collected 2011-08-07 | depth 5.4 m | reverse complement strand
TTAAAATCCATGTCACCGAAATGATCTTCAAGTCCCATGATGTCGGTCAAAAGACAAAACTTTTTCCCGTCGCTGACGAGCCCGATGGAAATTCCCGCGACAATTTCTTTGATAGGAACCCCGGCGGCCATAAGACTTAAACATCCCGCGCACACCGTCGCCATACTCGAAGATCCATTAGATTCAAGGATTTCAGAAACGACCCGAATGGTGTAAGGGAATTCATCCTTCGTCGGCAATAAAGGCCTGATAGCTTTAGCGGCTAACGCCCCGTGGCCAATTTCTCGTCGGCCCGGACCGCGGCTGCCTTTGGCTTCGCCCACGCTAAACGCTGGAAAATTATAATGAAGCATAAAATTCTGGTAAGTCGTTCCTTCGAGTGATTCGATCAACTGTTCATCACGTTTTGTTCCGAGTGTCACGACGGCTAAACTTTGCGTTTGCCCTCGGGTAAAAAGGCTCGATCCGTGTGTTCGCGGCAGAATATCGATTTCTGAGATGAGCTGACGAATGTCTTTGGGCTTGCGGCCATCCGCGCGTTTTTGTTTCTCAAAAATCATTTTTCTCACGTGCTCGTACTCAATCTGATCAAACATCGCCTTGAGATGTCCTTTAGAAACCTCTCGATCTTCCACTTTAAATTCTTCAAAAGAGGAAAGATCACTTGAGATTTCATTCAATATTTCAGAAAGCGCGTTTTCGCGAGTCTGCTTGTCGGGAATTTCATAAGCCTTTTCAAGGCGGCCTTCGACGAGTTTACGAATCTTGTCTTTAAGTTGAGGATGGGGCGTAAACAATTCCGGCTTTACTTTTTCTTTTCCGACATCTTGACGGAATTTAATTTGAGCTTCGCGGACGGGTTGTAAAGCTTTAAAAGCAAATTCAAGCGCTTCAATAATTTTAGCTTCGGGGAGTTGCTTGGCTTCGCCTTCGATCATAATGATGCCATCTTTAAGGCCAGCCACCGTCAAATCCAAAGTGGATTCTTCTTTTTGTTTATAGGTAGGTTGAATAACAAATTGATCATTGATCAAGCCCACCCGCACGGCGCCGATGGGTCCTTCGAAAGGAATATCAGAAATGTGTAACGCGGCTGACGCGCCAATAATCGCCAAAATATCAGGATCATTCTCGCCGTCACTGCTTAAAACAGAGGCGGTGACAACAACATCGTAGTAAAATCCGTCGGGGAAAAGCGGCCGAATGGGGCGGTCAATCACGCGTGAGGTCAAAATTTCTTTTGAGGTGGGACGGCCTTCTCTTTTAAAAAATCCGCCGGGAATGCGTCCCGCGGCATAAGTTTTTTCTTGATACTCGACCATCAGAGGGAAAAAATCAATATCTTCTTTGGGGACTTTCGACATGCACGCCGCGACAAGAACCGATGTTCCGCCTAATGTCACCACAACCGCGCCATTCGCCTGCTTGGCTAATTTACCAGTTTCAATAATAAGATTTTGCGTTCCAAAAGGGATTTCAATACGACCTAATTTCATAGATGTTCCTTCCTAACCCGAATTTGTCCCATGGGACAAATTCGCCCGTAGGGCCCGCTGATTAAAGCTCGCAGAGATTTAATCACGCTTGCGGGGGTTAAACAAAAATGGGTTAACCCATTTTTGTTTAAAGAGAGACAATGACTAATATTAGAATGTCTCACTTACGTAGATCGAGTTTATCGATGGTTTGTTGATATTTCTGAGGGTTATTCTGTTTGAGGTAGTCCAAAAGACGCCGTCTTTTCCCAATCATCATCACAAGGCCCCGACGGGAATGGACATCCTTCTTGTGGGTTTTGAGATGTTCGGCAAGTTCGTTAATCTGTTGTGTTAATAAAGCGACTTGGACACTGGAAGAGCCTGTGTCTTTGGAATGGACTTTAAAATTTTCAATCACTTCTGTCTTTTTTGATTTCAATAAAACCAATTCTTTCCCTCCTTGTTTATTTCCTTATCTTATTCGTTATTTTTTTATATGGGGCGCATTATACTATTAGAGAATAGGACAGTCAAGCTTTTCGAGCATTGGGTTTTGCGCTAACAAAAATATGTTACTGATACACCTCCCGGCGATGGGCAATTTTTACAACCTGAATAAGGACGTATTTCTCAATGACTGTATAAATAACACGGTACTGTCCCACCCGCAACGACCGAAAATCCTGCCACCCTCCCATGAGTTTCTTTCCTTTGTGAGGAAATTTTGTCAGTTCGTCAATAGCTAAAATCACATGATCACATAATCTGGGTTGGCTTTTCTTAAGGCGGTTCAAAAACTTTAAGGCCGTTGGGTCAATTTCAAGATGATACATAACCGAGCTGTTTTTTGGCTTTCTCCCAAGGAACCCCTTTTCCTTTCTTCAGATCTTGCTGGGCTTTCTTGATCTGTTTGACCAGCGTCTGATCTGAAAGGATTTCGATGGTTTCCAAAAGGCTTTCATAATCCTCTTCAGAAAGGATGACAGCCTCTGGTTTTCCATGGCGGGTAATAATGAAACGGTCCAAAACCTGAGAAACTCTCGCCATCACTTCAGGCAGCTTAGGCCGCAATTCTGTTAAGGCAATGGTATTGGTCATAGGATTTCCTCCTAAAAGAAATATACATTATTCTGTACACTTTGTCAATGGGGGAATCATTCTGCCCTTTCATCTAAAACGCATGACCTCTCAGGCTACTGAATTCTCTCAACTTTCACAACCTCACCCAATCGAATAGAATCGAGAGCTCGAAAAATCTTTGGGACAAGATGATCAATATCCTGAAACCTGTTGCTCGAAGCAGTCAAAATAATAATAGCCAATTTTGAGTGAGTCACATTTTGTTGAGCGGAAAAATTCTTATCAATCGTGATAAAGACGTCAAATTTATCTGCAGACAACTTAATCAATTCCCCATTACGCTTACCCGCCCAGCCTTGTTCAGGAACCGTTCTAACGTCATGGCCAATAATTTTATTCTTTAATCTTCGTGGAAGACACTCATCGAGAAGAACTTTCATGCGTGGAGTAAGGCCTCTTTTGCTAATTCAAGGATAGAAAAAATTTGTTCCTGCGTTACGGTGGGAAAATCTTGGAGGAAATCTTCACTGCTGCTTCCTGACTCTAGATAGTCAATGAGAGTTTGTACGGGAACTCTCGTCCCTGCAAAAACAGGTGTCCCGCCTAAAATTTCCTTAGATCGTTGAATCAATGGATTTTTCATTTTAATATTTTTCTCCTCACTTCAAGTATACTTGAAATTCACAAAGAGGTCTAGCCGAAGTTTTTTATTAGGCAATGACGTGTGATCCAATGGTTTACCTAAGGGGTTGCGATTCAAAGAGGTTTGGGACTTTGGAACATTTTTATCTTTAATTCCTAAGAATAGCGGAAGCGTCATCGGGACAATGTCAAAAATAATGGGTGTGAGACCATTGATCTCCATATTCTGCAATTGCGCGGGATCGGGGTTGAAGTAAACGCCGGCACCTTTTTCTTGAAGATCCAACAGTTCGGGGTTTAAGTCAATCCCGCCGAGGTCTTTAACCGTCATGGCGTCATCTCCCCCTCCAGCTCTCGGCGGACGGAGATCGTCCGTAGTCGGCAATGCTGGCGTTCGTGAAACAGTTTTTTCTGTCCCGGCTTTTAGTTTGGCCTTAGCAACGGGCTTCCCTTTCTCTGCCACTTTCCCTTTTAAAGAAGGAGAAGAGCTGGGAATGCCCAGCATTTCTTCAAAAGGCGGCATAAGAGCGTTCTCAAGTTTTCTTAGAATTATGTCTCGCCGAGTCGGACGTTGGTCGGTTGGCATAACCTTGAAACCCTTAAAAGGATCAGAAGGAGAAAAATTCGATTGTCTTTGACCTCTTCGTAAAATATTGGCGATATCTTTAAATTTTTCAGAAAGAAGATACATCTGGTCATCGTCACTTCCTGTGCCAACAAGACGCTGATTAGGATCAGGGCTGGTCAAGGTCTCGATCATAGCCTTTAATCCCTCTTCTATCAAGTCGGTTAAAGAGTATTCGTTTGACTTATCAAATAAAGAAAGTCTGAATATTCGATCCAAGCTTCTCTTGATCGATTCAGGATTACTTTTAGCGCTTAACTCCTCTATTCTCTTTAACTGAATTCGAATTCTTGGCCTTAACAATCTCTTTTCAACAAATTTCTTTCCATCTTTTTCTTTTACAACTTCAATAAAAAACAGCTTTTGTAATGTTTTTCCAAAACAATATAAATCGTAGGCTGGGGATACAGGCTCATCTTTATTCTCTGGAGCATACGCATCGGTGGGTGATACGGGGATCATTCCATGAGGCAAAACGCTTCCAAAATCCGTCGGAACCACCCTAATATCTTTTTTTTCATGAAGACTGCCGTCGTAACCTGCCAGTATATTTGACTCTTTAATATCCACCAATCCCATTCCTAACCAATGGATATTAGCCACAATTTTTAAATATTCAGACAAATGAAATATTTTTTCCTCAAAAGAAAGGCCTTTCCAATGATCGTCATCGCGACGGACTTGAGTAAGGTTATGCGCCCGCTCCAACCCTCCTGAAACTCCCCGAAAAAATCCGTTAGGTTCAACCCCAATGGAAAGAATTTCAGGTAACATGGGAACGTTATTCTCACGCAATAATTTCAAAACGATAAAGTCATTAATAATCGCCCGATTAGTTTCGTAATAAAGCCTAAGCCATTCAAAGGCTTGTGTTGGAGTAAAACGATATTTTCTTTGAACGGCTAAAAGATAATCCTGAAGACCCCTTAAAACATCCTCTGAAAGTCCATAGTCTTTAGCCACACGTTGTCCCGTTCTTGTAGCTTCCAATAAACCAGCAGGTAAATCACTCTCTTCAATCTTTATTTTTTCGATCTCTTGGTCAATATCTGGTTTTATTGCATGAATATTCCGACCTGTTTTTTTATGAAATCTCTTTTTAAACTGTTCAAGCGAAAATCTTTTAATAGCGATCCCTGAATCTTGCACGACTGAGACTTCACCAAAAGCTCCTCGGCCGACGACTCTCTCAGTCGAAAAATCCAACATACCATGAGCGTGCGGGTTAATATGAATTAATTCTCGATTACCCATTAACCATTTTCTTAACCCGGAAGGCGTGATAGGCAATACCTTCTTTCCGACCAGCATCGCCGCGTCGATGACTTGACCATCAGGCCTAACTATTACTTTAGAAAAATCTCGATCCCCTTCTTTTTTAGCCAAAATAAAGAGCAAATTATTTTTTTCATAAATAATCGCCCGCACGTCCGTAAATTCATGTTGTGTTGCCGGATGATTCTCAAGTATAACAATTAACCCTTTTCCTGATTTATCCGCGATCACGACTTGAAAATCTTGGCCGTTAGCTAATGTCCCTTCAAAGATCGTCTCAGCACCCCTCTTTCCCTTTAACTCAAGACCTACAATTTTACATTCATTTCCCTTGTTATCATTAATCTTGTAAGTAAAAGCAGAAGCGGCTGGTGGTAAAAGATCGGCAGCGAGATCTGGTCGAGGGGTAACGATTCCAACAGGCTTCAGTACAGGTTCTTCAAGTATCCGATCAAACGCCAGGTCCACTTCTGCGGGAGTAACATCGAAAGAACTTCCACGTTCACCTACACCTACGCTGGCAGGACCAAGTGCAACAACATCCATTAAAAGCATTGTTCTATTTGGAGGATTCTCTCCCGGCGCGGCGATGGCTGTCCGAGCGACCTCAGCATCAGCACCCCAATCCATTTGACCTAACTTTTCTAAATTTAGTCTTTCCAGTCTTCTGGCAATGTGCCCCATATTTCTAAATGTCAATCTTTTTCCCACGGCTCTTTTTGTCGCTTCAATAAGAGTTCTCAACTCTAATTTTAACTTTATGTCAGACACGGCGGGTAAAAGCTTTTCTTCCATGACCACCGCTAAACTAAAAGCATCCGTTGTTTTATCTTTTTCAGGCTTTTCCGCGCGATACTTCTCTGTTCCTGACGTTACTATTTCTCCAATCCTTGAGGCAATGCCAAAATCACTTAACAAAGCTCTCCCCGAGGCATTAACAATAATATTTCCCGGCTTGATATCGTTGTGAACCCAGCCCGCGGCATGGACAAACTCTAAAGCTCTAGCCGCTTGAATAAAAACATATTTTTTCTGCGTCGGACTTAGCCTTCCCCAAATGGCTCCGTTAATATCTTCTCCATCCCCAATATCTTCAGCTTCAAACCAGGCTGCTCCATCGTCATCTCGACCAGCTTTAAGCACCCCTGGAATTCTGGCAATGGGAATATCTCTCGCGATGAGTTCATCAATTTTTTGATGAACTCCTAACTTTTCAAGGATCTTCAAATTAAGGACTTCTTTTCTGACTTGGGCGTTGAGAAACTCAAAAATAATTTTGTAAAGGGCAATGACCTTTGTTTCGTCAAAGCCCAACGGTTGACTCTCCGCGAAAGTTAAGACAGTTTGCTGATAATATTTCATGAAGGCGTCTTCAGTGGGAATTTTCTTTGAACTCAAAGAAAAAACCATTTTGTAAATCAATTGGCTTAAGGCCTCGTCCTGCCGGGCGAGAACTTCTGGTTCCTTAGTCTTCTCATCTAAAAAAGATAAAAAAATAGCCTCCTGGATTGCCTTGGGTGCATCTTCTTCAATCGAAGGACGTTCTTTCGCGGCAGTCATCACTCGATCATGCAACGCCTGCATTTCGGGTTGATTAATCCTTCCATTCTCGACGGCATATTTCATAATAATTTTTAAGTTGGTTGTGTCGACCCGCTTGATAAAGGTGGGTTGTTTTCCGGCAGTGACCTTGGGTCTTAAAACAACAGCCGCTCCTCCCTGACCTAACCGCTTCATCGACAAGAATTTAATAGCGGCGGCCGCGCCCACTGGAGGAGCCATTCTTCGTCCGAATAATTTTCTCAAAGAGGAGCCTAAAGAACTGCCATACCCTTCTCTCTTCGCATCCCTGGCTAAATCTTTCGTGGCTTCCTTCACCAAAGCCCGAGCTGGCCTGTCTAATGGAGTCAGTGCCGCGTCTCTCAGAACTGGTCTCTGTTCTGTTGTTTGGCGGACAACCGTCCTGGCTAAGGGATCAATCCCTTGATCTCCTAAAGTCACTTGACCATTCGTAGTTTCTCGCGCTGGCGAAACTACGGCGCCGTTGGCGGGAAAAGATGTACTTTGCGCAACTTTTTGTAAGATCGGCAGGGTTCCTTCCAGCGCTGCGCTGTAATCGTACTTGGGATCCATCCACGCGTTAGAAAGTTTAACCGAATAAGAGATTTTTTGAGCTGACTTTTCATCACCCCATTGGGGTAATGTCCTCTCCCCTTGAGCCTCATTGCTTAAACTTAATAAGCCCGTTAAATTTATTTGTCCTTCTGGTCGTTCAACTCGACTTAAAGTTCCTTGAGCCGGGCTTAACTCTTTTGTCATTTCTCGAAGAGCTTCGGCCACAGCCTTCATATCACGAGGCCTCCGCCATGGCAATCCACCAAATCTGCGGGCCATAGCATCAAAAACATCTGTGGTCATCGTTTCGTTGCGTAACCCTCCGCAAAGCCGCCGGATTAACCATTGCAACTGATTTTGCAGATTGGGATCATCCACGTAAGGCAATAAAATATTCTCGAGCATCCTTCCAAAACTGTACATGTCGTGTTTAGGTTCCCTTTTTTCTCCTAGCGCTTGATAGGGTGGTGTCCCACCGATTCCCCTTTCTCCTCTGCGAACTGAAATTCCAAAATCAATCAGCATGACAATTAACTCATTCCCTTCAGACTTAAAAACAATATTGCCTGGCTTAATATCCTCGTGAACCCATCCTGACTCGTGTAAAGCGACTTGGTAGGTAATGGCGGCGCGGGCTAACACCTCAAGCTTCTTTGAAAAATCAAGATCTTGCCAAGCAGGTTTATTGAGATCACTTAATCCCTGTATCCCCTGTGCCGAAATTTCATAAGTCCCTGTTTCAGAATAAACTCTCACGGCTTCTGGCTCAGGCAGAAAGGCAACTTTATTGCCCACTCTTATCTCGTCTGCTATTCTTTTGTATCCGCCATCTTTAGCAATTCCATGAAGATTATAGGATTCTCTAACATTGAAAATAGTAAGCGCAGTAAAGGCGGTGTTGTAAAGCATTTGGACAGCGGCTTCATGGCTTCCCACTTCTTTGTCCATTTCCAGGGCTTCAGCCTTCTTTAAAATTTGTTCATACTTCATCTTAAGCTGATTAGATGGGGCATCCAATGAATCAACGATCTCATTAAACAAATTTGCTATGCCTTGATCACGCAAAGAAAACCCACTTTGATCCTTAGGATCGACAGAATTCAACGCGAGAAAAATTTCTCTTTCTAAAGCCATAACCACTTCCTTTAAATCTTCAACTTTTCTGTGAGCACGACTCACTCCTCGGGCGATCGTGTAAAAAGTGCGGTCAGCGACCTTGACAGCAGGGGTCTTCCCTAACCCCCTGACATCGTCATAATTAGATTTTTCTACCGTGGCATAAAACGTATTGCCCTTGCCTTCGATCTTTCGCATCCCTCCCTTACCAATGAATTGCCGTGTTGACTTCTTAACCGCGCGTCTTTTGAGTCTTTGCCCTAAATCCTGAACAAATTTTCTTTTTCCTATTAAATCACGAAGCGCCGCTCCAACTCGTCCCACTTTTTGTAACGATGCCTTGCCTCGTCCTAAAGCATTTCTGTATTCTGTTGGTGAGATCTCATTTTGAGATGCTTTCGCCTTAACCTTTCTTTTAACCGAATCCGCTCTCCTTTTAGCCCTCGCCAACTCTCTTTGATCTTTGGGTAGTCGTTTGACGGCTTTAAATTCATCCATCGTCCTCGCATCTTTAACGATTTTCTTATTTAAAACTATAACTTTCCTGTCGACTGCTCGAACATCCCTTTTTGCTTTTCTAAGCTCTTTTCGGAGAGATCCGCGTTCTATCCATGAGTTCCCGTTTCTTTTAGCGTCACGTAATGCTTCACCAGCTTGATTTCTTTTCGCCCAAGCGTCCTCTGAATTCTTTTTTGCTTGGGCTAATTGTTCATCCAATGGGTTTGTCACCATCGCCCGGTCAGAAACCTTTTCTGCCGAGGCCTCGCCAACAATTTCCGATTGTTGGCGGGCCGCGTCGACGGCATTAACCCGTACTAACCGTTCAGGACCATGGGCTTCTAAAGCTCCCAACGGCAATTGGACGGGATCACCGGTTAAGACTTCAAGCTGTTTTTCCGCCAATTGGCCGAAATCCGCACCACCCGAGAAATAGTGGCGGGGAACAATCTGCTGTGTCGCCGGATCATAATCTTCCTTGATATAGTTGTAAGCGCCTTTTTTAAAAGCCTCCAAATACTTCTCATAGATTTTTTCTGCCGACAACGTCGGCACTCCGACTTCCGAAGGAACGTCGGAGCTTCCCACATCCACTCCCTCAATTTTATTTTGTCCGACGTACTTTTGACCTAAAATACTTTTTTGCAAATTCCGCTTAAACCATGTCGCGAGGATGAGAGAATTGTAGATTTGACGTAACGCGGCAAAATTTTGACCTTCGTTGACCTCACGTTCGATGGCGGGAAGGATGATTTCTTCGATCAGGTGAGTTTCCCTCCCCTTGCGGGAGGGATTAAGGGAGGGGGATTTTGTGGCCTCACCCCCACCTAACCTCCCCCATGCGCTACGCGCAGGGGGAGGAATATCCTCTTGCAATAATACCTTTAACCGGCTCTCGACGACAATGGCCGTATCGCCTTGGGCGTAGACGACCGCTTTTTCCGGAACGATCCAAACTCTGTTGAAGGTGTCGATCCCGACGTCCTGCCATCGGCAGGAGTCGGGACTCCGACCTCCCGACATTTTGTCGGGAGCGTCGGAGCAGGACTCGTAGGCTTCAGAATAAATTTTCTCCCAAAACTTTTTACCGAGTTCATTTTCGGGAAAAACGAGCGACGACGTGATTTGTTTGAGGATGTAATCCTGGGCGAGAAGATCCCGTCCCATTTCGGTTTGACCAAACGCGTCGGGAATGATTCTATCTTTTTCACGCGGGGAAAGGTTGACCCATAAATCCTGTTGAGGGATGGTGAGCGACGCTAAAAAATATTTGACCAATTTATTGGCTTCGGATTTGAGAGCCTCGTCGTTAAGGCCTGAATCTCCCAAATCAACCATAAAATCAAATCGAAACGGATTGTCTTTGAAAATTTTAACGCCCCGAATGACGACGGGCGTGAAGGCCGGGCTTAACGACAGGGTGCGGCCAGCCGGAGGAAGAGTAACTTGAGCGTAGCTCGTCGCGGGAAAAATAAACGCCTGAGTGGCACAAAAGGCTAAAAGGATTCCCCACGTGATGCCGCGAAATAAAAAATTGTCTTTTCTGTAATTTTTCATGAACATTTTTTTAAAAAATATCCTTTTCAACCCTAAAGATACCCATCCTGTTTCTTGCTCTTTAATTAATCTTAAGATTTAAGACTAAAGTATCTTTAGGAAGGACGCGAGGAAAGTATGCCATATCATAGGACGATTGGCAAAAATAATTAGGGACAAAATAATGAGGTTATCCAGCGGCCGCTGTTTCGAGATATTGCGTCGTTTTCAGTCTTTTTTCAAGATGATAGACGAGGAAATGATTGAGGAGATATTTAAGTTCCTTTTTAACGAGCGAGGTCAAGCCCAGCCGCAGGGCTTTATCCCACGGGCTCTCTTCGATGTGAAGCATCGAGGCGATCGTGCCCGGTGAAATCACGGTAAAACTCGTTTCCGTCGTGGGACACGCCGGACAAATCAGGCCGCCGGATTTTAAACTGAATCGCGACCTCCCCTGAACTTTTTTTCCGCATCTGACGCACGAATCAATGTGAGGACGGAATCCCGAGTAAAGGAGAGTTTTGATTTGAAAAATAAAAATAAGTTTATCAACATCCGAAGCCTCTTTCAAAGTCTCAAGATAATCGAGCATCAATTGATAAACATCAAAATTTTTTTCTTCTACCGGCATAATAGTGTCGACCAATTCCAAAATATAATTCGCGGCGATACTGCGTTGATAATCCTTCCGGATCAAAGAAAAATTTTCTTTAAGATCACAATGACCAACCAAGTGAATCTCGGAGTGGCGGGTGGGGTAATAAAGGATTTCGTTTAAGGAAAATCGATCGATCTGGCTGCCGAATTTCCTGGGGTCTTTGCGGATGCCTTTTAAAATGCCCTTGAGTTTTCCGGCGTCACGGGTAAAGAATGTGGCGATCCGGCTCGTTTCGCGAAAATCAAAACTTTTTAAAACAATTCCGTCGGTTTTAAGGATCATATCGTCTTTGTGCTTAGAAAATTAACCAACTCCCGCTCCTTCTCTCTCATTCTCTGAATATCCTTTGAGTTGTGATCGTTGTAGCCTAAAAGATGCAAGACTCCGTGAATCAGATAAAGGGTGATTTCTTCCTGGACAGACGTTTTAAAACGTTTCGCGTTTTGAACAGCGGCATCGGTTGAAATGACAATCTCCCAAGTATC
>OBEQ010275197.1_pt1 | contig 11508 bp, 13 predicted proteins | sample 1670901 | NCBI WGS metagenome assembly OBEQ01 (sample SAMEA104232315, study PRJEB22302) | groundwater metagenome | biome: forest; feature: aquifer; material: groundwater | place: USA | collected 2011-08-07 | depth 5.4 m | reverse complement strand
TGGGTGAGAGCGGGCGCATCATTAATGCCGTCACCGACCATCATTACCCTTTCACCTTTTTTTTGCATCCTCTCAACCACTTCTTTTTTATTTACAGGCGATACCCCTGAAACCGCATGATCGATGCCAATCTTCCGGGCGATGGCGTTAGTGGTTTCGGCGTTGTCTCCACTCATGATCGATACATCGCATCCCATCAGTTTAAGTTCGCTGACTGCCGCAGGCGCCTCGTCCCTCATTACGTCGGAGATGACCATCATCGCCCGCAATGTCCCATCCCATCCCGTATAGACTACCGTATCGCCTGATTTTTCGAAGTGGCTTGCGGTATCTGAAACGGCTGTCACATTATTGACCGGGATATGGTTTTTCAACATCATATCGGGGTTGCCGATAGCTATTTTTTTTCCCTCAATTATTCCTGTAACACCTTTTCCGGGTATTGCCTCGAATTCAGAAACGATAAAAGGCCCGGAAGATATCCATACCTTCCTTGCGGCATCTTTAAGAGCGTGCCCTATGCTGTGCTCGGACAGACCCTCCAGACTCCCTGCCAAAGACAGGACATAGTCGCGCTCAAGGGAAGGATCAAAAACTACGATTTCCCTGAGGACGGGATGGCCCCGGGTTATCGTTCCCGTCTTGTCAAAAAAAATGCGGTCTATTCTGCCTGCGGTCTCTGCCACCTCACCCTTTTTTATAAGTATGCCTTTCGTGGATGCCATAGAGCTGAATATCAAGACGGCAAGCGGTGTCGCGAGGCCGAGACTGCAAGGGCACGCGATGACGAGCACGGATATCCCCGTCATCAAAGCGCGATCTGCGGGCACTCCCCTGTAAAGATGAAAAAGTATCGCCGAGGCCGCAAGAAGAAGAACCGCCGGGACAAAATATCCGACGACCCTGTCTGCTACGGCCTGGATCTTCGGCTTACTCGCCTGGGCATCTTCAACGGCCCTGATAATTCCGGAGAGCACCGTCTCCTTTCCCGTCTTCGTAACCTCGAAGGTAAACGAGCCATAGAGGTTCACGCTTCCCCCTACGACTTCGGACCCCTCGCGCTTTATGACCGGCTTCGATTCGCCTGTGATGATCGATTCATCCACTTCGGACCCGCCGCTTCTGACAATACCGTCAAGCGGTATCCTCTCTCCGGGAATCACTTCCAATAGATCGCCCATTTTTATCAACTCAATCGAAATCTTCCGCCTCTCGCCGCTTGCGCCGATTACCCTGGCCTCTTTTGGACTTAGCCCGGCCAGCCTTTCAATCGCCTCGGATGCCCTGCCCTTTGCAGTCGACTCTATCAGTCTTCCCAGGAGGACAAGGGTCACTATCATCGCTGCCGTATCAAAGTAAACCTCTCCTCCCTTCAACATTGAGTAAATGCTATAGATGAAAGCCGACCCGGCGCCGATAGTGATAAGTGAATCCATAGTAAAATGCATGCGCCGTAATCCGCTGATCGTATTATTGATAAAGGGACGCCCGGAATAAAAGATAATCGGCAGGGTAAGAAGCATCGCTACGACCTCCAGGATCGATTTCGTATTCGCATCGATACCCTGAAAATACCCTGCATAGAGGGCCGCGCTGTACATCATCAACTGCATCGAAAGGAACGCCGCGGTACCGAACCTGACAAGGAGGTCTTTCCCCTCTTTCCTCCTCATCCTGAACCGCTCGGACTCGGACCATGGTTTTGGATCATAGCCTATGGACCGTATCCTCTTAAGAATTATGGGGAGACCGACACGCCCCGGGTCCCACCTCACCTTTGCCCTGTGCGTAACGTAATTCACTCTGACGTACTCGATCCCTTCTGTCCTTTCCAGCATCTTCTCGTTCAGCCATACGCATGAGGCACAGCGGATCCCTTCTATAGAGATATCGATCTCGCTTTGGTCATCTACTGTCCTGACGAACTCGGCAAAGGGACCGAGATCCATCTCTCCCCCGAAGACCCGGGGGGTCACGCCGGCGCTGTCCCACCTTCTCTTCGCATAGAATGCGTTTAACCCTTCTTCATGGATAAGCCGGTATATGCCCCGGCATCCGTTACAGCAAAAGGCCTTCCTGTCACCTTCCGGGTCGTCATACACCGCATCTCCCTCGGGAAAATCAAGGAGGCAGTGATTGCATTTAAGCATATCGGCTAATTCCATTGATGAAAAAAAAGAGCCCCATGATAACCACGGCGACTCCACCGGCCTTATAGAGACGGCCTCTGGCCTTATGGCCGATATAGGTCATCAGGGAACCGAAGAAAAGCAATGCAGGAAGAGTCCCGATACCGAAAGAGAAAAGAAGGGCAGCTCCCTGGAGGAGGTCGCCCGTTGCAGCGGCCCCCACAAAGACAGAATAGGAGAGGCCGCAAGGCATGAAACCAAGGATGAGACCGAGGGGATAATATTTCCAGACGGATTCACCCTCCAGAACAAGTTTAACTACCTTTGCAGTGAAACCGTTACGTCCCTCCTTAAAAAAGGACCCTTTCAAAACACCAGCTATGCGAAGCCCCGCTGTTATCATGAAGAGGCCGGCCAATATCGGTGTGAGGTTCTGAATTCCGGCGAGCCTGCCTGCAGCACTCACAAATGTCCCTGTAAGACCCATCAGGGAACCGATAAATGAGTATGTGGTAATTCGTCCGGCGTTATAGATAAGATGAGGTTTTATCGTCCCGGAGAAACCTTTCCCATCTTTCGAAGGAAATGCGTACGATGCTACAAGGGGGCCGCACATGCCTATGCAATGGCCGAATCCGCCGAAAATACCCGTAGTAAAGGCAAGAAAAAATGCCGCATTCACGATTTCTCCACCCTGAATACGAAGATTGCTCCGCGCGTGTTGCTATGAGGTGCAGGACGCCTCAGAAGTACCTCGGCCTTCCAGATTCTTCCTCCGCCGGGGCACCTTACTATCACCCCTTCCCCCTCATACTTTCCTTCACCCTTGTGCATAAGTTTCACCCTGTTTTCCGCCATGTACATCCCCGGCATCGAGAGGTCGAGGATGATGTCTCCGTCCGTGACCGGGACCGTCCCCTTTTTCAGCTCGATACGGAAGAAGAGTTTTTTCATCGTCTCGACCGGCTTCGGGGCGATGTCCAGAACTGCGGTCATGCCGGTCGCTCCGACAGCCTTCTCACAGGGGCCTCTGTCGATCTCGCAGTCAACGGGTCTCCCTTTTCCTTCTTCAGAAAAAAAGATTGTCGACGCAATGGCAAGAACAATCAGCCCGCCAATCAAGACAGAGGATCCAACTCCCGGTTTCTTCACGCCACGTGAGTTCCCGTAACTATTTCACCGGAGCCGTCATGATGAAATCATTTCCCTTTTTTTGACTGTGGCATTGTATGCAGGTATCCACCTTGCCGGTCGCGATCACCGTTCCGTCGGGTGCAAACTGAAACCAGTGCCAGTCTCCGGCATCGGGATTATAATCTTTGATCTTGATCATCACCGTGATATCCCTGAGTTTTTTTTCGTCGCCGTAGTTTTCCGCGACTATTATGGAACCAAGCACCATGTCTGTTTTGTTGCTGATAGATCGGGACGCTGCAGGGTTGACGTAGGTAGTTAGAAACGACCCGTGAGGCGCCTTGCCCGGCCGCACCTTCTTCTCATCCGGCCATATCCGCCACTGTTTATACGACGTGTCCCCGGTAAGATAGATAAAAAAATTTGCAGGGTCCAGGCCGTACCGCTTGTAATTGCACGCCATGTCAAGATCCGAAGCCCCTGCCTGAACGCATAGACATGCGATGAATATTAATACCAATGTCGGCATCATGATTTTTTTCATGCTCACCTCCTCAGCCCATATCCCGGCGGTCCACAGGGTCCGCCGGGATAGTAACACATGCCACTTCTATCAATGCGTCCCCGGAGAAAGAACATTTCCGCGGTTGGACCAGTAAATATACGCCTCAAGGGCCTTCATGGCAGGGGAATCCGCATCGAGCTTCTCTCCCTCGTTTGGGTTCTCTATGCACCAGTTGATCATGTCGCGGAGAGTCGCGAACTTGCTGATCTGCTGCTGGAACTTCGGAAACTCGTGAGGATGATTGTCAGATGCAAAGGGATGGCACATGGCGCAGGCCATTCCGGTAGTGGAGAGCTTTGTCCCCATCTTCTTCTCTGTTTCGGGGTCTCCATGGAAGAGAAGGTCGCCGATCTTCACCTGTTCCATAAAGACCTGGTCGAATACCTGCAACTGATCGGGCGTATGTTTTTCCATGTGCGCGAGTGCCGGTTGCGACCCGGTCATGACAAGGCCAAACAGACCGGCGGCGACGAGCACCGCCAGTGCAAAGAGATTCTTTTTCATTTTATCCTCCTTCCATCCAAATAATTTATAGTTCCCATCGCTATGGTCTGTCCGCTATGCGGGGGCTCAGGATCGGGTTGTGACCCGGACTGCAATCGCTGACCGAGTCACCGCAGAAGATGTCAGCCTTTTTCCGCCACATCATATACTCATTACTCACATTATCCGCCGTTACAGTCAGCTTCCCCCAACCCACGCCATCGTATTGTTCGCCCGGATCGACGCGAACCATGGGGACTGTCAGTTTTGGAAGCCCCTCGGGCGCATATGGCCATGTCCATGATGTAGCGAGCATCCCGATGCTTCTCATATTGTTGGGACCGACCTCATTATACAGGACCTGATGGGTATGACCATGGATATTGGTGACATTCTTATACGGCGCGAGCACTTCCTGGATCTCACGCCAGTCCCTCGTCCAGAAATTCCACGGAGGATAGTATTCGTAGAACGGGTTATGGCTGAACACGATCACCGGTTTGTCCATGGGCCAGTCCGAAAGGGTCTTGCTCAGCCACTGGAGCTGGTCTTTGCCGACCCCTGCCCAAGGCCCCGCGACAGAGCCATCCAATGTCGCCATATGCCCCATCCGCTCCTCGGGCGTCATCTTCTTTGCCGTCCAGTAGTCGGGTCCACGGCTGATCGTATCGACGCCGATAAAGCGCACCCCCTTGTGGTCGAATGTCCAGTTCGGTTTGCCGAACCTCTTTTGCCACTCCTCACCCATGTCATAGTACCAGTCATGTTCGCCTGGAATGAAATATTTCTTGACCGTTACTTCCTTCAATATTTCCTCGCCTACCTGGAATTCTTCGGCCCGGCCGAGTTGCGCAAGGTCTCCTCCGAAGATAAGGAAATCAGGTTTCGCATTCATAGCGTCTTTGGCGGCGCGGGTCGCCTTCTCTATAAACCGCGTGTTCAGCGCCCTCGGGTAAAGATGGGTATCAGAAATCCACGCGAAGGTGAACTCCTCAGCACCAAAAGCCATCCTCACTGTGTTCATAAACGGCAGACCGCCTGAAAATACTGCGCCTGCGCCTATCGCGGCCGCCCCTGTGAGAAGTGACTTTTGGATAAAATCACGCCGGGTCATCCCCGGCTTTTGATCACGATTGTTTTTACGCATGATGACCGACCTCCACTTTCCATCGATTAAAGATTTTGATCCCATAATGACTTCTGAAGTTCAATGTCGATACTTGTTGTTTTTTTCGACCCTACGGTCACCGGAGTCTCCATCCTGTTCTTTTCACCCATATACTGGGCCCACGTGACAAGGTTGTAGCTGCCCGGCGGAACATCGGTGATTGTGAATTCGCCCTTTTCGTTTGTAATGGCGTAGTAAGGATTGTCCGTGACATAGATCCACCCTAACATCCATCCATGGGCATCGCACTTTACGTGGATCAGTCCCGTATCCCTCAGGGGGCGTTTGATTCTCATGCCCTCAAAAGGCAAGGACACGTTAAACTCGGTCTTTCTTCCAAGGAAACCGTGGGTGTTATGAAGGTGGGGATCGGAGTTGACGATGTCGATATCTCCCTTATGCACAACCTGCACATCGGGAACAAACCTGCACTTGCGGTTGTTTAGCTCGGGTTCCTTTGCCACCTTAGGCAGGGGCTTCCCTTTGTCGATGCGCTCCAGATAGACAATGGCGTCCTTTACACTGTCGTCATGACCTCTGGCTATCATAGGGTCCATGCGCATCTTGCCGCATACATCCACGTTCTTGGTCGGAATTACCTGCCGCTCCGGGATGGCCCCGTGATATACCACCTTCCCCTTAATAGTGCCCCCATCCGAAACAACGATCTCCTGGTAGGCAAAGAGTGATTGTGATGAAACAACGACCAGTCCGAGTGCTACGCATAAGCAGAACACATACTTCAGATTCCTCATTTTTGACCTCCTTTCATGGTTATTACGATGTTGACTCCGGTTGCCTTTTATTCACGGCTGATATCTCGGGCCGAACCCTCCCCAGTACTCGATAAAATACACGGCCGCCCAGATGATGAGCGCAACAAAGACGACGATGAGCCATGCGGGGACTTTTCCCTCGTAGGATGAGACGTCCCCGCGATAATCCTCTTTCTCAGTTCTTCCCATCTTCAAGCTCCTTCTCCAGGAACCGGTACTTCGCGTCCTCCACATCTTCCATCTGGTTAGAGAGCACGGCCCAGATGAAGACGGCTAATGCCCCAAGACCCATGCAAAGGGCGATACCGAACGTGTACAAAAAAGTTTCTTCACCCATCTTGCCTCCAGTCCCTAAGGTTTATCCGCCGAAAGGCTCAATACGTAGTAAGCCACCGGCCACGGGTCGAGATTTTTGTACTGAACCGCATCGGAGTTCGATGGCATCGGCGTACCATTCAATCCCGTCATGAATGTCCGATAGACGTCCTGCGGTCGCGGACCGCTCTTGAATATCCCTTTCGTAAAGTCGGCCGGAGGAATTTTGTTGCCGAAGTCATCGACCTGAGTGTCCGATTTCGGCCCATCGCCCCTGCCCTCGTGGCCGTGACACTCCCAGCACTTGAGCTCCTCGAATGTCTCCTTCCCCTGTCTGATCATCTCCGGTGTCGGGTCCGGCGGGGGTGGGATATAGATCGGCTGCACCGGGGGTCTCGTCGCGAAATCCGGATAGAATGTTTTTATGTAGTGGATCACGTCCCACCGGTCTTCTTCGGGAAGATTGAACCAGGGCGGCATAGCGGCGCCCCTAATACCCACTGTAATGGTCCGATAGAGGTCGGAGTCGAGGGGAAGCTCTCCGGATGGCGTCGTCCTGAACTTAAACGACCCGACGGTGAAATCCCTGGGAGTTGCCACGGTAAAGAGTACCGCTGTCGGAGCAGCGCCCTTGCCATCCCCCTTTTCGCCGTGGCAACCGACGCATCTTCGCAGATACACCTCCTTGCCGTGAGCTACCGAGGCCGGCGTTGTATACGCCGGCGCAGAGCCCTCTGCGGCAATCTGGTAGGGAAAGTCGTCGCGCCATTTCCCTTTATTCATTCCGAGGTTCTGGATATAAGCCAGAAGCGCCTTTCCGTCTTCGTTAAAGACAAAACGGTCGCCCTCCTTTTTGAATAACCAGGTGAACTTTGGCATAATAGAATCCGGCACCACCATGCGGGGGTCGAAATGGTGGGCCGCGTGCCAGTCATCACCATACTTTCCTCCGACACGGAAAAGGTCGGGTCCTATCCTCCGCGTACTAAGGAGATGCGGCAGGTCATAAGCGTACTCGCCCACTTCCGGCAGGGGTCCCCACCTTCGCTCTTCACCTGCAACAGGCCTCGTATACTGGGAATGGCAGTACCAGCACCCTTCCCTGATAAAGACCTGCCTTCCCTTTTCCACAAGCGGGGAATAAGGCGCGGCATGAGACTTTACCTGGCCGAGAATACCAAGCGGCGTCCTTACGGTCTTCGTCACGTCGGTGCGGACCGTAAGATACTGTTTCATGAAGTAAGGAAGAAGCGACTGCACAAACACCGCCAGGAGGAAGAATCCGAAGCCTGCAATGAGCGCTATCGTCTTTGCTTTTTTCATTGTCCCTGTCTCGCTGCCTTCGAGAAGAAGAGATTGATCGCGACAAGAGAAATCCCGATGTCCATCGTAATCCCGGTGAAGGTGCGGATAAACCAGTAGGTTTTCATCGATACGATGCTGTCAACGAATTCCGCTCCTGCCGCAAGTTCAGTCCCCTGTATAAGACCCTGGATAACAAGAACGGTGAACATCGAGCTGATACCCATGATCATCGCCCACGAACTCACTTGAGCAACGCCCCGATCGAAACCCGTTCCGGACACCCGCGGCCAGACGTAATAACAGGCCGCAAGCACAAAGACCACATAGCCGCCGAAAACAGTGGAGTGTGAGTGGGCTATCACGAAGTCGGTAAAGTGCGTCGGCACCTGAACGGACCGGAGCGCCTCGATCGACCCCTGGGTACTGCCTATAAAATACATTGCGGCGCCGAAGATAAGGAGCTTGACCGTAAAGTCGCTCTGGTACATGTCCCACTTGCCGCCTTTCAGCGTCCCGTAAAAATTGGCGACAACGGCCCATACCGGGATAATAAGCAGCATGCTCGCCACGATCGCGATCGTCTGGGTCCAGTAGGGAGTAGGCGCGAAGAGGTAGTGGTGGATCCCGACAAAGGGATAAAAGAAGGCCAGAGACCAAAACCCAATGAGCGAGAGTTTATGACTGTAGATCGGGGTCCTCGACGCAGCAGAAAGGAAATAGTAGATGACGGCAAGTCCGCCCGGCGTGATCCAGAGGCCGACTACGTAATGAAGGAAAAGTCCGTGGAGCGCGGCGTTACTCACACCCGGCATAATATATGGGATGATAAGGTTTCCGAAGACTAGGTTCAGGTCGGTCCAGATGAGCGCAGCGATCACATACCAGAGCGCAACGTAGATCTTTTCCTCTTTCCGCCGGGCGATGCTCAGAAGCACCTGATAGGTGATCATAAGAAGGGAGATCAAAAGCCCCAGCGGTACCGGATTCGGAAACTCGGCGACCTCGAGGCCTTTATTGTATCCAAGCAGCACCCCGGCAAATCCGGCAATGAGTGTGATGTTCCAGAGCCACATCGCAGCTCTCGATAAGGACTCCTTCGGCATTCTCACACCGGTGAGCTTAGGGACCATGTACTGTGAGAGGCCGAGAAAGAGGGTGGAGAAGACGCCGAAGATCACGCCATTTACATGGACTGGCCTCATCCTTCCGAAATGAAAGTATTCGTTGCTTAGGAAATCGGGGAAGGAGAACTTCAGCGATAGAAGTATGCCGACCGTGGGAGCAAAGATCGACCAGAAAAAACCCCACATCAACCAAGCCCTTACAACCTGATTATCGACGAGATTATTGTTGGAGTTATTTTCCATCACGCCTCCCTTAACTTAAACCCCCTAAATTGCCGGAAACAAAGACGAGGATACTTCGTTAATCAAAAGCTAGTACGCTTTTGAAGCCTTGTCAAGCCACCAACTTTTCGGCTCAGTTCTATCAGATCCCGGCGAGATCAATATCGATAGTCATTCAGTTCATATTAAAAGACGGGAGAGATGCCGGTCTTTGAATTTGCGCGGGAATAAAACATTATATACCCAGCCTCTCTTTACAGAGCCTGCAGAATCCCGGACCTTTCCTGTCGGTATCACTGATGCTGTTGGAGAAATACATGATGCAGTCAGAATAATCGCAATGATCAAGACCGCAGGCATGTCCGAGTTCATGGACCGCCTCCTTGACTGCCCTTTTACGAAAAAGCCTTCTGTCAGACGGAAGACCATAGAACTCCTGCCGTAATCTTGTAAGTGATATAATCACGACACCCGAGAGTGTATCCGCCTCCCCGAATACAAAGTTCAACTTCGGAACATAGAGATCCACATTTGTTACTCCAAGGATTAATTCGGACTCCCTGGTCTTCAGGACCTTGAGCCTTTCAAGTATTTTAGAGGATTCGTACTGCCCTCTCCGGGTGTTATAGGACCCCTCGGGGAGCGGAACTGCTTCCCCGATCCCTACACTCCAAGGGAATATCTTCTTTAAACCTTCCGAGAGCCCTTCAAGGATATCGCGATCGATACTGCCAATGGGCAGAACTTTAATTTGCATTTAGTGTTTAATCATGCTTTCTGTATTTTGAAATATATGACATCAAATCGAAAATACTCTTTGCCCTTTGATTGATAACGTCGAAGGTATGTTCGAGCCTATTGAGCCTGTCAGGCTGTGACCCTTTTGTAAATGATTCCTCGGCTTTTTCCATTGTCTTCAAAATCTCGATTCCCTCTTCACTTCGAGATAATTCTTCCTTCCATGCTTCTTTGGCCATGGTAAGCGACCCGAACAACATTTTCCTTGTTTCTTCCGCCTTATGTTCCAGTCGTGTGAATCTTTCCTCATCACTCATGTCTGCAAAATGGACCATGTCGCCCTCCGTTGTTTTCTCATCTGCCGTCTGCGCGGTTTTAATTAGAGAATAGTTCAATAAGAACGCTCGCGCAAAAAAAAGCCCTTTGTATTTAGGGGTGGAACATTACAACTGCTCATATGTTTCAATACGGTTTCTTCTCCGCGCCAGTTCACTGGCGTAGTGTAGTCCCAAAGTCGACGCATGCTCACTCGCCCACTCGGTGAGTCTCGTTTTCCCCACGGGCTGAGAATCCGTATAAAGAAGCCCTGACATTAAACCCTCTATCTCGTCATAGGTTATTGTTACATCCCCAAGAAACTTGCCGACGATGATGCCAAGTAAATATCCAAGGGCCCTCGGGATGGGGACAATAGGCCGCAAATGCCCGATGCTCCTCCCGATCTCTTCGATCAGTTCCCTGTAAGTGAAAGTTTCAGGGCCTATCGCATCGACGATGCGGTCGTCCTCTTTTTGACCTTCCGCAACCGCCAATTCCGCCAGATCATCAACATAGATCGGCTGAAGCCGATATTTGCCATCTCCGAAAACTCCGAAAACTGGAAACCTCCTCAGAAACCAGGCGATATTGTTTATCAGGATGTCTTCTTTACCAAAGAGAATAGCGGGTCTCAAAATAGAGTGGGGGATGCCTGTTTCTTTCAAGGCACGCTCCAGTTTCGCCTTGCCCCTGAAATACTCAAAGGGCGACGATTCAGAAGGGTTCGTGACGCTTACATGAACAATCCTTCTGATGTCAGCCTCCCTCGCAGCCCGAAACAATATCAGGGTATTTTCTATGGCCTGGGAATATGTGAATTCCCGGTGATTGAACCTCACCCAATAGTTATTATAAAGGACCTTCGTTCCGCGAAGTGATTCAACGAGCTTTGCAGGGTTGTCAAAGTTAAACGGATAGGCTTCTATCTTTCCTTCAAAGGGATTGCGGCGATTCGGAGAGTTTGTTAGTGTCCGCACCGGATAGCCGGCATCGAGCAACTGTCTGGCGATGTATTTTCCTGAAAACCCAAAGGCTCCCGTCACAACATGAATATTGTCGTCCTGCATGGTGACCTTCTGTTAAGCTCCATCCTTGGTTAATTCCTAGTTGATAACTGCCAGCACATCGTGGACAAAAAAAGCTGCCACGACATCGTAGACAATCGGCTTTTTTTAACAACTTCGTAGTCAGCCATAATCATACTCATGGACACCGAAATCCAATTGGGAGG
>OBEQ010270217.1_pt1 | contig 11508 bp, 6 predicted proteins | sample 1670901 | NCBI WGS metagenome assembly OBEQ01 (sample SAMEA104232315, study PRJEB22302) | groundwater metagenome | biome: forest; feature: aquifer; material: groundwater | place: USA | collected 2011-08-07 | depth 5.4 m | reverse complement strand
GTGGCGGGGGCGGCCTCGGCATCGGCATCGGCGGCGGCATCGGCGTCGGCGTCAGCATCGGCGTCGGCATCGGCGGCGGCGGCAGCCGGCGTGTCTCGCGGCGCGATCGTCGGAGGTGGCGCCTCCAGGCAGTCCTTGGCCGCCTTGTCGTCACGAAAGCGCAGGAAGACGGGCGCGCGCAGCGTGCCCTCGTGCGTCCACTCGTGGAAGCGCACCTCGACGACGATCTCGGGCTCGACCCAGGTCGTCCCGCGCAGGAACGGGCCGCCGTCGCAGGGCGGGCGCGCGCGCTTGATGGCCTCCAGGCGCTCGCGCGTCGTGCGCAAGGTCTCGTCGTCGAACCCGCTGCCCACGCCGCCGCAGAACACATAGCCCGACGGCGACGAGGGCGAGGCGTAGGCCACCTGCAGCGCGCCCAGGCCGGTGCGCGCGCCTTCCGGCTTGCTCCAGCCGACCACGACGAAGTCGCCGGTGCGCGCGTGCTTGAGCTTGACCCACTTCTGGCTGCGCCCGGGGCTGTAGGGCGCGTCGGCGCGCTTGCCGACCACGCCTTCCAGCCCGAGCCGGTACGCGTGCTCGTACATCTCGGCGCCGCGCTCGACGATGTGCTCGGCGTAGCGCAGCGGCCCGGCCACGGGCAGCAGGCGCTCGAGCAGCGCCTTGCGCGCCAGGAGCGGCAGGCCGCGCAGGTCGTGACCCTCGAAGCCGAGCAGATCGAAGACCATGAGGCGCGCCGGCCACTTGACCGCGGCCAGGCGGATCTCGAGCGTGCGGTTGAGCATGGCGCGCTGCTGCAGGAGCCCGAAACGCGGCCGGCCACTCTCGTCGCACACGACCAGCTCGCCGTCGAGCACCAGGCCATCGTAGGGCAGGGCGGCCACGGCGGTGGCGATCTCGGGGTAGCGCGCCGAGACCTCCGAGCCGCGCCGGTAGTACAGGCGCGCCTGGCCGTTCTCGCGCGCGGCGAACAGGCGGAAGCCGTCGTACTTGATCTCCCAGATCCAGCCGCTGTCGGAGGGAACCTTGTCGCGCGGCTCGGCCAGCATGAAGCTGACGTCGGCGGCGCGCACCGCCCGCCGTGGCACGCGCAGACGCGCAAGCTCGGCGCGCACGGCGTCGCCGGGGGTCTTGCCCTCGGCCACGTCGTCGACGGTGCGGCCGGTGAAGATCGACGTGTCGGGCGGCTCGTCCTTGCCCGCGAAGGCGTCGGCCTTCTTGATCAGCAGCCACTCGTTGTCGGAGCGGCCCTTGCCGTGCGTCTTCACCAGGGCCCAGAGACCGTGCAGCTTGTGCCCGTCCAGCTCGAAGAGCAGCTTTCCGTCGGACAGGCCGCCCGGATACTCGGGCTCGAAGATGGGTGTCCAGCGACCCTGATCCCACACGATGACCGCGCCGGCGCCGTAGTTGCCAGGCGCGATGTTGCCCTCGAAGTCGGCGTAGTCGAGCGGATGCTCCTCGACCGCGACGGCCAGACGCTTCTCGTTGGGATCGTAGGACGGACCGCGCGGCACCGCCCAGGAGCGCAGCACACCGTCGATCTCGAGGCGCAGATCGTAGTGCAGTCGCGTCGCCGCGTGCTTCTGCACCACGAACAGGCCGCCGCCCAGCTTGCTGGCCGCGGGCCGCTCGACCACCGGCCCGAAGGGCTCACCCGTGGCGCCTGCCGAGCGCTTGGCGCGGTATTTTGCGAGCGGGTCGCTGGAAGGTGGCTTACGGGCCAAAACTGGCGATCCAGTGCTGTGGGCTGGTATCATACCCCTTGCCATGCCCGCTCGCTCAATTGGATCAGGGACGGTGTCGTTCGGCCTCGTGTCGATCCCCGTCAAGCTCTACTCGACCAACGAAGCCCGCGCAGGGGTGGGCTTCAACCTCCTGCACGCCAAGTGCGGGTCGAGGCTCAAGCAGCAGTACATCTGCCCCAAGGACGAGGAGATCGTCGAGCGCGACGCCATGGTCAAGGGCTACGAGTTCGCCAAGGGTCAGTACGTGACCTTCACGAGCGAGGAGATCAAGGCGCTCGAGGAGACGGCCTCCGAGGCCATCGAGATCACCGAGTTCGTGCCCGAGAGCACGGTCAGCCCGCTCTACTTCGACAAGGCCTATTACCTGGGCCCCGACAAGGGCGGCGCCAAGGCGTACTCCCTGCTCGGCGAGGCCATGCGCAAGACCGGCCGCGTGGCCCTGGCCAAGTACTCGGCGCGCGGCAAGCAGTACCTGGTCATGGTGCGCGTGCAGGGTCGCGGCCTGGTCATGCAACAGCTGCGCTACGCCGACGAGGTCAAGCCCATGTCCGAGGTGCCGCTCGACGAGACCCCGGTCTCGGATCGCGAGCTCGACCTGGCCATGAAGCTCATCGACCAGATCGCCAGCGAGACCTTCGACCCCGAGAAGTACGAGGACGAGGTGCGCAAGCGCACCCTCGAGATGATCGAGAAGAAGGTGGCCGGCCAGGACATCGTGGCCGCGCCCAGCGAGGCGCCCCAGGCCAAGGTCATCGATCTGATGGAGGCGCTCAAGGCCAGCCTGGCCGGCAAGGGCGCGGCGCCGGCCAAGCCGGCCGCGGCGGCTGCGCCGGCAGAGGCCGCAGCGGAGGATCGCAAGGCACCCAAGAAGGTGGCCTCGGGCGGCGAGAAGGGCGGCGGCGGCGGGCGCAAGAGCAAGAGCGGGTAGGTCGCGCGGCGCTCCTGATTCGGCGCGTTAGCGGCGGCTGCGGCGGCAGCGGCGGCAGCGGCTGCGGCAGCGGCATCGGCAGCGGCCAGCGGCCAGCGGCATCGGCGGCGGCACCGGCATCGGCATCGGCATCGGCATCGGCATCGGCATCGACGGCGGCATCGGCATCGACGGCGGCATCGGCATCGACGGCGGCATCGGCGTTGGGCGTGCGCCTGCTCACGCTGTCCCTCGGCGCGATCGACCCGCTCCGGGCGTCCCGTGGCACCATCCGGGGCTCATGAAGTGGACGAAAGTGCTGCTCGCGGCGTTGCTGCTCTGCCTCGCCGCCGACGTGCGCGCCGCCGCCAGGCCGGCCGAGGCTCCGGCGGTCACGGCGGCCAGGTCGCTGGTCGCGCTCGAGATGAGCGTGCTCACGGCGCGGGACTTCGACGAGGCAGCGTTCGGCAAGCTGCTCGCGCCCGATGCCTTCGGCTTCTTCGGCGTGGGCAGCGTGGCGAGCACGCGCGAGGAGCTCGCCCACGCGGTCACCGACGCCTGGTTCGAGGTGCAGTGTGGCCCGGACCGCCCGCGCGCCACCCACATCGAGGCCGGTGCGCTGGGCGACTCGGCCGCCTGGGTGACCTTCGACATCGAGTACGAGCAGAGCGAGTGCATCGTCGACAGCAACAAGTCCTTTCACATCACGGCGCGCGTGACCCAGCTGCTGCGCAAGGATGCCGCGAGCGGTCAGTGGCTGGTGCAGGCACTCCAGTACAGCGAGCCGAGCAGCGACAGCAAGGCGGTCAAGGCCGCCCTCGCCGGCCAGGTGCGCGAGCCCGCGGCGCTGCCCGCCATCAACGGCGACGTGCGCGGCGCGCTGGTGCAGGCGCTCAGCCAGCCCGCGGCGCTCGCCGACGCGCTCGCCGACGCGCCCGCGGTGACCCTCATCGGCAGCGCCGGCAAGGAGCGCGCGGTGGGCGGCAAGGCGGTGCGCAAGCTGCTCAAATCGTGGAAGAGCGTGAGCTTCGAGCGCGTCGGCGGCGTGCGCGAATGGTCGCAGAAGGATTGCTGCACCTACGTGGCCGCCAACGTGAAGGCCACGTTCAAGACCAAGACTGGCGACGCCACGCTCTACTACCACGTGCTGCTCATCGCCAGGCCCGACGGTGCCGTGGTCTCGGTGCACTACGGCGCCGCGCAGTACTACTGACTATCGGCGCGCGCGCCGTCAGGCGTTACGGACACGACTTGCGCTGCGTGCTGATGGACGTGCCGCCGCCCACGTAGTCGCCGTCGCCCGAGTTGTGGAACGATGTCGAGTCGATGCGCAGCTCGGCGTAGACGCGCTCGGGGGCGGCGCCCGCGGTCAGGTCGGTCAGCACGCTGGTGCCTGCCTTGTTCTTGCTGGTCGCCGGCTGGGGCGGCTCGGCGGAGAGCGCGCCGCCGCTCGAGCAGCGGTGCAGCTCGAGGTGGTAGCTGGCCTTGAGCGCGGTGTCAGCGCGCGGCGCCGGGTAGCTGGGCAGGACGTACATGCTGGCGTAGACGCGTCCCTCGCTCTGGTAGACGCAGCTGCCCGCCAGCATGACGTAGAGCCAGCCCGAGCCGTCGCGCTTGGTGATCAGGTAGGTGTCCTCGACGCAACGCGGCTCGATGGCCAGCTGCGCCAGGGTGTTGACCAGCGCCTCGCCCGGCGCGGGTGCAAGCGGGCCGGGCTCTGCGGCGGGCAGCGCCGGCGGCGTGGGCGCCGGCAGCGGGACGTCCTCGGGCGCCGGTGGTGCCGGCTCGATCAAGTCGCCGTCTTGCGCGCAGCCCGCGAGCGCCGCGAGCGCGACCAAGGCAATCGTTCGATGCATCGTTCCTCCCCGACCGTGGCCGAGGCAAGCGACGTGCCTCGAAGCGGCGTCGGGAATTCGCGGGCTTGGCCGCCGCGGCGGACGCAGACGGGCGCGCGTGGACGTTCGTGAACGTTCGCGAACGTGTGCCCAGCGTCGCAGACGGTCGCTGACGATCGTCCTTGACGAATCTAAGTTAACTAGGTAGCTACCTAACTATGGAACAACAGCCGAAGGGGTCGGTCTGATGGCGCGTGCGGGCCTCGATCGCGCCCTGGTCGTGGCCGCCGCCGCCGACCTGGCCAACGCCGAGGGTCTTCACGCGCTCACCCTGACCGCGCTGGCCGCGCGCCTCAAGGTCAAGCCGCCCTCGCTCTTGCACCACGTGGGCAGCCTCAACCAGCTGCGCCGCCAGCTGGCGATCACCGGGTTGCGCGGACTCAAGGAAGCCGTGTCGTCGGCCGGGCTGGGCCTGGCCGGGCCCGACGCCATCCGCGCCATGGCGCACGCCTACCGCACCTACGCGCTCGCCCACCCGGGCGCCTACGAGGCGGCGCAGGTCGCGCCCGACCCCGACGATCCCGAGTGCCGCGTCGCCGTGTACGCGGTCTTCGAGGTGATCGCCGCGGCCTTCCGCTTCTACGGCCTCTCGCGCACGGCGCTGCAGCACGAGGTGCGCGCGCTGCGCGCCAGCCTGCACGGCTTCGTGGCCCTCGAGTCGCGCGGCGGCTTCGACCGACCCGAGAGCACCGAGGCCAGCTTCCGTCGCACCGTCGAGATCCACATCGCCGCCCTCGACGCGATGAAGAACGGCAAGTAGGCCGGCCGCACCTTCTGCCCGGGCGGATTGCCCGGGCAATGCGCGTCGGGCACGCGGCCAGCGCACCCACGCCAGCAATTCCGCCTACCTGCGCCGCGCGCGGCATTGGCTCTGCGATTGCTCCTCCTGACGGCCGCACCCACAAGGAGAAGCCGTCACCATGTCGAGCAGGATTCCCGCTGCCCTCCGTCGCGTTCTCGCCGCCCTGGCGCTGGCCACGCTCATTCCCGCCTGCGCGGACGAGGGCGAGGCCTACCGCGCCGACCTCAACGAGGTCATGACGCCCGACCCGGCGGCCTGCCTGGATCCACGCGACTACGGCGCGGTCCTGAACGATGGCCTGGACGATCGCGTCGCCCTGCAGGCCACCATCGACGCGGCCAAGCCGTCGGGCCGGCCGATCTGCTTGCCGCCCGGGCGTCTCGACGTCGTGGTCAATCCTGGCGTCGGCGGCACCAACGTCGAGTCGCTCAAGATCTGGAACACCGACGGCTTCACCATGGTGGGCGCGGGTGCTCGCTCGGTGCTGGCGCTCAAGGGCACGGGCATCCGGCCGGGCGGCTGGCAGCCGGGCACCTGGTGGGTGCTGGGCGTGCGTGGCACGCGTGACACCCGGCTGGCCCACTTCAAGATCGATGCCTCGGCGCGCTACGAGACCAGTGAGCAGACGCACCTCATCCAGCTCGCCTATTTGCCCGCGAACTACGACCACAACACCGCGCCGCTCTCCAACCTCTCGACACACATCGATCACGTCGACTTCTACGATCCGCAGCCGGCGGTTCCGGCCGGCTCGGTCGTCTGCAAGACTGCGCCCGATGGCACCATGTGTGAGAGACCGCACCACGGCGGCTCGCCCGTGCTCTGCTCGGACATCGGCGGCGCCGGTCGCTGCACGGTCACCCCCGCGGGTCCGGGCGGCGCGTCGGTGTGGACGCTGCTCGGCTTCTACAGCGGCGGCGACTGCGTGCGCACCCTGGCCGAGGAGTCGCTCGGCACCGTCGTCGCCGACACCACGGTCGAGGGCAGCCACGCCGTCTGCGATCGCTCGTTCGTGAGCTTGCAGCGCGGCACCGACGGTTACCGCGTGCTCGACAACACCGTCGACGCGGTGGGTGACCAGGCCATCGACGAGGAGCCGACGGGGGAAGGCTCGGTCTACCGCGCCTACATCGCCGGCAACACCTTCCACCGGGGCCCCGGGCGCAAGGACGGCCCGATGATCACCATGACCGGCAACGCGCCGGGGCGCCTCGAGAGCCAGGACAACGTGATCACCGCCAACCTGCTGGAGGGGTCGATCTTCTCCTACGACGCCTCCGACACCGAGATCTCGTTCAACACCATCAACATCGTCGATGGCGCCGGCGCCAATGTCACCTTCATCAAGTACGGCAGTGGCAACCGCATCCTGGGCAACACCCTGGTGCGCGAGGCCAGCGCGCCGCCGGGGGCCGCCATCGCGGTGGGCATCCACAACAGCGGCTATCCCAGCGACACCACCATCACCGGCAACGTGATCCGCATGTACAGCGACGGCAACGCCATCGTCGCCGAGCCGGGCGTGGGCATGCTGGTGGCCAACAACGTGATCGAGAGCCAGGCGCCCACGGCTGCCACCTACTCCGCCTTCTTCTCGCGCGGCGTGGAGATCCGCGACGAGCACGGCGTCGTCCTGGTCGCCAGCGGGGTCGAGCGTGTCACGTTCATCGGCAACCAGGTGCGCGGCAACTTCAGGCGCATGGTTCACATCGGGCAGTACCTCACCAACGTCAACCATTCGGTCATGGTGAGCGGCAACATCTACGAGCCCGTCATCACCACGCAGACGAGACCCGTCATCTACGGCGTGGACTTCCAGGTCGGCTGCCCGACGCCCGCGCCGGTCGTCGACGCCAACGTGTTCCGTGGCGTGGCCGCGAATCTGCAGGTGGTCGGCCCCTGCGGCACCGGCTGGGTGGGCACCAACAGCGGCCCGTAGCCCGGTGGCTACGCGCGCGCGATGAGCGGGACGATGATCTCGTGGTTCACGCCCAGCTCGCGCGCCAGACCCTCGGCCAGCTCGGCGTAGACCTTGCTCAGCTCGCCGTCGCCGTTGACGCGCGCGTGCAGCCGGCCGCCCGCGATCATGCCGTGGCCGCCGGCGGCGCCGCGCCCGGCCACCAGGCGACGGATCACGCCGCCCGCGTGCGCATGCTCCTGGTCGGTCCGTAACGACAGGAACACGTTGCCATTGTGCTGCCCGACGCACATGACCCAGCGCGCGCGCTCGTAGGGCAGGAGCAGGTCGGCCATCTCGGCGACCAGATCGGGATAGTCGAGATCGCCCAGGTTGGCGGTCACCAGCATGCCGCGCACCTCGGCGTTGCGCAGCGCGCGGTCGAGCGAGGCGAAGTGGGCCGCGGGCACCTTGGGCTCGGCGATGTCGTGCAGCATCTCCATGTTGGCGCGCGGCACCAGCTCCTGGTACACGGCCATCTCGTGCTCGGAGGCCTCGCGGCCCAGGTCGCGCGTCTCGCTCTTGATGGCGTAGAGCAAGGCGGTGGCCAGGTTGGCGTCGACCATGAGCCCGGCGCGGCGCAGGTAGTCGTAGGTGATCGAGCTGGACGCGCCGTAGCCGTCGCGGATGTCGCACCAGGGCGCACGCACCGCCGGGCCGCGCAGCGGGTGGTGATCGACGACGATGTCGATCCGGTGGCCCACCGGCAGCGAGTTGTTGCCCGTCTCCGGCTGGGTGTCGACCATGGCGATGACGCCGTAGGCGCCGAAGTCGACCTGGTCCACGGGCATGTGCTGCAGGCCCAGGACGTTGACCATGGCGCGGTTCTCCGGCCGTCCGATGATGCCGCCGCGCGCGATGGTGACGTCCAGATCGGCGCGCGCCGTCAGCAGGAGGCGCATGCACTCGGCCGCCGCCATGCAGTCGGGATCCGGGTTGTCGTGCATGAGCACGAGCGCCGTGCCCCGATCGCGCACGCGCGCCAGCGCCTCGTCGAAGTCGAACTCGATGCGGCTTTCCTCGCTCATGGAACCAGGCCCTCCGCGGCGTGCTCGGCGACGATCTCGCGCGCCGGCTCGCTCGCCAGGTACGACGTGCGCAGCGTCGGGTCGCGTAACCTGCGCGCCTTCGACTGCACCTCGGTGTGCGCGCGGCGCAAGGATGTGCGCGCGTCGTTGGTTCGACCGGCCGCCTTGGCCAGCTTCGCGTGGATCCACAGGATCTCGTCCGCGCCCTCGGGGTGCTCCATGGCTTCCAGGCCGCGCACGGCGTCGGCGGCGCGATCCACCGCCTCGTCGCTGCGGCCGAGCGCGGCCAGGGCCAGCGCCTCCACGGCCAGGCCGTAGATCTCGCCCACCGGCATGGGCGCGGCCTTGGCCAGCTTGACCGCCGAGCGCGCCAGGTCGAGCGCGCCGTCGGCGGGATCGCCGGCGCGCAGCTGCGCCCAGGGCAGGTAACAGAGCGCGCGGATCTCCTGGTAGCGGTTGCGATTCTTGGTCGCCAGCTCGAGGCCGCGCTCGAAGGCCGCGCGCGCGCGCGTGGCGTCGCCGCGACGCAGGTACACCTGGCCGAGGGTGATGGTGGCGTCGGTGCCGCTCATGGGATCCTTGGTCTCGCGCGCCATGAGCAAGGCCTTGGTCAGGTACTGCTCCGCCTTCACCAGCGAGCCGATCTCCATGTAAGCCTGGCCGATGTTGCCCAGCTTGAGCCCGATGCCCACGCGATCGCCCAGCTCGGTGTCGATCTTCAAGGCGCGCTTGTAGTGGGTCAGCGCCTCCTCGAACTCGCCCAGCGCCGCGAACACGATGCCCATGTTGTTGAGCGCGCGCGCCTCCTGGCGCGGCACCTTGAGCTTGCGGTAGATGACCAGCGCCTCGGCGTAGGCCTCGATGGCCTCGCGCAGGCGCGACATGTTCCACAGCGTGGTGCCGCGGATGGACAGCACCTGGCCGCGTTCGAGCAGGCCGGCGCGGTCGTCGCCGCACAGCGTGAGCGCCTTCGAGGTCAGCTCGAGCGCCTCGGCATTCTGGCCGATGCTGCGCGCGAGCGCGGCCTGCAGGCGCACCACGCCCGCCTCGCACAGGCAGCTCTTGGCCCGGCGCGCCGCGTCGAGGGCGGGGCCGAGCGTGCGCCGGGCCGCGGGCGCGCGGCCCACGTCGAGGTAGAGCTGGGCCAGCCGGGTCAGCGCCTGGGCCAGACGGCCCGGGTCGGCCAGGGCCTCGGCCTCGCGGCGCATCTGGTGGATCTCGCGCAGCTGCTGCGGCCGGCGCGCCTGCGCGCGCAGGATGTTCTCGCGCTCGCCGTGGGCGGCGAAGCGGTCCTCGTGCGCGTTCCTGGGCAAGAGCTTGAGCGCGCGCGTCAGGTGGCCCCAGGCCTCGGCCGATCCGCGCACGTCGAGCGCGTGCGCCGCCGCCGACAGGTAGCGGCGCGCGGCCACCTCGACCTGACCCGCCTGCTCGAGGTGACGGGCCAGGCGCGCGTCGTCCTGCCCGGGCCGGTAGCCGGGCGACGCCGACAGGCGCTCGGCGGCGCGCCGGTGCAGCTCGCCCCGCTCGTCGACGGGCAAGAGGTCGTAGGCGACCTCGAGGGTCATCTCGTTGCGGTAGACCCAGCCGCCCGGCACCGAGGTGTCGACGTCGAGCAGCTGGCGCCGGCCCAGCGCCGACAGCTCGAGCTGCGCCGGCCGGCCCAGCAGCGCCTCGAGATCCGCGGTGGCGAAGGCGCGCCCCAGCACCGCGGCGCGCGTCAGGGTCTCCTTCTCCGCCGCGGGCAGACGATCGAGGCGCGTGGCCACCAAGAGCTCCACCGACGCGGGCACCTGCACGGGCGCGTCGCGACGCACCCAGCGCAGCTGCGGCGAGCGCGTGCCCGTGCCGCCCGCGCCCGAGTCGGTGCCCGGGACCTCGGCCAGGATGCCGCGCTCGACCAGCGACTCGACCATCTCGTGGATGAAGAACGGGTTGCCGCCCGCCTTGGCCACGATGTCGCGCGCCAGCTCCGCCGCATCCTCGCCCTGCGCAAAGCGGCGCAGCACCAGGGCCTCGCGCTCGGCCACGGGCAGCTCGCCCAGCATGAGCAGGGTCGCGCCGGTGGCGTGCGCCGCGTTCAGGATCCGATCGTCGGGCCGCGCGGTGGCGATGCCGAAGATGGGCTGCTGCGTCCGCTGCCCGATGAGCTCGAGGAAGACGTCCCAGCTGGCCGAATCGGCCCAGTGCACGTCCTCGGTCACGATGACCAGCGGCTTGTCACGCGCCAGCCGCTCCTCGACGCGCGCGAGCGCCTGCAACATGCGCGTGCGCCGCTCCTCGGCGTCGATCTCGCCCGCCTGCGCGCCCGGCATCTTCACGCCCAGCAGCATGCCGACCAGCTGCAGGACGCCCTTGACCTCGCGCGGCTGGTCGTCGGTCGGGTAGAGCATGTTGGCGGCCAGGATCAGGCGACGCTGCACCTCGCGCGGCTCGGCGCCCTCGGCCAGGCCGAGCATGTCGCGCGCCAGATCGGCGACGATGGAGTACGGGCTGTCCGACGTCACGGCGCGCGCGGCCGCGCGCAGCACCGTGGCCTCGCCGGCCGGAATCGTCTTCAGGAACGCCGACACCAGCGAGCGCTTGCCGATGCCCGCGTCGGCGGCGATGATCACGTAGCGCTTCTCGCGCCGGGCCAGCGCGTCGCGGTAGGCGTCGCGCAGCGCCTTGAGCTCGAGCTCGCGTCCGACCAGCACGCCGCCTTCGCCGCGTTCGCGCAGACGCTGCTCGCGCTCCTTGGGCCCGCGCAGGCGGTAGATCTTGGCCCGGCGCGGGGTCGAGCCACGCTCCGGGTCGTCCTCGCCGCTGCGGCCCGGGCTCGTCCCCGGCGCCGAGTCGTCGCTGGCGTCGGGCAGCTCGATGGTGGTCAGCTCCTCGAAGTTCCACTCGGCGCGCGCGACCCGGTAGACGCCGCCGCCGACCAGGACCTCGCCGCCCTGCGCCTCGCGCGCCAGCCGGCCCGCGATGGCCGTGGTCTTGTCGCCCAGCTCGTACTCCCAGGTGGCGCCGCGCCGGCGCACCACCGCCACGCCGCGCTGCAGGCCCACCGACAGGCGCAGCTCGGGCTCGACGTCGCGGCCGATGCCGTCGAGCGCGTCGACCAGGGCCAGGGCCAGCCGGATGGCGCGCGACGGGTCGTCCTCGCCCGCGACGGGCAGGCCGATGACGTAGGCGAAGCCC
>OBEQ010092574.1_pt1 | contig 11508 bp, 10 predicted proteins | sample 1670901 | NCBI WGS metagenome assembly OBEQ01 (sample SAMEA104232315, study PRJEB22302) | groundwater metagenome | biome: forest; feature: aquifer; material: groundwater | place: USA | collected 2011-08-07 | depth 5.4 m | reverse complement strand
TTGCGAGCGGAACGAAGTGAAGCGAAGCAATCTTTTAAAAAGTTTGCTTCGTTTTCCGGTCAAAAAATTCATCCTCGCAAAGACACAGGGATGGTATTTAACCGCGAAACTCCTACTTAATTTTCCTGAAAACCGCATGCTTAAAAAAGCTCCCCTTGCTCAGCGCCCTGATTGGCTCCCGGCTTAGTTTTCCTTTTGATGTTTTTATGACCCCCGGCGGCATCAAAATCGACGCGATAGGTTCGGCCCGCCGATTGAGGGGGCGCGGGTTCCTCAGAAAGAGGCTTTTTCAGATGGCCGGCCGATTGTAAATAATTGCAATGTTCACACGCGGGAGAAAAGTCCGGCAAATCGTCTTTGCACAAACACTGATAGGCATCGTAAATGATTTTCTCAACCCAATTGGAATTTCCGGCATAAGGAATGATCTCCATCCCAAACTCGAGGCGCCCGTCAAAGGAATGCCGGGATTTATCGGCATTACAAAAAACAAAATATCCCGTATCCGAAACCTTTAAACTCTGCCCGCGCAAAAGCCACTGGTAAATTTCCATCTGGCGCTTGTACGCTTGTTTATATACGCCGTCCAGGGTGATGGGTTCACGGCTGCTGGTGGATTTATAATCGACAACGTACAATTCACCGCCCGGGCTCACCCACAGGTCATCCACCGCTCCGAACACAATGAAATTCGTGGGCGGGTGGGGGCAGCGCACTCCTTTAAAAACCTCGCGCCATTCATCGATCATCGGATGGGCAAAAGGAATGGCATCAACGCCATAGCGGGTCATTAAAGGATGGGGTTTTTGTTTTCTGCGGTAATCATCAAATTCTTTTTTCAAAAGCGTATCAACGGCGGAGTTGAGCGTATACGGCGGAGAACCCGGCGGTTCAACGCCCAATCTTCTGTCCATGTAAAAGCACCGCGGGCATTTGATAAAGTTCTCAAGCCTCGAGCGGCTGATCTTAAATGGCAATTTCGATGCCGGGTCAAACAGATTGCGTGTTCGTTGATAATAATTTTTCGCCATAAACAACAACTCAACTCTCTACACCCACCCGCAAAAAGCCAGAGCGCAGATCGTTTTGGCATCCCTGATCTTTTTATTTTGGAAAAGTTTTTTAACTTGCGATTTGGTCAAAGGACAAAGAGAAATGACTTCATCGGGTTCATGGTGACGAGTCTTTATCTTTAAATTCTGCGCTTTAAAAATATAAATGATCTCCGTAGAATATCCGGGAACGGGATAAATTTTTGCCAGAGGCGTCATTGTTCCGGCCGCATATCCTGTTTCCTCAATGATTTCACGCCGAGCGCAGGCCAGCGGCGTTTCTTTGGGGTCCAATGTTCCGGCAGGAAGTTCGTAAAGATACCCACCCACAGCGGGTCGATATTGTTTGATAAAGATCAGGGTATTAGAATTCAAGAAGGGAACGATCAACGCGGCGCCGGGATGTTCAATAAGCTCGAGACTCAAACGATAGCCGTTTGGCAGGCGTATTTTCTTCGTGACAAGTTTAAGAAGCTTTCCTTTGAATTTATAAATCATTTTTTAAAAATGCTATCCAAAACTCCCTCGATAAGCTCTCGTTCGGGTTTCTTTTTTTGTTCTTGCTCTCCTCCCAAGGCTTTATCAAGAACCTTTTCGAGCTGCTCTCTTCCCTGGCTTGTGATAATTTTTTCTCCCAGGTACTGAAGATCGGGCAAGAATGATAATTGCGGAACCGTGCCGGTGATGATGACAGGAATAACAATTCTTCCGGAATCATCTAAGATATATTGCAGCCCTCCGACGGAAGCAACCATGGCCTTTGACAGGTCCGCATTGATGGCCAGTGACGAACGGATATCCAGCTCCTGATTAAAACTCACTTGACCCTGCGTTGATAATAAAAACGCGTCGGTTTCAATCTGAACATGATCCAGCAGGATGTGTTTGTTTTGAAGCTTTGTTGAAAGATCGGCCTTTTTTAGAGGCGTATCCTTATCTTGAAGAAGTTTTTTATATTTCTCGGGAAGATTGGCTTCAAGCTTCTCGGACAAACCCGGCAGCATCGACATTTTATCAAAAACCGTTTTGAGAATATTGATGCCGACGACTTTGCCATTGTTCACCCGGATTTCACCATCGGCGATAAGCGAGGCCAGCATTGCGGGGCTGCCGCCCAACCCCTGCCCTTTAACATGGTATTGCCCGTTTATTTGGCCTTCCATGCCGATGGGTTGGTTTTTTGCCGGATTCAATTCTGAGAGCGAAAGCCCCTGCCATTGTGTTTTAAAATCAAATGCTTGCGTTGTCATATAGTCATCAATTTGGCCTGTTGTTTTCACTGTGCCCTGGCCGAGATTCAACGATGAGTCTTTGACGCGAAGGATTTTTTCAGTTCCCTCAAAATCAAAGGTGATATGCTCAGCCGCGACAGGAAGGATTTTTATTTTGACGCGGCCATTTTCCAGTTTTCCGTTGAATGAAAGCGCGCCCAAACCTTTTGCCCCGACATCCATCTTTCCAACAGCGACCTGTAATTTGCCCTTCAATGATTCCTGAAGGCCCGCGCTTTCTAACATCGGCAGGGACTTGACCATGTCTTTAAGCGCAATATCGGAAAGGTCCGATATGATATTCACATTTTTAAAACGTATTCCAGAATTATCGATATCAACTTCGGCAAGTCCGGCGCCATGAATATTGTCTTTAGGGCTAAAAACGGAAGCATCAACCGTAAAGTGAAAGGAATTTGTTAAAGAAACATCGTTTGCCTGCAGCGCTATTTGCGTGATATCAACACGAATGATTGGCTTAAGCATTCTGTCCTGATAAATAACCGTGCCGCCTGTCAACGTTAAAGTCCGGATCACAAGCGGGATGGCCGCGGCCGATCCCACGGCATTGTCGGCAAACGCGACAGCAGGGAACGGTTTAAAACCGTTCCCTACACTGCTGCCTCGAACCTGTTTTGCTGGCTCTTGCGGAATGGTCACCTTGATCGTCGCGGCATTGATCTGGCCGTTTTCATCACGGATAATATTTATTTTGGGATTTTTAATAAGGACACTGGAAACTTCGATAGATTTCTCCCGCGCATATTTCATCAGATTCACGCCGAGATTGATATCTTTAACAACGATAAAATCTTCGGAAGAGAACTTTGGGTCATCACCAATCTTAAGGTTGTGGATACCGACAAAAGCGCCGCCTTTGAGCGATATCCGCAAACTGAGGGAATCGATATTGACCCTGCGGCCAATGGCTCCGCTTATTTGGTCGATGATGCGGGGTTTAAACTTATTGATATCGAAAGTTTTAAGAAAAATGAATAGGGCGGCGGAAGCCAGAAGGACAACAACGGCCATAGAGAAGAGAATGATTTTGATAATTTTCATGGAATACCTCTTGATTTTAAGCGGAGTGTTTTGATTTGTTTGGCGGTATTTTACTTAGGTTATCAAGGATTGTCCATCAATTTCAAGGGCCATGATTACCCGGGGCCTCCCGCCACGATTCTTGGCGGGGGCCCCTAATATCTTTAAGCCTGCAGCTTTCTTTTTTTAGCGAAAATTATTAAAATTGAGCGGCAGAGAAAAATCGAGTCCGCGCAAATGCGCGATGACCGCCTGCAGATCATCTTTTTTCGGCGAGGATACTTTGATTTTTTCTCCTTCAATTTGGGTTTGGACCTTTAAGCCCAATTCTTTGATGATCTTATTGAGCTCTTTGGCCTTTTCCTGCGGGATCCCGGTTGTGATCTCTATGGTCTGGCGCAAAGTTCCCTCAAATGCTCGTTCCGCTGTTTTATAAGTTAAGGATTTATGGGATATGTTTCTTTTGGCCAAACGCGAAACCAGGATCTCATGGAGAGCCTTGAGCTTAAAATCATCGTCGGCAATGAGCAGGATTTTCTTTTCTTCGCGCTTAAAATCGATGTTGGACTTGCTTCCCTTAAAGTCATAGCGCTGGGCCAATTCTTTTTTGGCCTGATTGACGCCGTTATCCACTTCCTGAATATCCACTTCCGAAACAATTTCAAATGAAAAATTGGCCATGCCATGCCCCTCTTATTTTAAGTTGCTGTTTTTTAATATCCTGAATATCACATAAGAGAGCGCCCCCGAGATAACCATGCCCATAACGCTGATCCATAGAGGTACCCCCACACCACCTACAGGTACCCCCACACCACCTACGATGACCTGTATTTTAAATAAAAGCCTTAATCCATGCAATAAAGAAATGAAGAGGAAAATGATGCCAGCCGCCCATAAAGCAATCCTTGTCATGAGGAATCTCCTTTAATGATGTTTTTTAAATACCTGATCAATTTTCGTTACATCCGTTAATGGCAATTGGCAAACATGGTTTTCACACACATACATCGTCGCCCTGTCACCCACACTCGGTTGATCTTTTAAAAATGGGCAAAGTGAAAATATTTCCGCCGCCTGCCTTTCCTCAGCCGGCCTCCAGATCACAACTTTTCGGGGAATAAAAAATTCAAATATCTTTTGAACCATTTTTTCTTTTACCGGATCATCTTTTTTCGCGGCAATCACAATTTCATACGATGGATGAATGGCATAATCAAGCGCGATCAAAAGCTGCGTATAAGCACTTGGCCTCTGCGAAACATCTTTGTAAAAGGCTTGAAACAGCTGTTGCGCCTTTTTATCCCAATCATCATTTAGCGTGATATGGGCCATGCGGATGAGGTCCAGCGCGGCGATTGAGTTTCCTGACGGCGCCGCGCCATCGTAAACGTCCTTGCGGCGGTATAAAAGTGCCTCGGCATCAAGCGCTGTAAAGAAAAACCCGCCGCTCTTTTCATCCCGAAACAAACGGACCATATCTTGCGTCAAACGCTTCGCTTCCTTTAAATATTCCGGTTTGAGTGTGGCTTCATAAAGATCGATAAGCCCGTGAATAAAGAAAGCATAATCTTCCAGCGACCCTGAAATGGCGGCTTCTCCTTCACGATACCGGTGGAGAAGCCGCCGATTCTTATCAACCAAATGTTCCAAAATGAACTTCGCAGCTTTTTCTGCGGCCATGGCATAGTTGGGTTCGTTCAAAACGCGCGAACCAAACGCCAGGCTTGAGATCATCAGCCCATTCCAATCCGTTAATACTTTATCATCGAGGTGGGGCTTGGGCCTTTTCAAACGCGCTTGAAAAACCTTTTCTTTGGAACGATTCAACACCGCTTGAGTTTCAGCTTCCTTCTTTTTAAAATGCCCTGCCGTTTCCGTTAAGGAATGCTTTTGATAAAGAATATTCTTTCCGGTAAACTCTCCGTGCGAATCGCTTTGAACATTGCCGTCGGGTAGAACTCCATAAGCATAGTTAAGAATTTCCGCATCGGATTTCCCCAGAACTTCCACGATCTCCTTTTGGCTCCAGACAAAAAAAGCGCCCTCTTTCTTTTCCTGATGGCCTTTGGGGCCCACATCCGCAGGAACACTATCGGCGTCTTGAGCACAGTAAAACCCACCATTCTTATCCTGCATTTCACGTAGAACATAATCAAAAGTTTCACGGGCAACCTGCGCGTAAAGCGGCTTTTTTGTCAGCTGATAAGCTTCCAAATAAGGTTTTGTGAGTGTCGCCTGATCATAAAGCATTTTCTCGAAATGCGGGACATGCCATTTCTGATCGGTGGCATAACGGTGAAACCCTCCGCCGAGATGATCATAAATGCCGCCCCTGGCTATTGCCGTTAATGTCTTTTCAACAATTCCAAGAATAAGGGAGTCATCTTCATTTTTTGCCACTCTTAATAAAAAGGAAAGATTGTGCCCCATGGGAAATTTTGGCTGAGATCCGAATCCGCCATAAGCCTCATCAAAACTTTGTTTTAACTGGCGATAGGCAATGCTTAACGTTTCGCGATTTAGCGTCAGATCATTTTTCTGATCTTCTTTGCCCTTTTCTTTAAATATTTCAAGCAGAGATTCACTCGATTTTATAATCTCTTCCTGACGATTTTTCCAGGTATCAGCGATTGAGAAAAGAAGGTCTCGAAATCCAGGCGCACCCCAGCGCGGCTCGGGAGGGAAATAGGTTCCCCCGTAAAAAGGTTTTTTCTCTGGCGTTAGAAAGACCGACATCGGCCAGCCGCCGCTGCCCGTGATGGCCATCACCACCGACATATAAACGCCGTCGATGTCCGGCCTTTCCTCGCGGTCCACCTTGATCGAAATGAAATGGTCATTGAGGACTTTGGCTATCTCGGGATTTTCAAACGATTCCCGTTCCATCACATGGCACCAGTGGCAGGTCGAATATCCGATGGATAAAAAGAGGGGTTTGTTATCCGCCTTTGCTTTCTGGAAGGCTTCCTTGCCCCAAGCAAACCAATCCACCGGATTATGGGCGTGTTGAAGAAGATAGGGGCTTTTTTCTTTGGCAAGACGGTTGGTATATAAATAATTCACGGATTCTTCTTTCTTGTAAGCCAAGAGATCACTGGATAAGAAAATAATCAGAAACCCCACTGCTAAACACAACCGAAGGTTTTTCCCGACAACCAAGGGGTTGACCTGCTTTCATCAATCTTTTAATTATTTGTCTTTTTTTTGGAATCTTCGGGAGGAACAATAAAAGATTGCTCGGCAATGCCACCTTCTTTTGAATAAGCTTTAACTTGGATTGTATCTCCCGGTTTGGCGGTTAAAGAAACATCTTCAACTAAGTTATGCGGAGTTGTTTGGCGCGGCAAAGTCATAGTGACGGGGACATCTTGATTCTTGACTATCTCAAGCCTGCGGATATAGTGCTTGACGATATTGCTGGTGACGTGCGTCATTTCGATATGCAGTGTTTTGGCGGAATAATCATAACTTAACTTGATATCCGTGGGAGGATGGGCCCAGAGCACCGGTGTGAACACGAAGAGGCACAGGCCCGACAGCCAAGTATATCTCAGATGCTTTTTCATAATGTCATGAACCTTTATCCCAGAAATGGGATTTGAATTTAATATACTGCGAAACATCTTCGTCTTCAACGGAAATCTTACGGGAACCCATCTCATAAATACCTTTTTTGTCACCCCCGAATGTTTTAATCGGGGGTCTTGTTTTAAGATTCCCATTTAAAGATTGTGGGAATGACATTTATGAGATACCTTCGGGTTATTTTTAGAAAAGCGGTGAAGACACAACGCAGCGATCGGAGTTTATGGATTGCTTTGAAGGGCTTTCACGTGCTTATTAAAATTATCGGCAGAATAGGCCAAGGGCAGCCACCCGCCGATAGATATACCGCCCAAATCCCCCGGTGGTTTGGGGCCCGTCGCATATTGAGGTTCCCACTGCATGGTAGAACTCCCGCCACTCGGCCCGATATTCATAGGAATTGTCCCCGTCCCGCCTTTACACCATTCGTTTCCCGCATTGCAACGCGAAGAATTTCCGCGGCAACTGGGCCACCCCGCCGGTGTTGAATGATCATCATTGCACCGCCGGGACATCCCCCACCCGATATAGCCATAGTTATATCGTGTGACAAAGCTATTTTGGGGAAGAATAAGGAAAGTTCCGTTTATCGCTCGGTTATAAGAAGCTACTACAGGGTTAGTGTTGGTCCAATCTCCATCTTGCGGATAGGCATATAATTCAAGATAAGTAGTACCCCAATTCAATACTTCCCACATCGGCGCAACTTCACCGATCACCGATACATTGTAAATATGGTTCTTCATGACCTTATTGGGCAATTTCCCTTCATTATACTTGGTTTGTTGCCATTGCCGATTTTCAGTATCGGTTACAAAATTCTGATTGGTGATATTAGGATAGCCCCATCCAGCATCGGGATCGTTGGTTAACTCCGGCAATGTTTGAGGAAAATTAAAATTCTCAGAAAGCGGATAAAAGACGCGCTTGGTAATAATAGAAGCCGGCTGATAATTCACGGTATTGACATCACCGATGGCATAGGCATCACCTTCCGTTGTAACGGTCAGGCCGTTTGTGGGAAGCTCTGCGGCATTCTTTAACCCTACACCCCAATCGGAATAAACCAGGTTCATTTGTAAATTTGGAAAACTATTATTTTGAATAAGTGTCTTAAGGTTTCCGACATCAACCAAAACCATCTGGCTCCAAAAAGTGTTTTGATAATTATAAAATCCTTGTTTTTTAAATACCGGAAGGCCGCCGATTGTAATTTCACCATTTCCATCGGGCGTATATATTCTCTCTCCAATTTGGACTTCATAATTACCGCCATTTTCCAAAGTCTTTGCCGGCGTAGTGAGCCAGGTATTGACGTAATTACCCCTGAACCATTCAAAATGGTCCGTATTGTTAAACTCATTTTCAGCGATCGTATTGCGGATATAGATCCCCTTATTGATGGCGGTATTCCGGTAATTCGACGCGTTTATAGTGGGATTGGTGATGGTGGTACCGCCCGTGCTGGCTTCCTTAACGATGCCTTTGAGCGCACTTCCCGCATTGTCAAGAAAATTGATCCAATCATTGGGCTGAAATTTGGTATCCGTAAACGTCGCCTGCCGGCAAACTCTCGGATCGCAATTTTGCCGGTCATTGGGATCGAACATCGATTGGGGATAGCCGTATTTTTTATAGCCGTTGTTATTGTAGTTCCACCAGTAAGGACCCGAGTACCATTTTTCCGTTTCTCTCGCGCAGGCCGTTCTATACGGCATCCATGTATACTCGGTTTGCATACGAGACGGGATGGGGACGTCAGACCCTCCGTTCGGTTTGATAATGGCAGGAGATTCTAATTCTGACGAAGCCCCAAAATTTTTATACTTATAGGTATTGTCATTAGCCGGATCAATCGGATCGATATACTCCCAATCGGTAGGAACATAAGTACCAGGCGGGAAATTTCCTGGTTTCAAATTATAACAATCTCGTTTCTCGCCTGTATCTTTTTTCCTACAAATCAGAGACCAGTATCCCCCTCCCGTGAAACCGTTCAGGAGCTTCAGATTATTATAAGACTTGTAGGGTTCATTGACGGCTTCATCATACCAACAGTCTGTTCGGACTGAGAGACTGTAGCACTGGCCAAACTTCCAGTTGGTTGGCATGTTCAAGTTCATCCCCTGGGGATCATTCATGATATCCACCCACGTGGGAAGATTAGTATCGCTTGGATCATCGCAATTGACCGGTTTTGTCAAATAGTTGGGCGCGCCGGTTGTTTGCAATCCCGATGTGCCAGCCGGATCGGTAAAAGGCGGCCACAGTCCGCCGTTTTCGGTGTAGATGTGGCCCGCGGCGGAAAGTGACGAAACATTTTTATATTTCTTACCCCAGCCCAAAACGAAGTCTTTGTTGGTATGTATCTTCCCTCCTGTTGCATCCAGCTCATTGCCCTGATATCTAAAATTTTGTTCCGGGAAAAACATGAAATATTCATAAAGTGAACCTAAACCGATTTTTTGAGCAATTAACTTCCGCTCACCGCCGCTGACACCGCGACATAAGACGATTTTACCGGAAATAACCGTTTCCGAAGGATCATTGTAAGCTTTACAAGCAAATTGCACAGCTGACCCCGATTTGGAAGCGTATCCATCGGAAGTCGACTCATTGATGCTTGAGAGTTGTATGGTAAAAGAGCTGCCATCATTTCGAACCAAGTCCTGCCCATTAACCGTGTGCGTAAACCAGTTGGTCGTATCAGGAGAAGCATTGATGAGTTCATAATAAATATATTCTATGCCGGCCTCAGCTCCATATTGCGCCTGAAGGGAGGCGATCTCATGATTGATGGCAGAATTCTCACTGATTGTCCGCGTAAAAAGAATGGCAGAAAAAACAAGCAGGGTCGTGAGGATGCCTAGCATAGAAGAAAAAACCGCAAATCCACTATTATTTAATTTTTTCATATTGGCCATAATTCACCCTGGCATTATCATTTTTACGATATCAAGAAAAAACCCATTCTTTCTAAAAGAATGGGTTAAAATATTTCCACAACATTGCACTTAAGGCTGGCAACTGGTTCCCCATTCTTTTAAAAGGGCCTTCTAGTTTTGCTGCCCGCCGTTACACGGCAAGCAACCTTTTTCAACCTCTGAGTTAAGTATACCATTTTCTATGTGTTCTGCCGAATTTACTTTTAAGGTAAATTATTTAAGAGGCAATACTTTAATTACTAATATTGCGTATCGTCACGGATGAAGATAAATATCCTTGATTACTTCCTGAAAGCAGGTCGTTCTTTTCAGCAAATAAATAGATCTGAATGAAAGTCGGTTTTGTCGAAGCGTTTCCTCCTCTTCCCGGCCCCGGTGTTCCCAAGAAATAGATGCCTTGAACGTTCTCCGCGATGATTTGAACGTCATAATAGCTGTTATCCCCCGTTAAACTATACACATTATAACCGCTGATATCAGGCGGGGTTGGAATAGTTTGGGCATAAGCAAAACCAACCCCCCATGCATCATCAAGGATATCCATAATAGAAATTCTTTCGTAAGGATCAATCGAGAGGTCGTTATCGTCGTCCTCATTAAAAGCACTGCAGAATTGCCTATCTTGCAAGATAGGCATCAGGAAGGCTCCGCCGCAATCCGCGGGGCATAGCTGAATTGTCATTTCACCCTTATCGCAAGTGCCATTACCACAAAAACAATCTCGTGAACAGTTTGCGACATCTTCTCCTACTCCGCAGAAACCATTGCCACAGTCTGCGCTCGCATAGCAATCTTGAGGGCAATTCCAGGATCCCTCATCGATATCGCAGGTTCCATTATTACAGAAACAGTCGCTGGGGCATGTGACATTATCTTCCGGTGCAACACAGGTTCCATCGCCACAAACGGCCGGCATCGCAAAGATTTTTTTCGTGGTCAAACGGATCAATTTATTAGCATAGCTGCCAAAATAGCTCGTAGACTTGGGGACCATGTAAATAATCTTCTCGGTTGTTTCGAGCCCACCATACCCCCATTTGATCGGTTTTTCTGCCAGGGTCGATGGCTTATAAATACTCCCGGCAATCGGATTATTAGTCACAACCGGCACCTGAAAAGCAATGACGCTTCCCTGACATAAATTAGCCGGGCATTTGTAAATGTTAATCTTTCCAGAGGCGGATTGAGAAAGTTCTAAAGCGATTTTGTCGACAGACATGCGGGATTGCTGCCCTAAGGCCATGCTTGTCACTATTTTAAAGTAGGTATTCTTGACGGCCATGAATGTCCCCAAGACACCAATCACAATAATGCTGCTCCATAAAGTCGTTGATAAGACCTCAAACAAAGAAAAACCATGACGATTCATTCTTAACATAAATGACCCCTTCGGTTGAACGTACTTTGAAACCAACCTTTCGTATACTATTTAGGACTTTCGCGATTGCTCCAATTGTGTCTTTGCGCCCGCCCCGCCGCTTCGCGGCTAAAGCCGCGGGCCGGGGAGGCCGCTTTTTTGGCCGAAGTCCATCTTCGCCCCGCCGTATTTTGGCGGGGCTTAGCCGAGATCTCGCCGAAGTCAAACACGTTAAGTATTTGACGAAGGCGGAC
>OBEQ010749212.1_pt1 | contig 11511 bp, 10 predicted proteins | sample 1670901 | NCBI WGS metagenome assembly OBEQ01 (sample SAMEA104232315, study PRJEB22302) | groundwater metagenome | biome: forest; feature: aquifer; material: groundwater | place: USA | collected 2011-08-07 | depth 5.4 m | reverse complement strand
GGATTCACGCCGCTTTTTAAGGCGGACAATCTCGCAAAAATTCTTGGCATGAAAGAACTTTATATCAAAGATGATTCGGTTTGCCATCCGACACTTTCATTTAAAGACCGGGTGGTTGCGGTGGCGCTTACGCGCGCGAAAGAACTGGGGTTTAAAACGGTGGCCTGCGCCTCGACCGGAAATCTTGCGGGCTCTGTGAGCGCCCAAGCCGCGTGGGCGGGTCTCAACCGGTTTATTTTCATACCGGCGGACCTTGAGCAGGGTAAAATTGTCGGGTCGCTCACCTATGCGCCGAATCTTGTGGCCGTTGAGGGGAATTACGACGAGGTGAACCGTCTTTGTTCGGAAATCGCATCGAAATACCAATGGGCGTTCGTCAATATCAATATCCGTCCTTATTATGCCGAAGGCTCAAAGACCTATGGCTACGAAGTGATGGAACAGCTCGGCTGGAGAACGCCCGATCACATCGTGGTGCCGGTCGCAAGCGGTTCGCTTCTTGTGAAAGTTTGGAAGGCGTTCAATGAATTTAAAAAACTCGGCCTTGTGGATTCGGTGAATACGAAGGTACACGCGGCCCAGGCTGAAGGATGTTCACCGGTTGTTACGGCGATCAAAGAAAGAAGTGAGATCATCAAGCCGGTGAAACCCAAAACCATCGCGAAGTCCCTCGCAATCGGCAATCCCGCGGACGGCCCCTACGCGATCGACGCCGTGAAAGAAAGCGGCGGCATGGGCGAATCCGTCACGGATCAGGAAATTATTGACGCGATCAAACTTTTGGCTTCCACGGAAGGAATTTTTACGGAAACCGCGGGCGGCGTGACAGTCGCGACAGCGAAGAAATTGATAGAGAAAGGCGCCATTCCGAAGAAAGACTCCTGTGTTATTTGTATCACCGGCAACGGCCTAAAAACCCAGGAAGCCGTGACGAACCACATCGGCAAGCCTTACCGGATCAAGCCGAGTCTTGAAAATTTTGAACGCACGTTGAGAAGCAAGGCAAAAATAAAGGAGGACGTATGGCAGTCAAAGTGAGAATCCCGACCCCTTTGCAGAAGCTGACCGCGAACCAGGGCGATGTCCTTTGCAAGGCATCCAACATCAACGAACTGCTCGCGGATCTTGAGAAACAGCATCCCGGCATCAAAGAGCGGCTTTGCGACGCGGAAGGAAAACTCAGGCGTTTCGTTAATATTTACGTGAACGAGGAGGATATTCGTTTTCTGCAAGGCCAGGATACGAAGTTGAAAGACGGCGATGACATTTCCATCATTCCAGCGATTGCCGGAGGAAGTTCTTCGGCCAAGAAGGCCGAAAAACTTACGACAAAACGCGTAATGCTCGTATTTCCCCAGGATAAAATCACAAAACCAGTTGTTTTTACGATGGCCAAAAAATATGACATCATGCCCAATATTCGGAAAGCGCGCGTGACCGAAACGATCGGCGAAATGATGCTTGAACTTGAGGGTACGGAAAAAAATCTTGAATTGGGTATAAAATTCTTGGAATCCCAAGGCATCAAAGTCGAACCGGTGACGGGTACAAGCGCTTCCTAGGCGTCATCGCGAGCCCGCCAAAGGCGGGCGTGGCGATCTCTTAGGAGATTGCTTCGGCTGCTTTGCAGCCTCGCAATGACATAAGTGGACGGTTCTTTTTGAGAAAACTTCCTGTTATTATTATCCAGATTTTCCGGCTGCTTGTCTTAGCTTTGGTTTTTTTATTGGGCTACCGGTTTACGGATCATTTTTTCAGGACCCATAAGGTTCCTTATCCTTTTGAACTTTTTGGGATTGCCGCAGGCCTGGGATTTTTGTTTTTTGCTTATGCGGTCATGGGTTTGTTTGAAAAATAGGAGGAATGGGCCGATGAAACACTTATGCCTATGTTTGGTTTCAATTGTGTTTCTTTTAGTTTTCTCGAAATCTTTGGCGCTTGCCGACGATGGGGTGAATTCCCAGAAATTGGACCAGGTGCTTCAAAATCAAAAAGAGATTCTACAAAAGCTCGATGAAGTAAAGGCGGAACTTCAGATTGTGAAAATCAGGGCAACGAATAAATAGGTAAATAAGCACCATGAAATTTTCAACACGTACTCTTTATGGATTAAAAGCCATCCTTGTCTTGGCGGGCCGTTTCGGCGAGGGCTCTCTCTCGGTTTCACAGATAGCTAAAAAAGAGGGAATTTCCTTGTCGTATTTGGAGCAGATTTTAAACGCGCTCAAGAAAAAAGGCCTCGTGAAAAGCGTTCGTGGGCCTCAAGGGGGTTATGTTCTTGCAAAAAAACCTTCGGAAATAACGCTCAAGGATCTTTTTTACACGCTTCAGAACAGAAATTTTTCGGAACTCAACTCGATCGTTGACCCGGAAAAAGACGAAGCCGTGATCGCGAACCTAATTTTTTGGAGCAAATTTAAGAACTCTCTCGAAAAAGGTTTGAGTGAAACGACGTTGAAAGGTTTGATCGACGAGGCGCGTCAACTGAAGAAGGCAAAGTCGAAGACCTCTCATACGTTCCACATTTAAATGAAAAAGGTCCTTAGAAAGGAAATGAGTTTAATACTTGAACATCAAAAGCCGGTTGATCGCATGAAAAAGAGTTTAAAAATTCAAAGAAAACTTTTCAGATTGAATGAATTTAAGAAGTCAAAAAATATTTTTTTTTACGTCTCGATGCAAAATGAAGTGAACACGTTGCCGATGATTGACAGAGTTTTAAAGGAGGGGAAAAAAGTGTTTGTGCCCTTGTGCGATGCCGGGAAAACAAAACTTCACTTCTATGAGATAAAAAGCCGAAAAGATTTAAAAAAAGGCTCTTTCGGAATTTTGGAGCCGCCCGCCGAGGAAAAAAAACCGGCAGATTTGAAAAAAATTGACTGCGTGATTGTGCCGGGTCTTGCGTTTGATAAAGAAAATAACCGTTTGGGCCGCGGCAAGGGTTATTACGACGGGTTTTTAAAAAAATTGCCAAAACGGACGAAGAAAATAGGGCTCGGGTTTTCGTTTCAAGTAGTTGAGAAATTGCCAATTGAGGATCACGATCAACAACTAGATTTTGTTTTAACGGACTAAAGGATATGGAAATAAATCTTATCGTTTTAATCATAAGCTGCCTGGCCGCAGGCGGGGTATTTTTCGTGGTTGGCTATTTCGTTAGAAAAATATACGCCGAGAGACTGATTCGCACGGCCGAGTCAAAGGCCCGGGAAATCCTCGTCACCGCCAAACGCGAATCGGAGGACATTTTAAAGAACGCCGACAAAGAGGCAAAGACTTATTTGTCCAAAATCCAGGTTGATTTTGAAAATAAAATGCTCCAGCAGAAAAAAGAAGTTGAGTCTTTGAGCCGGACTTTGAAGGAAAAAGAAGACGCTATAGACCAAAAACTGACGAGCGCCGACAAAAAAGAAAGAGAAGCACTTTTTAAACTTCAGGAAGCGACGCTCAAGGAAAAGAATATTTTTGAAAAAGAAGGAGAGCTTGAAAAGTTATTTGCGGAAGAAAGGGCCGTTTTACAAAAGATCTCGGGTCTTGACCGCGAAGAAGCCAAGCGTCAGTTTTTGAGCCGGCTCGAGATAGACGTTCGTGATGAAAGCGGCCGGCTCATACGGCAGATAGAGGAGGAGGCCGAACAGACTGCCGACGAAAAAGCAAAAAAGATTTTGAGTTTGGCCATGCAAAGGCTCGCGGGCGCCCACACGGTTGATTCGACGGTGACGGTTGTGAATCTCCCGAACGAAGAAATGAAAGGAAGGATCATCGGCAAGGACGGACGGAATATCCGGAGTTTCGAAACACTGACCGGTGTGGACCTTGTGATCGATGACACGCCGGATGCGGTTGTTTTGTCGGCATTTGACGGCGTGCGGCGCGAGATCGCGAAGATCGCTTTGGAAGAACTCATCAAGGACGGCCGCATTCATCCGGCCCGTATCGAGGAAGTTGTTCAGAAAGTGAAGCGGGACATGGAATTTGTTTTAAAAGGAGAAGGCGAAAAAGCGGCCGCGGAAGTGGGAATTTCGAATGTGCATCCTGAAATCGTAAAGCTTTTAGGCCGTTTGAAATACCGTTCCAGTTATGGCCAGAATGTTCTTGCGCATTCGATAGAGGTCGCGTTTATTATGAACACGATCGCGGGTGAAATGAAAATAGATTCTGTGCTGGCTAAAAGGGTTGGACTCCTGCATGATTTGGGAAAAGCAGTGAGTCACGATGTGGACGGCCCGCACGCTTTGATCGGCGGGGAACTCGCGCGACGTTATAACGAACACCCCGATGTCATTCACGGCATCGAGGCGCATCACGAAGATATCGAAATGAAATCCTACTGGCCGATGCTGGTTCAAGCGGCAGACGCCGTGAGTGCCGCACGACCCGGCGCGCGTCGCGAAAGCTTTGAAAATTATATTAAACGTCTCACAACACTTGAAGAAATCGCGGACAAACATCCCGGCGTTGAGAAATCCTACGCGATTCAAGCCGGGCGGGAGATAAGAGTGGTCGTGAAACCGGATCGTATTTCGGAAGACGCAATGCCGGCGCTGGCCCGCGAAATAAAAAAGAAAATTGAAGAAACTTTAAAATATCCGGGCCAGATCAAGATCGTCGTGATACGCGAAAGCAGGGTTGAGGACGTCGCGAAATGATCAAAATTTTAGCTATCGGTGACACCTATGGCGAACCGGGACGAAAAGCGGTCGAGCTTTTTGTGAATCCGATGAAACAAAAAGGCGAAATCGATTTCGCTATCTGTAATGCCGAGAATGCGGCGGGCGGTGCGGGGATCACCGAAAGTGTGGCCAAAGAGCTTTTTCAAAATGGCTGTGACGTTTTAACCGGAGGAGACCATTTTTTTGACAAGAAGAGAGAGATAGAGGAATTTGTAAAAAAAGAAACGCGCCTGATCCGCCCGGCCAATTTTCCAAAAATACTTCCCGGATCGGGTTCCTGCGTCGTCGAATGCAAGGGCATCAAAATCGGCGTGATCCACGTCGCGGGGCAGGTTTTCATGCGTTATCACTTTTCTTCTCCGTTTTTTTCAGTGGACGAGGAAATAGAAAAAGTAAAAAAAGGCGGTGCCAAAATCATCATCGTGGACATGCACGCGGAAGCGACCAGTGAGAAAACCGCTATCTCCTGGTATCTCGACGGCCGTGTTTCGGCGGTGGTGGGGACACACACGCATATTCAAACCGCGGACGAGCGCGTAACGCAAAAAGGGACCGCGTGTATCACGGATCTGGGGATGACCGGCCCTTATGACTCCGTGATCGGCGCCGAGAAAGGGCCGATCATTGAAAGATTTTTGACACAGATAAATATAAGAAAAGAAGTCGCCAAAAACGACGTGCGTTTTTGCGGGGCTATTGTGACAGTGGACGAACACACTGGAAAAGCTGTTTCAATTGAAAGAATTCAAAAGAAAATAGGAGTTTAGGTCATTGCGAACGTGGTCCCCGCTGCTTTCTTGCGAAAGCAAGAAGCGGGGACGTGGTGAAGCAATCTCAGACCGGTATGAGATTGCTTCGTCGCCCCCGCAGCTTCGCTTTGCGAAGCAAACGGCGGGGGCTCCTCGCAATGACAGGCGAATCATGAAAACCATTGATCTTGAAACTGAACGAAGAGTATTTTCAGTATCCGAGATCACACGGAACATCCGCTTCGCGTTGGAGCAGCAGTTTTCCGACGTGTGGGTCGAGGGCGAAATTTCCGGTTTTAAATTTCACTCCTCGGGCCACATGTATTTTTCGCTGAAGGACGAATCCAGCCAGATTCAGTGCGTGATGTTCCGGGCGGAAAATCAAAAACTTGATTTTGAACTTGGCGAAGGCTTGAGCATTTTGTGTTTTGGACGCGTGAGTGTTTATCCGGTTCGAGGGCACTATCAACTTTATATACAGAGAATCGAGCCGAAAGGCATTGGCGCATTACAGCTCAAATTTCAGCAGTTAAAAGAAAAACTCAAAACGGCCGGATTTTTTGACGAGGCAAGGAAAAGGCCGATTCCTTATCTTCCCGGGCGAATCGGGGTCGTGACGTCTCCGGATGGCGCGGCGCTTAGGGATATTTTACAAATTCTGGACAGGCGTTTTTCAAACGCACATGTGATTATTTATCCTGTGCCGGTGCAGGGCCCGGGGGCGGCTGAATTGATCGCTCAAGGGATACGAAATTTCAACGAATGGGAGGGCGTCGACGTGATGATCGTCGGGCGAGGCGGCGGGAGTCTCGAAGACCTCTGGGCGTTTAACGAGGAAATCGTCGCCCAGGCGATTTTTGATTCGAAGATTCCGGTTATTTCTGCGGTGGGGCATGAGGTGGATTTTACGATAGCCGATTTTGTCGCGGATCTTAGGGCTCCGACGCCTTCCGCGGCCGCCGAAATGGTTATGCCGCTGAAAGAAGAGATGCTCCTTACCCTCTCCGATTTTTGTCAGCGGCTTTCTTTGGCGTTTTCGGGGCTGTTAAAAAATTTGCGCCAAGAGCTCAAACGTCTGTCGGAAAGCGCCGCTCTTAAGAATCCTCTCGGGATTTTTGAAGCCCCATTTCAGCGTTTGGACGAATTAAAAAAGAACATGGCCGCTTCATTTGAGACATTTTTAAAATTTAAGGAAGAAAAACTTTCCTTTTTTATCGGAAAACTCGAGGCGCTCGGGCCTTTGGCGACGCTGAAACGGGGCTTTAGCGTGTCACTTAAGCTTCCAGAAGAAAAGGTGATTACTTCTTTTGATTTTGTGAAAGCGGGGGACTATATAAAAACAAAACTGAGCAGGGGATTTTTCATCAGCGAGGTAAAGGAGACAAGTTTATGAGCCAGACGCCTAAGGAAATGGAGTTTGAAACGGCACTGAAGAAATTGGAAACCATCGTCGAGAATCTCGAGAACGGCGAGCTTTCTTTGGAAGAAGCCCTGAAACGTTATGAAGAAGGCATCCGCATGGCGGACATTTGCTCAAAACGGCTAACCGAGGCCGAAAAGCGCGTTGAGGTCCTCATGAAGATAAATCCCGGGAAGTTTAAAACGATTCCATTTGAGGAAAGTACGGATCAGCCAAAATCAAAGAAGAAAAAATAGTTGAATATCCAGTCTTATTTAAACAAGCAGTCTCGAAAAATTAACAAGGCTCTTTCAATTTATTTGCCTAAACCGAGTTCTCCGCTTCACGAAGCGGTGAGATACGCGGTGCTTTCAGGCGGTAAACGAATACGGCCCGTTTTGACGCTTGCGGCCTGCGAGGCGGTCGGCGGCGATCCAAAAAAAGCAATGCCGGCGGCCTGTGCGGTCGAATTTATCCACAGTTATTCACTCATTCATGACGACTTGCCGTGCATGGACAACGATGATCTGCGCCGCGGGAAACCGACGTGCCACAAAAAATTTGGCGAAGATACGGCCCTCTTAGCGGGAGACGCGCTTTTGACGCTTGCTTTTAAAGTTTTAAGTTCTCACAATGGCCATCACTCACCAGCCGATTTCAAACGCCGGCTCGAAGTGGTTTCTTGGGTTGCCCAAGCGGCCGGTGTTTACGGAATGGTCGGCGGCCAGGCGGTGGACATGGAATACCAGAAAAAGGAAATGGATCTTCCAACGATGGAATACATCCACACGCACAAGACGGGCGCTTTGATTGCCGTTTCGCTTAAATCCGGCGCGCTTCTGGGCGGCGGCACACCGGACCAAACGCAGGCACTTTACAATTATGGAAAGACTCTCGGGCTTCTATTTCAAATTGTGGATGACATCCTTGACAAAGAGGGGTATGCTAAAATGGTCGGCATAGCCAGGGCCAGGAAAACGGCCGAGGGCTTGGTTGGAAAAGCCAAGAGGAAATTAAACAACTTTGGGAAGAAAGCTTCCGCTTTGAAAGCCATAGCGGATTTTGTTTTTACAAGAGAGCATTGATGGGACCTTTACTTCAAAAAATCAACAGCCCCGATGATATCAAAAAACTTTCCATCGGGGAATTGTCCCGGCTTGCGGAGGAACTTAGGGAATATATTCTCGAAGTTGTTTCCATGAACGGGGGACATCTGGGCGCGGCGCTGGGGTCGGTGGATCTCACGCTGGCTCTCCACACTTGTTTCTCGACGCCCTCGGACACGATCGTTTGGGATGTTGGGCATCAGGTCCATGCCCATAAGATTATCACCGGAAGGAAAGAAGCATTTAAAACTTTCCGACAGGGCGGGGGTTTGAGCGGTTTCTCCAACAAGGATGAAAGCGAACATGACGCGTTTACGACGGGACACGGGGGTACTTCGATTTCCACTTCGCTTGGCATCGCGGTCGGCAATAAGATTCTTTCAAAGAATAACAGAAAGACCATCGCCGTGATCGGCGACGCGTCCTTGGTGAGCGGCATGGCGTTTGAAGCGCTCAATCACGCGGGCCACTTGAAGAATGATCTTATTGTTATCTTAAATGACAATGAAATGAGCATTTCACCGACCGTCGGTGCTTTAAGCCGGCATCTCAATCGGATCATCACCAATCCCTTTTACAATCATGTCCGTAAAGATATCGAGTCTTTCATCCGGAAGATGCCGCGTGTCGGAAACCGCATGATCGCCGCGGCCAAAAGAATCGATGAGGGACTCAAGAGTCTTTTGGTTCCTGGCCTTTTGTTTGAGGAATTGGGTTTCAGATATTTCGGACCGCTGGACGGCCACAACATTGAAAATTTGATTCAGATTCTTCGGAACATCTCGAAAATAAAGGGCCCCATCTTGCTTCACGTTGTGACGAAAAAAGGCAAAGGCTACAAGATCGCCGAACAGGATCCCGCCCGATGGCATGCCTCAACACCTTTTCATATTGAAACCGGAGAGGTGAAGAAAGCCCAAGTGGTTAGGACTTATACTCAAGTATTCGGAGAGACAGCCGTTGATATTGCCTCGAGAAATCCTAAAGTGGTTGCGATCACGGCCGCAATGTGCGAAGGGACAGGGCTTGTTAAATTTTCCAAAGAATTTCCGAACCGCTTCTTTGATGTCGGGATTGCCGAAGAGCACGGCGTTTCTTTCGCGTCGGGCTTGGCAAAAACGGGCCTGCGGCCTCTGGTTGTAATCTACTCCACGTTTTTACAGCGCGCGCATGACCAGATCATTCACGACGTGGCGCTTCAGGGATTGCCGGTGGTGTTTTGTCTCGACCGCGCGGGGCTTGTCGGCGAAGACGGACCGACGCATCATGGTGTTTTTGATATTGCTTATTTGAGGAAAGTACCGGGCATGACACTCATGGCGCCCAAAGACGGGCGTGAACTTAAATCTATGATTCGCTATGCCGAAACTTATCTTAAGGGACCCATTGCGGTTCGGTATCCGAGGGGCGCTGTCGCCGAAGAATCAAGTTCTCCATTGACAGAAATGGTGCTGCCTCCGATAGAGCAAGGAAAAGCTGAAATTTTGAAAGAAGGAAAAGAAGTTCTTATTTTGGCGCTGGGCAGCATGGTTTATCCGGCCTATGAAGCAGCGCTCCTCTTGGAAAAAGAGGGAATACAGGCTTACGCAGTGAACGCACGGTTTGTGAAACCGCTGGATGAAGAGCTCATCAGACGTTTAGCAAAAGATGTTTCACTGGTCGTGACGGTCGAGGAAGGAACGCTCTTGGGCGGTTTTGGCGACGCGGTTTTGGAACTGGGTTTGCCAAAAGTCAGGACGCTTGGAATTCCCGATCGTTTCATCGGCCACGGAAAAAGAGAGACGTTGCTTGACTCACTCGGGCTTTCCGCACAGAAAATCAAAGCAGAAATTGTTTCTTCCCTCAATTCCACGAATTTATTTTCTCCCAATGGTTCTCACGGAGTCAAACAATGGCTCGCGCGCTGAGTAACGGAAATCTGGCGCTTGTGAACGGCGCTGTTTTCTGGGCGATCGAGTCCGCCGGCGTGTTGTCCGGTTCCGACGAAAAAATTTTATTTGCTGCGGGTTATCCCATTACCCCGGTGAATGAAGTCACGGAATACTTGAGCCGTATCGCCGCGAGCGTTAATGCCACGTTTATTCAGGCTGAAAGCGAAATCGCTGCCGGCAATATGCTTCTGGGCGCCGCATCGGTTGGAACTCCGGCGTTCACCGTTACGTCGAGTCCCGGAATCAGTCTGATGCAGGAAGCGATTTCTTACGCGGCCGGTATGGAACTGGGTGGGCGAGGCCTGGTATATGTGGACGTGGTGCGCGGCGGGCCAGGCCTCGGGAATATTCAAGGCGCCCAGTCGGATTTCAACCAGGCGGTTTTGGGAGGCGGCCATGGGGATTATCAAAATCTCGTTTTGGCCCCGAGTTCCGCGCAAGAAATGTTTGATTTTGTGCGGCTGGCGTTCAAGCTTTCCTATCAGTATAAAATCCCCGGATTTATTTTAAGCGATGGTTACGTCGGGCAGCTGAAAGAAGAGTACGACATACCCGACACGGTCAAACCTTTCGAGGCGCTCATTTCAAAAGATGTGCGCACTTCCATTTATGTGCGCGAAGGCGTGTTGGAAGAACACAACTGGAAACTTTTTCGGCGTTTTGAAGAGCTTAAAAAAGAGCCTCTCTTAAAAAATATTGAAATCACTCCCTACCGGCTGGATGATGCGGAAGGCAAGGCCGAGATCGTGATTGTCAGTTACGGTATTTTTTCCAGGATCGGCACCGGCATCGTGGACCGCGCGCGGGAAATGGGACTTTCGGTCGGCCAGATCGCCCTAAAAGTATTGAATCCTTTTCCCGAAGAAACGATTCTAGAGATTTTGAAAAATTATGGACCGTTTTACGTGATGGAAGGCGCAATCGGCCAGTTGTGCGAGAGACTCAAAACGGTGGTAGGTGACTCAGGTATCGTGGGAAGCTGCCAAAGGCCGGGCGGCACGCTGCCGGATGAAACGGAAGTCGTGTGGGATTTGGCATTTTTACTTAAAGAATTTAGAAAACCCGAATTTCAGAAAAATTGGTCAAACTATAAACAGGTTATTTCTTCCGGGCGTTTATTTAAGGTCAACCGGGGGAGCCGTTTTGAAAAAATTGGTTTGGACGCATCCACGCATGATTTTGAGACCCAAGCCGGCATGGAAGGAAAAAAACCGGAGCCCAGAAAAATAGAATCCATGACGGACAAAAATGTTTATTACTGCGCGGGGTGCGACCATAAACACAGCACGGAGGCGCTTGGGGCCGCGTTTGACAGGCTGAAAGATTTTGACGTAACGCTTTATTCACCGGTCGGATGTTCCATTTTCCTATATGATTTTTTCAAAAAAGAGCGCGTAAACAATATCCAGGTGCCGCATGGGCGGGGACCCGCCGCCGCCGCCGCGTCGAAACGCTCCAAACCCGGATCAATTGTGATTTGTTATCAGGGTGACGGGGATGCGCTCGACATCGGTTTAGGCGAGCTTATGCACGCGGCCGCGCGCGGAGAAAAAATCACGGTGATCCTTATGAATAACGGCCCCTATGGCATGACGGGCGGCCAGCTTTCCGCGACGACACCTTTGGAACAATTTTCAAAAACGACTCCCAAGG
>OBEQ010095893.1_pt1 | contig 11512 bp, 11 predicted proteins | sample 1670901 | NCBI WGS metagenome assembly OBEQ01 (sample SAMEA104232315, study PRJEB22302) | groundwater metagenome | biome: forest; feature: aquifer; material: groundwater | place: USA | collected 2011-08-07 | depth 5.4 m | reverse complement strand
GGAGCGCTTCTTCGCAGGCGCCCGCTTCGTACAAAGGCAAGCTGCTGCCGACTCAAAATTCAATAGTAAGTGTTTCGGCGCTGCCTTTTGTCTACCAACCGGCTACTAAAACACTTGTTAATAACAACAACCTGATTTTTAACTGGACGATAGATGATAAATTTTCAGCTGATAAATCCGGTATCGGTAAATCAGATTTGATTTTGAGAATTAATGATTTTGCCGGCGCCGATAAATCCATTCGGCTTGAAATTAAAACTCTTGACGGCGCGGTTTCTCTAACTAAAGACGCAGCCATCCCCATTGTCAGACCGCAGACCTTAATTTATTTTGCCGACCCTAAAACAAACCTCCCTTATGGCGCCGCCTTGAAGAATTTGATTATAAAACCAATAAGCCTAAACTTTGTCGCCCAAAATTATTTTTTCAACGCGCCGTCAAAAGATCTAATATGGCAGTGGTTTATAAATAACAAAGAAGTGACTGGCGGAGGTGAAAAACCATGGTTAGCTTCGCTAAATCTTTCCAATGTCGGTCAGCTCTTTTCCGCCCAAGTTCAAGTGTTGGTAAAAAATCCGGCAAACGATCTGGAAACAGCCCAATCAACAATTAACCTGGAAGTAAAATAAGAAAATTAAAAATGAAAAATCAAAAAGTAAAAACTAAAAAATTCATTTTATATTTACTATTTACTATTTGCTATTTGCTGTTTGCCGTTTCGGCAACGGCTCAGGTTCGGCTTGAAACCGGCTTACCAACTATACCCGCAACCGGCCTTACAAGGGGCCAGGAATTGCCTTCGTATATTAATTACCTTTTTATCTTTGGCTTGGGTCTTATCGCTTTTTTGGCTTTGGGTCAGATGATGCTCGGCGGCATCCAGTATATTTTAGCCGCGAGCAATGCCGCTGATAAGTTGAAAGCAAAAGAGACAATCCAACAGGCCCTTCTCGGTCTGGGATTATTATTGGTTTCCTATCTTTTATTGCGGACCATCAACCCGGATTTGGTTAATTTAAGAAATCCCAATCTTGCCCCGATCCAATTTCAAGGCCAGGTCCCGCCCCCGGGCATGGGCGCCGGAGGGAGCGGAGGGGAAAGTTATCAGTGGGCAAAAATACCAACCAATCAATACTGCAAGGATGTCCTCGGAAAAAACTGGGTTAATGTTGACGATAATAATTGCCAAGCATCCTCTAAGCTTGATTGGACCTATACTTGTTGCGGCTATTTCCCTCCAAAATAAATATGTCTAAAAAAACTTTTTACATAATTTTAATAATAGTCGCCAGCCTTATTATAATTGGAGGATTGATTTGGTATTTTATCTTAAAACCTTCAACGCCGCTGGCGTCACCCCAGAGCGCCGGGTTTATTCTTCCCGGCCAAGAAACAGCCGCGGGAAAACCGTTGCCAATAAGTGAAAATCGAGTTACCTACGCTCATTTTAGCGACGACAATTCAATTTTATTTTATGATTTTTCCGGCAATCTTTGGCAGTTTAAAAATGGCGATCCAAAACCAACATTAATAGACCAAACAGCTATTGAAAACCCGGCCGAAACAATCTGGTCAATAAGCGGGAAAAATATTGTAAAATCCGGCTTAAGCCAATCGGATATCGGCTACGTATTTTCTAATTTCAATAAAAAAATATCCGTCAATTTGAGAGCCAACATTAAGTCCGTGGTTTTTTCGCCGGACGGCAGTAAAATTGCTTATCATCTTTCTGACGGGCTAAACACCAATTCTCTATATCTAAGCAATCCCGACGGTAAAATTCAAAAATCTTTAATTGGAGCGCTAAAATTGCGCGACATCAACTTGTTGTGGCCTAAAAATAATATAATAAGCATAATTTCAAAGCCCAGCGGCCCAATAACTGGAAATTTATGGGTTTTAAATACGATAAATCTTGGTTTAACCAGATTAATAGACGGGTTGTTTGGTTTAGAGGCGCTATGGTCGCCTGACGGCAATAATTTTATTTACTCCTACACTGACCAAACCGGTCAAAACCCAAAACTGGCCATATATAAAAAAGGAGTTTCAAAAAACATCAATAATATTTCAACCCTAGTTGATAAGTGCGTGTGGGCAAAAGATTCAATAAATATATATTGCGCCGTTCCTCAGTCCTGGCCGGACTCGACGATGCTGCCCGACGATTATTACAAAAACACATTTTTAACTGCTGATAATCTCTGGGAAATTAACACCGAAATTGGTGAAAAAAATCTTGTTTTTCAAGGCATAGGAGACATTTCAAATCTTGATATAAATTCAAATAATAACAGTTTAATCTTTATATCAAGAAACAGCCGCTTTTTGTATCAGTTGAATATTAAACAATAAAATAATAAATTTAAAATTTATTATTTTATTGTTAGCCAATATATTTTACCACTACCCTTCTCTGTGTACCCTCGCCCGTGCTTTCGGTTTTTATATCCGGATGGGCCGCCAGTTCGGTATGAATAATTCTTCTATTATAAGCCGACATCGCCTCTAAAACCACCGGTTGCTTGTAAAACCTGGCGCGACGGGCAGCTTTTTTAGCAAGTTCTTTAAGCGCCTCACTCTTTAAGCTTCGGTAGTTATTAATATCAAGACGAAGCAGCGGTACTTCGCCTAATTGTTTTTTTAAAATTAAACGCAGGACAGCTTCAAAAGCGCCGATATTTTTACCGTCTTCGCCAATGAACAAACTGGCTTCCCTTGCCAAAACCAGTGCATTAATCGAACGGTCGTCATTTTCTTCAATAACTTTAACTTCAAAATCTGTAATTCTGGTTTTAGCAAAGAAATCATTGATAACATTTTTAATTTTTATTAAATTCTCTTCTGTCATCTCGGTTAAGGTATTGTTGGAGTAAAGTTAAAAGCGTCACTACAATCCAGTAAAGAGGCAGGGCCGCGGGCAAAGACCCTAAAATTATCATACTTAAAATTGGTCCGAAATAAAGCATTTGTTTAGACATAATCTGGCTAAAATCAGAGGCCCCGGCGGGCTTAGTAGAGGAGGGCATAATCATTTTTGTTTGAAAATACTGCAAAACTCCAGCTAAAATAGCTAATACCACGCTTTTGTGAGACAAATCAACTAATCCCAAAAAAATTGATTGGATGTGGGCCGGCGCCGGAATAAATGCATAAAGAGAATTTAAATCTAAATTAAAGCTATTTAAAAAAACTCGCCACAGGGCAATAATAATGGGAATTTGGATAACTAAAGGCAAAAAACCGGCCAAAGGACTAATTTTATTTTCGGAATAAAGCCCCATGAGCGCCCTGGCTTGCGCCTCTTTATTGTTTTTAAATTTCTTTTTAATTTCTTCAATTTGAGGCTGGATTTTAGCTAGGGCTTTTTGACTTTTAATACTTTTACTTGTCAGCGGCCAAAGAATAAAACGAATAAGCGCGGTTAAAATAATAATAGAAACCCCCAGATCGCGGCCCGGAACAATATTGTATAAAAAAATCAAGCTATTAAAAAGCGGCCGATAAAAAATTTCGTTAAATAGATAGGAGATCATTTTTAATTAAAAGATTTTTAAAATTATTTAACAGCGCTTGATAACCAAATTTTTTTAAAGCTGTTTTGGGCCAAACCGCAACGTCAAATCCCGGTTTTATCTTTTCTAATAAAAAATAAGTTGCCGCCCTTAGTCGCCGCTTAAATAAATTTCTAACAATAGCTTTTGAGGCAAATTTATTACTAACAATAAAACCAAAACGGGAGCGTTGCTTAAAATTTTTCAAAAATTTAATCTTCATAAACTCGTTTTCAGAAATTTTTCCGTATTTAAAAATCTTTTTAAAATCGCCGTCGGATTTTAGACGATTCGCCTTTGGTAACATAAGAAACTTAAACTGCTAAACGCCGCCGGCTTTTTTGTCGGCGTCTTTTAATTATCCTTTGGCCCCCCGAGCTTCTCATTCTTTTTAAAAATCCGTGTTTTTTTCTTCTTTTGCCTTTTTTGGGATTAAAAGTCTTGCTCATATTATTAATATAATAACATAAAAACAAATATTGCGTCAAACATTTTTAATAATTTATACTTTTCAACAGATGATCCACAGGTTATAAGCTTTTTTATGATAAAAAAATTCTTAAAGATACTTAATATAATGTTATGCTCCATTTATGGAACTAAATGAGCTTTGGAAGGCGGCTCTAGGAGAAATAGAGTTGCAAATTTCAAGAGCAAATTTTAAAACTTGGTTGCAAAATACATCTATTGCCGACAAGAAAGGCGGCGTGGTTACTATTGCCGTACCTAATAGTTTTACAAAAGAATGGTTAGAAAACAAGTATCATAAATTCATTTTAAGATCCCTAAGAAATCTAGAGTCAGAGATTAAGGAAGTAAATTATCAAATTAAACAAAATGTAATTAAAGAAGACTTCAAAAGTAAGGGCGTGTTTAGAGAAGAAGACAGGGCTCTTAGAAAGCAACTGGATTTTCAAGAATTAAATGTTAACACTTTAACTAATCTCAATCCCCGCTATGCTTTCGATAATTTTATTGTTGGGCCCTCAAATGAATTGGCGCAGGCGGCGGCCTTGGCCGTTACTAAAAACCTTGGAAAGAAATATAATCCGTTATTTATTTACGGGGGAGTGGGACTCGGCAAAACCCATTTAATTCAAGCGATAGGCAATCAAGTAAAAAAAGAAAATCAAGTTAAAAAAGTAAAATATGTCACTTCAGAAAGGTTCACTTCAGAAATTGTTTCGGCTCTAAGATCAGGATCTTTGAGACCCCATGATATTGATGATTTTAAAAAACGCTGGCGGGAAATTGATTTATTAATAATTGACGATATCCAGTTTTTGGCGGGAAAGGAAAAAACCCAAGAAGAGTTTTTTCATACTTTTAACGCCCTATATGACGCCGGCAAACAAATAGTTTTGTCGTCGGACAGACCGCCAAAATCAATTCAAACCCTTGAAGAGCGGCTGCGCTCACGTTTTGAAGGCGGGATGATCGCCGATATCTCTTACCCTGACTTAGAAACCCGGATTGCCATTTTAAAATCAAAGGCGAGCGAGAAAGGCGTTGTATTATCCGATGAAGTATTTGAATATATTGCTCAAAATATTAAAAAGAATGTTAGAGAACTGGAGGGGGCCTTAAACCGTCTAATAGCCGCCAACCATCAATTAAACCAAAAAGAATTGGGTTTAAATGACGCTAAAAAGATTTTAAATTCAATTTTAAACACGCCAAAAAAAAGCACCAATTTAAAAAATATTATTAAGGCTGTGGCTGAATTTTATGATGTTAGTGAAAAAGATCTATTAGAGCGTTCGAGAAAAAAAGAAATAGTTAAACCTCGCCAGGTAATTATGTACTTACTACGGGAAGAATTAAAAAGTTCCTTTCCTTTTATAGGCCTTAAAATTGGCGGTCGCGATCACACCACGGCAATTCATGCTTGTGAAAAAATAAGAAAAGAAATAGAATTGGATTCTAATTTAAACGATGAAATAAATTTAATAAAAGAAAAACTTTATTTGATTTAGTTTTTGGTTGTGCAAAACCCAGGATTAATCGGTGGGTTAGTGGTTATTAAAAAATTTAAATAATCAATTAAAATAAACCGCCACAAAAATAACCACAAAATATTTATAGATTATCAACAAGCTTATTAACATTTTAATTTTAAAATAACGGCTTAAATTACTAATAATCAGAGTCTTTCCACGGGTTTTAAAGTCATTAATAATAAAAGTAAGTTGTTATAAACATAATACTAATAATATAGTTAAATGAATATCATCTGTACGCAAGAAAATTTAAAAGAAAGTCTCGATAATGCTTTAAGAATTGTAAAATATAATTCTACTTTACCCATTTTAAATAATTTTTTACTCACCACCGATAAAGGAAGATTGAAAATTTCTTCAACTGATTTAGAAATCGGCTTTACTTCCTGGGTGTCTTCAAAGATTTTAAAAGACGGCAGCATCACAGTGCCGGCCCAACTTCTAAGCCAATTTGTTAATAATCTTCCAAATAAAAACATTAATCTTGAAGTTAAAGACCAGAAGCTTTATTTAAATTGCGGCAACATTAAGGCCTCTATCAATGGTTTAAATTCTGACGATTTTCCTATTATTCCCAAAATTGAAAGTGTTTTCAATTTAATAATTAATTCTAAAATTTTAAAAGAGGCGTTAAGTAGTGTTATTAATTCGGCGGCCCTTTCTAATAATAGGCCGGAAATATCAAGTGTTTATCTAAGAATTGAGCCGGATCAGATAAAATTTATAACCACTGACAGTTTTCGCTTGGCGCACAAAACCTTATTCTTAACCGCCGAAGATTTAAAAAATAAAATAAAAATCGATTATTCAAAGTCCCAAAATATTATTATTCCATTAAGAACGGCCAGTGAAATTTTAAGAATTTTGGGGGACAGGAATATTGATATTAGTATTAGTGTTGATCAAAATCAGATTTTATTTAACCTTGGCGACACCCACTTAATTTCAAGGTTGATAGAAGGCAATTACCCGGATTATGAAGCTATTGTCCCCAAATCATTTGAAACTAAGTGTTATCTTTTAAGGAACAGTTTGGAAGAAGCCGTAAAGTTATCAGGCTGTTTTTCTTCGAGATTAAACGAAGTGGCATTAAAAACAAACGGGAGCAAATCTTATCTTGAAGTTTTTTCAAATAATAATGAGGCCGGCAACCAGCAGACAAAAATTAATTCTGAAATTAAAGGCGAAGATGTTAATATAACTTTTAATTGGCGCTACCTTTTAGACGGGTTGAAGAATATAAACAATGAGGAGATTGTTTTAGAGTTTAACGGGGATCAGAAACCAGCGGTCATTAAACCGGTTAAAAGCGCTGATTTTTTTTATATTCTAATGCCGATTAAAAACACTTAATGGTTGGTTAGTTGGATTTAAGCCAGTTTTGTAAGGACGCTTCCCAATTTTTAAATTGGGGGTCATTTTCTGGTTTTTCTGACGGCGCTCCTTGGGGGTCGTCTTTATTTAACCAATATAAAATTTCATGGGTTTGGTATTGACCGTTAAGAATCGGCTTTTCAGTTATTATTGGGTCGGGCTTGGCGAAAACTTCGATTGGAGCGCCTTTTAACGCTTGAGTCATAAAGTCGCGCCAAATCGGACCAGCGGCCATAATGCCCGCCCCTCCTTTTTCTATGGGAGCATTGTCGTTATTGCCAGTCCAAACGCCAGCCACCAAAGATGGAGTATAGCCGATAATCCAAGCGTCTTTGGCTTTGTTTTCATCGTTGGGGTCTTGGGTGGTTCCGGTTTTGGCGGCTGCCGGCCTATCATCCAACGAAAGCAGGCTATGCAATCCAAACAGTGGGGCCCGGGCATTATTGTCGGACAAAATATCATTAATCTCTCTTGCTACCTGCTCGCTTAACACTTTTTGATTTTGATCTTTATATTCCTCTAAAACTCGCCCGTTGCCATCTTCAACTTTTAAAAAACCAGTCGGCTCCCTTCTGGCGCCTTCTTGGCTAAAAACACCAAAGGCCGAAACCATATCCAGCAATTTTACTTCAGCGGCTCCTAAAACCAAAGAAAGGCCGTAGCGGGAGCGATCTTTTAAAGTGGTAATTCCTAAATTTTCAGCCATATTTATAGCATTATTAATACCAGCAAGATATAACACCTTAACCGATGGAACATTTAGTGAATTAGCTAAAGCCTGTTTTAAAGTTACTGGGCCCCTAAAGCGGCCGTCATAATTTTTTGGCTTGTAACAAGTTTCTTGGTCAATTCCCGGTTCGGCAATGCCGTCCCAGGAACACATTGGATTAAATTCTGTCGGGATATCCCAAATTACCGTATCCGGCGTGTAGCCATTATTTATTGCCGTAGCATAAACAAAGGGTTTAAAAGACGAGCCCGGCTGTCTCAATCTTGTGGCAATATTAACATTAGGTTCGAATTGACAGTTTTTTCCCGGTTCACAACCCTTTGGTTCGGGCTCACCAAAGTAATCTTTAGAGCCAACCATTGCTAAGATTTGGCCGGTTTTAGGATCAATCGCCACCAAAGCGGCGTTTTTAGCGTTATAAATTTCATTGCGCTTGGCGCCGTCTTCAACCGCGCGCTCGGCGATTTTCTGCAAATCCAGATTAAGAGTCGTGGTGACTTTAAGTCCGCCCTTTTCAACAAAGTCTTCGCCGTATTTTTCATTTAAATAATCACGGATGAACATTACAAAATGGGGGGCGATGATACCGGTTTTCTGGCCAACAAAAATAACTGTTGTTTTCAGGGCGTTGTTATAATCATTATCTGAAATATATTTCAATTCGCGCATTCGGCTTAAAATGTGATTGGCGCGCGATTTTAATTCTTCTCCATTATTGCCATAGGGCGAATAATAAGAGGGGGCTTTAGGCATAGCAACCAAATAAGCCGCTTCAGCGAGGTTAAGCTCTTTGGCGGGTTTATTAAAATAAGTTTGAGCCGCGGCTTCAATGCCGTAAGAATTTAAACCGTAAGGAATTTGGTTTAGATAAAAATTAAGGATCTCATCCTTGGAATATCTTCTTTCCATCGCCATTGATAATATTAATTCTTTGATTTTCCTGCTTAAAGTTCGTTCCGGCGAAAGATAAGCGTTTTTTATAAGCTGTTGAGTGATACTCGAGCCGCCTTCAGCTAGCGTCCCGCCTTTAATATCGGCTAAAATTGCCCGGAGGATGCCGCGAATATTAATGCCCAAATGTTGGTAAAATTGCTCGTCTTCGGCGACTATCGTCGCGTTTTTTACCGTTTGAGGGATCTCGCCGAAGGGAACAACGGTTCTTTTTTCCTCGCCGTGAATTTCATAAAGAAGGTTTTTGCCTTCGCGGTCATAGATTTTTGTTGATTGGATGACCCGCCTGTCTTGCCAGGCATTGGGATCGGGGAGCTGGCGGCTGTAATAGAAAAAAACAAAGATAGACAAAGTCACGGCGGCAAAGACAAAAATAATTCCCCAGAAAGCAATTTGAGATAAAATTTTATTGCGTTTTTTCATTCCAATAAATAATTTTAACACTTATCTTCACAAATGCTCAATTATTTGGTATGGTAGATTACAATGGCAATAAAAAAATCACAAGAGCAAAAAATTAAAGAAGCGCTGACAAAACAGATAGATAAAATTTATCCAAGTAGAGAATCCCTGGAAACGATTCTAAAGTCCGGAAGAAAACTCGTTATTTATTGGGGGATCGATCCAACGGCGCCCGATATTCACCTGGGCCACAGTACTAATCTTTTTGTATTGCGACGGTTTCAAAATCTTGGGCATAAAGTGATTATTTTAATAGGCGACTATACCGCTCGAATTGGCGATCCGTCCGGCAAAGATAAGTCAAGAAAAGCGCTTACCGGAAAAGAAGTTAAGCGCAATTACCAAACCTATAAACAGCAAATCTTAAAGATTCTTGATTCTAAAAAAACCACTTTTCGATTTAATGGCGAGTGGTGGAACAAAATGAGCGCCAAGAAGCTTTTGGAGATAGACAGGCTTTTTACCCATCAGCAGGTTATAGAACGCGACATGTTTCAGAAGCGGATAGAAAAAAAATTGCCTATAAGCGTGATGGAACTTCAATACCCCCTACTTCAGGGTTATGATTCTGTAGCTTTAAATACCGACATAGAATTGGGCGCCACCGATCAGCTTTTTAATATGCTGGTCGGTAGATATTTAGTAAAAACCCTTTTGAAGAAAGAAAAATTTGTTATAACAACGCCGCTTTTGGTAAATCCGGAAACCGGTAAAAAATTAATGAGTAAAAGCGAGAGCAATTATATTTCACTTAACGATTCTCATTCGGATATGTACGGAAAATTAATGGCGCTCCCTGATACGGTAATAATGGCCTGTTTTAAATTGTGTACCGACTTAATCAATAAAGAAATCGACAGCATTGAAGCAAAACTAAAAAAAGGAGAAAACCCAAGAAATCTTAAGGCAGAGTTGGCTTTTGAAATTACTAAAATTTATCACGGTGAAAAAAGCGCCAGAAAGGCAGAAGAAGAATTTGATAAAGTTTTTAGAAAGCGTGAACTGCCGGAAAAAATACCCGTTGCTATATTAAAAAGGGGATCTTATGGCGTGATCGATTTGTTATTAAAATTGAATTTGGTTAAGTCAAAAAGCGAAGCCGGGCGGCTGATAAACGAGAACGCTGTTAAAATTAACGGCGAGAGAGTCAAAGATCCAAAAATAAAAATAAATGCGGCTTCGGGCCTCGTGGCCCAGATTGGTAAAAAACGTTTTGTAAAAATCAGAATAAAATGAAGTTTTTATTCTTTTTCCGTTTCCATTGGCTCCGGGACCCCCTCTAATTCGGTGTCGTCAAATTCCATCTCCTCCGGGTTTTTCGGCGTTAAAATACCTTCTTCGCCCATTTCCCGGACTTCCGAATCTTCTAATTCGTCTACTTCCTCGAAATCACCCTTTTTATTTAAAAGATGTTTTGTAGCCATATTTTTTCATTATTGAACTTTTCCGCCAGAGGCGGATCAGCCCTTGGCTGATAATTTGGGGTTAGTATAGCAAGCGGTAAGGGCGATGGCAATAGCGTCGCTGGTGTCATCTATTTTGGGCATTTTTTCAAGTTTTAGAATGCGACAAGCCATTTTTTTAACTTGTTCTTTTTCCGCTTTGCCGTAGCCCGTAATGGCGACCTTAACCTCAAGTGGAGTAAATTCGCGAATATCTAAGTTTGAAGAGCTTTCTATAATAACTCCTCTAGCTTCAGCAACGGCTAAAGCCGTTTTGGCGTTTTTTGTGAAGAATAATTTTTCTATTGCCAGAATTTCCGGATGATATTTTAAAATCAAGCCCGAAATTAAATCAGAGATTTCTCTTAGGCGGTCTTTTTGCTCTTTATTTTTGGATTCCAAGCAGCCGCAGGTTAGTAAATTAAGATTATCACTGTCTTTTTTTTCAATTACCGCGTAACCAACCCGGGTTGTGCCCGGATCAATCCCCAGTATTATCATAAATTTCGTTTATATCTTGCTGTTCATCTAAAGCCTCATAAAGCGCTTTAAGTTCTTTTTTTATATTCTCATCCTCTATTTTTGCCGGATTATTAGGAATCCAATCGGCTCCTTCGCGGCGAAACAGCCATTGAATTGAATTTAATTCGGCCAGTTTAGCATTGTGAACTTGTAATATTTTTTTAATTTCCGCCAGGGTCCGGTTTTTATTGTCAGTGATGGCCGTTATTAAAACAGCAACACCGCCGGGTCCGAAAGCGCCGTAGGTAAGTTCTTCAAGCCGGGCGCCGGCAATTTCGCCGGTGCCTCTTTTAATGGCGCGTTCAATGTTTTCCTTTGGGACATTAACTTCGCGGGCTTTTTCAATTTCTGTCCTTAAAGACGGATTTTTAGCGGGATCGCCGCCTTTTCGAGCGGCGATAGTTATCAGCGAAGTAACTTTAGAAAAAACCTTTGACTTTTTAGCGTCGGTTAAGGCCTTTTTATGTTTAATTGTTG
>OBEQ010074668.1_pt1 | contig 11515 bp, 11 predicted proteins | sample 1670901 | NCBI WGS metagenome assembly OBEQ01 (sample SAMEA104232315, study PRJEB22302) | groundwater metagenome | biome: forest; feature: aquifer; material: groundwater | place: USA | collected 2011-08-07 | depth 5.4 m | reverse complement strand
ACCGGACTTTTGGTCTTCACGATATCTCCATCACCTTGGCGACCCGTCCAAAAGAGTCGATGGGCTCCGACGAAATCTGGAAAAAAGCCACAGAAGGCCTCGAAGCCGCGCTGAAGCACAATCAAATTCAATACGAAGTCAATGAAGGGGGCGGCGCTTTCTACGGCCCCAAGATTGATTTTGAAGTGACCGATTCCATTGGCCGCGATTGGCAATGCGGAACCATCCAGCTTGATTTCATGATGCCGGAACGCTTTGGGCTTGAATATGTCGGCCAAGACGGTAAAATGCACCGGCCTGTCATGGTTCATAGAGCTGTATTTGGTTCTGTTGAGCGGTTTTACGGCATTCTGGTCGAACATTACGCAGGCGCTTTTCCCGTGTGGCTTGCGCCCGTTCAATTAACGCTGGCCACGATTTCGGAAAAGCAGACCGAAGGCGCCCAGCAGATACATTCAAAATTTTTAGCCGCTGGGATTCGGGCAGAGTTAGACACTCGTCCTGAGAAAATTAATTACAAAGTCCGGGAATCTGAATTACAAAAAGTTCCTTACGTCGGCGTGATCGGCGCCAAAGAAATTGAATCCGGTTCGGTTTCGGTCCGCCCAAGAGGTGGAAAAGATTTAGGTCCGGTTCCAATTGACTCATTCATTCAAAAAATAACAGAAGAAATTGCCAGTAAAAGTTAACATTCAACAGGAGGTGTGCAATCGATAAAAGGTTTATTCGGCGCAATGAACGGATTCGAGTTCCTCAAATCCGTTTGATCGGTTCAGATGGAAAACAAATTGGAATTGTTTCACCACAGGAAGGTATTACGAAAGCCCGTGAAGAAGGGCTGGATTTAGTTGAAATTTCACCCACTGCGAAACCGCCGGTATGCCGGATCCTTGATTTCGGAAAGTATTTGTACACCTTAGAAAAAGAAGAAAAGCAGGCCAGAAAGAAGCAGCACGTCGTTCAGATTAAAGAAATTAAGTTGACGTCCAAGATTAAAGAGCACGACTATCAGACGAAATTAAGAAGCGGCATTAAATTTTTAGAACGCGGTGATAAAGTCAAATTGACGATGTTTTTCCGCGGCCGCGAAATGACGCATGTAAACTTAGGCAAGCGGATCCTCGAGCGCTATACTCAGGATTTAGCCGATTTGGCCGATGTGGAAAAAGACTCAGGCCTTGAAGGGCGAATGATTGTTGTTTTAATTACACCTAAACCGAACCCGAAAAAGAAACCAGAGAAACCAGCAGGAAAGACAGAGTCATCTGACAATGCCAAAACTGAAAACCAATAAATCCGTAAAAAGAAGATTCAAAGTTTCAGGAAGAAGAAAGGTCAGTGCATATCCCGGCAAGCGCCGTCATTTGCTGACCGACCGAACACCGTCTAAGAAGAGGCAGCTGAGAAAAAGAAGGTCTTTAAATAAAGTTGATACCAAGGCCGTCTTAAGAGCGCTTCCTTATTCATAATATTAATGAGGAGTTAATTCATGCCACGCGCAACACGAATTCCAGCAACACGAAGACGAAAAAAGAAAGTTTTTAAACGCGCCAAAGGTTTTTTCAGCGGCCGGCGGAAACTATACCGCACCGCAAAAGAAACAGTGACGCGCGCGATGGCATTTTCCACGCGCGACCGGAAAAAGAAAAAGCGCGCGTTTCGCGTTCTTTGGACCATCCGAATCAACGCAGCCTGCCGTCATAACGATATTTCTTATTCCAAGTTTATTGCCGGTTTAAAGCGCGCCAAAGTGGAGCTCAACCGAAAATCTCTGGCCGAACTCGCAGTCCGCGATGGTCAGGCATTTAAGGAACTAGTTGCTCTCGCCAAGAAAAAATAACCAAGGATTGAGTCGGACCCATGACCGACCTTAAAGTCCTCCGGGAAGAAATTTCCGAAAAACTCGCGCTAATTAGTGACGTCCAGTCTCTAGAAGCCCTTCGCGTGACCTATTTAGGCCGGAAGGGAAAAGTAGCGGATTTATTCCGGGAAATGGCTTCGCTCCCGTCTGCGGACCGGCCCCGCTTCGGCCAAGACCTCAATCAATTAAAAGAGTTTGCCGAAGACGCATTCAAAAACAAGCAAAACTCCCTCGGTTCTTCAAAAACATCCAAATCTAATTTTGACGAAACACTTCCGGGTGTTCGCCCGAGACTCGGTCGTCTTCATCCCGTTACCCAGACCATTCAAGAAATCACGGGAATTTTTTCTCAACTCGGCTTTGAAGCGGTAGACGGCAGGGAAATCGAAACCGAGTTCTACAATTTTACCGCACTCAACATTCCGTTAGACCATCCGTCACGCGATGCCTTCGATACGTTTTATACGGACCGTGGGCATTTGCTGCGCTCGCAGACCTCGACGGTTCAGATCCGCGAAATGGAAAAACGAAAGCCGCCGGTCCGGATTGTGGCGCCGGGCAGAGTGTATCGGCCAGATGCGGTGGATGCGAGCCATTCATTTATGTTTCATCAAATCGAGGGATTGCTCGTTGACGACCGGACCACATTTTCAGATTTGAAAGGCGTTATTCACTTATTTCTCCGGAAATTGTTCGGCAAAGACATTAAAATGAGATTTAAACCGCATTTTTTTCCGTTTACGGAACCGAGCGTTGATGTGGATATCAGCTGGGGCAAGGGCTGGCTTGAAGTTCTTGGCGCAGGCCAAGTTGATCCGGCTGTTTTTAAAGAAGTTGGTTACAATCCGGCGAAGGTCCAGGGGTTTGCGTTTGGCTTAGGCGTTGAACGGATCGCGATGCTGAAATACGGCATTAAAGACATCCGGTTATTTTACGAAAACGATCAGCGGTTTCTGGAACAATTTTGATGAAAGTCTCATTGGATTGGCTTAAAGATTACGTCGGAATCAAAAATTCGCCTGAATCGTTGTCTGACCTTTTGACCATGGCGGGTTTGAACGTGGAAAAACTCCACAAGACCGGATCGGATTCCGTGTTTGAAATTGAAATTACAACCAACCGCCCTGATTGGCTTTCTCATCTTGGCGTGGCGCGTGAAATTCATGCGGTGACCGGAACTAAATTTTCTTTACCGCCCGGCAAAATCAAGCAAAGCCGAAGCAGCGCTCAAAAATTAAAAGTTTCCATTTCTGATAAAGATTTGTGCCCCTTTTATTCGGCCGTGCTGCTTGAAGAAATCGAATGGCAGGAAACGCCCGAATTTATGAAACATCGGCTTGAAGCCTGCGGAATTCGTTCCATCAATCTGATTGTGGATATTACCAATTATGTTCTTTTAGAATGGGGCCAGCCGCTTCACGCATTTGATTTTGATTTGCTCGGCGGAGTTGAAATTACGGCAAGACCTGCGCGCGCGGGTGAACGAATGACCGCGATTGACGGGATTACTTATGAACTTAAAAGTTCCGATATTGTCATTGCCGGCTCAAAAGGCCCGGTTGCGATTGGCGGCGTCATGGGCGGTAAAAATTCTGAAGTGAGCCGGTCCACTAAAAATATTTTGTTGGAATCCGCCTTTTTTAAACCTTCCAGTGTCCGGCAAACGGCCAGAAGGTTGGCGCTCGGCAGTGAATCTTCTTACCGCTTTGAGCGCCGGGTTGATCCGGAAGGCGTTGATCTCGCTAGAGAACGGGCTGTCTATTTGATTGCCAAATATGCAAAACCCAAACGAATCAGTTCCGTATTTTCAGCCGGAAAGCCGCCTATTGTCAAAAAAAGAGTTTCGCTCGTTTTCTCCGAAATGAAAAGAATTCTGGGGATTGAAATTCCGCCGGCAAAAGCAAAATCTTTTTTAAGCCGGCTCGGCCTTCAAGTTTCCACGACAAAGAAATCATTGTCCGCCAAAATTCCGTCGTTTCGCTCCGATCTCAGCCGTCCCATTGATTTAATTGAAGAAGTCGCCCGGCTTTATGGATACAACCGGTTTCCGGAAACGCTTCCTCATTTGGAACCGATCGACTTTTCAATTCAGCCCATTTTGAATTTGGAGCAAAAAACACGTTCTTTATGCGTCGGGTTTGGTTTTCAGGAAATCATTACGTTCAGCATTGTGGAAGAAGCTTTGGTTAAAAAATTCTCGGCTCCGGAATCGTTTGTCCGGCTCGTGAATCCGCAAAACAAAGAATTGGCCCTGATGCGCCCGGCGCTGGTTCATGGAATCGCGCAAAGCCTCCGGCGAAATATCTCTGTGGGGCAGACTGATTTATGGTTTTTTGAAATCGGAAACCGCTATGTCGCACAGGGTAAAGAACTTCCGCATGAAGAACGAATGCTGGGTCTGGCAATCACAGGCGAAGGGCGGATCAATTGGCTGGACAAGAAACGGCCGGCCGCGTTTTATGATTTAAAAGGCGCTGTGAGTGAATTTTTCAAGCAGCTAAAAACCGATTCAGTACAGTTTGAGCCTGTTCAACACTCTCTGTTTGAGGCCGGAGAAGCAATCCGGATCCAAGCAAATGGAATCGAGCTTGGTTATTATGGTGCCTTATCATCCGCAGTCCGGAATCTTTATGATCTTGACCGGCCCGTTTACTATGCTGAAATTTCCCTTGAGAAAGTATCAAAGCTAAGTCCCAAACCGGTTCGGTTCCAAGAAATTCCAAAATTTCCGGCTTCTCCTCGGGATTTGACATTAATTGTTTCCGATGACTTAAATGCTAATGCTATTATAGAACGGGTGCATCAAATGGCAGGTGCGCTCGCCGAACAGATTGAAGTATTTGATTGTTTCAAAGGCGGACAAATTCCAAAGGGTAAAAAAAGTTTATCGTTTCGAATTCATTACCAAGCCAAGGACCGGACATTACAGAATGAAGAAGTCAATAAGCTGCATTTTGAAATCATCGACTCCCTTAATCTTTCTTTCGGAGCAGAGCTTCCAAAAGCCAAGACGTTTTAACAGGGTTTCAGATGGACTTGTTTAACCCCAATCCTTCCCAGCCATTTTCCTTTGATCCGAAGGCGCCGCTGGCCGCTCGAATGAGGCCGCGAAACCTTGACGAATACATCGGTCAAGGCCATCTCCTCGGGGAAGGAAAGCTCCTGAAACGCACGATTGTTGCCGACCGCATCACGAGTTTAATTCTTTATGGACCGCCCGGAACAGGCAAAACGACTCTTGCTTCTATCATTTCTAAAATAACAGGCGCCCGGTTTAAGAGTTTGAATGCGGTGTCTGCCAATGTTCAGGACCTGAGAAAAATTATCGAAGAAGCCCAATTTGCTAAAAAATCAACGGGCGAACGGACGATTCTTTTTCTGGATGAAATTCACAGGTTCAATAAAGCCCAACAAGATGTCTTGATGCCGGATGTCGAGAACGGAACGTTGATCTTGATTGGATCAACGACACACAACCCTTCTTTTTCAATTAACAATCCGCTTCTTTCCCGGTCCACGATTTTTGAGCTCCGGCCTTTATCTAATGAAGAGCTGGTCAAAATCATGCGGCAAGCCATTAGTGATCCTGAACGCGGTTTTGGAAAACTCAAAATTCAGGCCGAAGATAAAGCTTTGGAACATCTTGCCAAAAGCGCTTCCGGTGATGCCAGACGCGCGCTCAATGCGCTTGAAATCGGGGTTCTGACCACAAATCCGGACACTAAAGGCGTCATTCATTTTACCGAAGAGGTCGCGCAAGAATCTTCTCAGCGAAAGATTGTCTATTTTGATCAGGATGAGGACTACCACTATGATACGGCAAGCGCCTTCATTAAAAGTATGCGGGGAAGTGATCCGGACGCTTCCATTTACTGGCTGGCCAAAATGCTGTATGCCGGCGAGGACCCGCGCTTCATCATCCGGAGAATTTTGGTTCTGGCTTCAGAGGATATTGGAAACGCAGATCCCCAGGCCCTGATTTTGGCTTCAGCCGCGCTCCAAGCTGTTGAATTTGTGGGAATGCCGGAATCCCGAATCATTCTGGCACAACTCGTAACTTATATGGCCTTGGCGCCTAAGAGCAATGCGTCTTATGTTGCGATTGAGGATGCGACGAAAGATGTCGAAAATGAAACGATAGAAGAAGTGCCCAATCATTTGCGGGACAAACATTATGCGGGGGCAAAGAAAATGGGCCACGGCGAAGGTTATCAATATGCGCACAATTTTGAAGGCCATTATGTGAAGCAAAAATATATTGAACGGAAAGGCAAATATTACCGGCCTACCGCATTCGGCTATGAAAAGGTCCATCAGGAAAGAATTAAAAGTTTAGACCAATCATGAGCCATTACGATCCTTACGTGAACGGATTGATTGCCGAAAGTCCGTCCTTTAAGAATGTCCTGGTGATCGCCGAAAAAATTTCAACGCAGGATATTCCGGTTCTTTTAGAAGGGGAAAAAGGTTCCGGGAAAAAATCGCTGGCGCGAATGATCCATTTTTCAAGTCCTCGCGCTCAGAATGAATTTATTATTGTGGACTGTTCCACTTCTCCGGACGCCATCTTAGAAAGTGAACTTTTCGGCTATGTCAAAGGCTCCTTCGCCGGCGCTATTAACCATAAAAAGGGACTCTTTGAACTTGCTGATGGGGGCACTCTTTACTTTGACCAGATTTCTAAACTAAAACCACCGCTTCAAGCCAGGCTCGTTCGCTTTTTAGATGATGATGGTTTCTATAAGCTCGGCGGCATTGCCAAAATTAAAGTGAATGTGAGAATCATTGTTTCGACAGAAGACAACTTAAAGGAATTGGTCGAGGGCGGCAAATACCGGGAAGACCTTTATTATAAATTAAGCACCATCAGAATTAACCTTCCGCCTCTTCGGGAACGCAAAGAAGATATTTTGCTTCTGGCCAATCATTATTTGAATTCGCTTTGCCGCGATTTAAACATGAAGACCAAGGTATTAAGCCAGGAGGCCGTTGATATTTTAACAACTTATACCTGGCCGGCAAATGTCAGGGAGCTTGAGCAACAGATCAAAAACGCATGTTTGGCTGAACAGGGTTCTAAGATCGGCGCTGAGCATTTTCAAGATCTCAAATTGGACAAGAAATCACTCAAAAAGTCTGTAGGACTGGCATCTCTGAAAGAGCAAAAGCGCAAAATCGTTGCCGTTTTAGAACGGGAAGCCATTACGGATGCTTTACGGAAAACCTCAGGAAACCGCAGCCATGCGGCCAAGCTTTTGTCTATCTCCCGGCAGGAACTGATCCGCAAAATAGCCCTCCACAAAATCAAAGATTAGACCCTTCATCGAGCTGTAATAGGATAGTTACAGTTCTGTCCACTTTTGTTACATTCTTTAAAAAATATAATATCTCTAAGTCATTTAAATACAATGGTTTATATACATTTTCATTTTCACGATTTGCATTCAATTATTTTACCGGGTATCCTTTCTTTCAGAGTTACTAAAAAGGACAAAGAACATGATTCCTCAGGTGATAAAGAGAAAGATTGGAAAGGTCAGTATTATCGATATGAACGGTTCCGTGACCGGTCTATGGACTTCTCGGATCAGCGCTCAACTGGAGCGGGCATTCCAACATCTAGATGGAAATCCCGCCGTTCTTAACCTTAGACATGTGACGGATGTTGATACGCTCGGTTTAAAATCGATCTTTCAAGTTACCTCCTCTCACGAGAACCTGAGCATTCTGTCAGGGAGCCGGGAAGTGATGGACTTTTTTAAGTGCTATTCCGGAAACCAAAGTTTTCAAATTCTTAAAGATGAGGAAGATTTGGTCAACGTTTACGGCAGCGCTTTATTGGAAGGTTCTGCCGTTGATGATGAGCACCGCGGGAGCATACGTCTTCAGACAGCATTACCCGTCAAGTTTTCCTACGGCTACGATTTGACCGGCAAAGAATGTGTCGGAATTGTCTCAAACATTAATGAGAAAGGTTTTTATATTGAATATATCGACATCTTGTCCGTCGAAGCGTCTCTTACCGAGCTTAATCCATATGACATACAAACTTTAGATTTTACGCTTTCTTTATCCGGCGGTAAATCCGTTAGTGGTTCCGGCAAAGTGCTTCACTGGCAGCTTTCGCAGGACCAGTTCGGAATTGGAGTGATTATTGAAGAAATGAATGAAGAGGATGTAAAACGATTTTCTGAATTCGTCAAATTACAACAAGAATCCATGATCTACCATCAGAAAGGCAGGTAATTCAAAATGAAACAGGCAGAAAGTATTCATGTAGGACTTAGAAAAATTGGTTCCGTTCAAGTGTTTGATTTGGGCGGCGTGCTCACGGGAGAAGAAATGGATCCCGTGGTGCATAAAATCGATCAGACTATTCAGAAGAAGAAATTAAGAAGGGTGATTCTGAACCTTCAAAAAGTCCAGGCCATGGACGAAATTGCATTTCGCAAAATCATTGCGTGCTTAATCAGGCCCCAAAGAAGTTTAGTTTTCGCTCCGGATGAAAGCTGCAGGGGACTTTTTGAGACAAGCCATTTACCGCACAGTGTCCGGGTATGTAAGAATGAAGAAGAAGTCGCGGACGCGTTTGGCTCATTTCTATTCTTGAAAGACAAAATATTTGAAATTCCGGTGGACCAGGCTATGCTGCAAAGCAAAGGCTACGGTTTGGAACGGCGCCGAAATAAACGTATTCGCGTTGCCATTCCAGTCCATCTCGACTTTCACATGAAAGACGGCAGTAAATTACCGGTTAAAGGGATCGCAACAAACGTCAGTTCGGGCGGCGTTTTCTGCGAATTCCTCGATCTCAATGCCCCTGATTATTCCAAGATGCAAGGGCTTGAGGAAACCCACGTTACGATTACAGTTCCTCCTAATGCAACCTTTAAAGACGAGTTGGTTGTACCAGGCAAAATCGCCCGTTTTGAGCTCTTTAAAAATCAGTACGGTATTGCGATTAAATTCATCTAATTTAAGCACCATCACCGTTGACAAATCAGGGTCACGGTGATATAAAAGATCGAGACCAAAAGTCTCACCTACCTGAAAAAGGCTCTTGAGCAAGATTCCCCACCTTGTTCGAGAGCCTTATTTTTTTATTTAAGACATTTAAAACTATGGACGAAGAAAAGATACGCTATACAGATAAACGTGTCGATGAATCCTGGAAACAAGCAGTCTCGCCCGACATGCCTGAAACGAAGCCAAGAAATCAAACAGATTTATCCTTTTCAAATTTTGTCACCTCTCTAGCCATTCAGGCCTTGATCTGTATGGGGGACTTAAAAGCGCCCGGAACAGACAAATCGGAAATCAATTTGGAAGGCGCCAAAGAAACCATTGATTTGCTACTTTTACTCAAAGAAAAAACCAAGGGAAACCTAAGCTCCGAAGAACAAACCCTAATGTCCTCTGTTATTCCTGACCTCCAACTCAAGTTCGTTCAGCACAAACCGGTTTAATCAGTCGAATGCTCAAAAAAATCCGCACTCTTTTTATCAGAATTACTGTGAGCGCCGGTTCTCTGGCGCTTATGTTTTATTTGGTCAAAGGAGAAATTATCGAAGCATTGACCCACATTAAAAATGTCAATTTCGGTTTTATCGTCGCAGCCGTGATCGTCAATTTTATCTCTATCGGAGTGGTAACTTACAGGCTTAAAGCAATTTTGCTGATTCAAAAAATTCAGATTGGATTTAAACGGCTTTATTATTTATGGACGATTAGTTTTTTCTTTAATATGTTTCTGCCGTCGGCGGTAGGCGGAGATATTGCAAAAGCTTATTACATTGCTAAAGATTCTCACCGGAAATTCGCATCAGTCAGCTCAGTTCTTGTGGACCGCTTTTTTGGCATGATTGCGACCATTTCAATCGGTTTTTTTGCGTATTTGCTGGGCCGCGATAAAATTCAGGACCCTAAAATCGGCCAGGTCATCATATGGTCCACAGCGATTGTTTTCATCGGTCTCCTGGTTGTGATGAGCCGCAGGTTTTCAAAACCGGCAAAAGCGCTTTTGCTCAAAATTTCACCGCATAAAATTCGCGATTTAATCCATCGATTATTCGATGCGTTGGATTTATACCGGAACCGTCACCTTAATTTCGTTGTCCTTCTTTTTACTTCTTGGGTGGCCCAGGGGTTCGCGATTTTTTTGGTTTATATGCTGGCCAAAAGCATTCACATTGAATTGCCGCTTACGCTTTTCTTCTTGTTTATGCCGCTGGTGACGTTAGTTTCCATGCTTCCTTCGGTAGGAGGCCTTGGCGTCAGAGAGGCCGCTACGGTGTATTTATTTAAGGAATATATAACGCTCGATCAGGCTGTTGCGCTTTCATTGGTGTTTGATCTTTTTATTTATGGGATTGGTTGTGCTTGTGGTATTCTGTATGCCATTCGAGGCGGCGCTTCAATCCATGAAATTGAACAGATTGAGAAATCGGACCTATGACTTCTTCAAATACCATTAGCGAACAATTACTACAAATTCTTGCCTGTCCCGCCTGCAAATCCAAAGTCATTTTGGAATCAAACAGGATTGTCTGTACGAGCCCGGCTTGCGGGCTTCGGTACCCGATTCGGGACGGGATTCCGGTCATGTTGATCGACGAAGCCGAAAAATAGCCAATTTCATGCCGCCGAAAAAAACAAATTCCAAGCTGAGCATTTTGGTTATTCACGGCCCGAACTTAAATTTGCTGGGAGAACGTGAACCTGATATCTACGGCAAAATTTCTTTGAGTAAAATTAATCAATCCATTGTCCAAGAAGCAAAAAATTTAGGCGTTCAAGTCGTGTGCGTTCAATCGAACCACGAGGGCGAGCTGGTTGATGTGATCGGAAGCGCCCGGAAAAAATACAAAGGGATACTCATTAATCCTGCTGCTTATACGCACACCAGCGTAGCTTTGCGGGATGCTTTAGCCGCTTGCGGAATTCCGGCGGTAGAAGTTCATTTGTCCAATATTTACGGAAGAGAAGAATTTAGACGTCAATCGTTGACAGCGCCTGTCTGCATCGGTCAAGTCAGCGGTTTCGGCGCTGACAGTTATCTATTGGGACTTCGGGGTTTGGCTCAGACCTTAAAATCCCGATAATTGACAGAGCCAGTCAATTTCAGTAAAATTTCATCGCAGTTAACCACCATGTTAAGCGGGCAGAACCAAAAGTGCTGCCCGCCGCTTTTTAAGGACTCATCTACCCGATCCGCCATCTATGACGATTAAAGAAGTTAAGGATATGATCAATCTCATGCAGGAACACGGCCTGGTTGAGCTTGAGATTGAGAAAAATGGGTTCAAGATTCGCCTCAAAAAAGGCGCCAGTGGTACGATTGTCCAGGAAGAAACTTACTCACCCCCCAAGGCTGTGAAATCCGAGAGACATTCGGAATCTCAAACCCCACACCAGATTACCGCCGAAGCAGGCGTTGCGATCGTTCGCTCTCCCATGGTCGGCACTTTTTACACGGCTCCGGCTCCCGACGCCGAACCGTACGTCAGTAAAGGCCAAGATATGAAATCAGGCGATGTGTTATGCATCATCGAGGCCATGAAACTCATGAATGAAATTAAATCCGACATCAGCGGCAAAGTGATCGATATTCTTGTAGAAAACGGCCAACCGGTTGAATTCGACCAACCTTTATTT
>OBEQ010909329.1_pt1 | contig 11520 bp, 12 predicted proteins | sample 1670901 | NCBI WGS metagenome assembly OBEQ01 (sample SAMEA104232315, study PRJEB22302) | groundwater metagenome | biome: forest; feature: aquifer; material: groundwater | place: USA | collected 2011-08-07 | depth 5.4 m | reverse complement strand
TACAGCCGATCGCCGGAGCGGAATCCCGCGGGCCCCGACCAAGGCGTGCGGCGCGCCTCGCGCGGCGGATCGTGGCGCCACGCGCGCACCATCTGCCGCGTCACGCTGCGCAGCAAGCTCGATCCGTCCTTCCGCTACAATGACTTTGGATTCCGCCTCGCGCGAAGCCTCTGATCGGCCCGCTGCTTCGCCAAAACCGTCGCGGCCATCAGCCCCACGGGCTCTTCGCCGATTCGAATGAGTCATGCCGACACGGCGAGCCGAACGGCTCATTGACGGGCCAGAGTCAGCCAATCGATTTCGAGTCGCCCGCGCTCACAAGAGCCGCAGATGTTGAGCACCGCACCCCGAGCTGAAAAGGGCGGCGGCCCGGATCCGGACCACGGGATGAACTCCTCTTCGACCCACGCACCTTGGTGGTCCCCGACGACGATGAACAGTTCCGCCGGCGGACCTGCATGCAGATTGGGCGCCGGCGCCTGCAGTTCGATGTAGGGAGTCAGGTAGGTTGCGCCGCCGTATGGGCCGTCCGGCAGCCAGCGATAGCGAATGCGAAACGTCCGAAGGTCATTGACCGGCGGCTCGAACGCCGGCGAATGGAGATTGATGCTGTTGTTCTCGAGCGAACTGCAGGGATAGGAGCACGCCGGCAAGTCGATCCTGATGACGGCATCGTTGCCGTCGCCAACAATGACGGCCGGCCCGGAACTCAAGCCGTTCGTCACCCACGCCGCGAGCTCGTCGCGGCTGTCCCAGACTCCCGGATGGGCCGTTGCCACGACAGGCGCTAGCGTCGCCGGAATGGTGGTCGGCGCGGTTGGATTTCCAAGGCTGCACGCTGTACTCAACACGGCGAGCCCGACGCCGACGAGAAGCTGCTTGCACATGGCTACTTCCCGATGGGCACGATGACACCGGCGTTGAACAGTGGGACCGGGACCCAATAGCCGAAGGGGATCAGCGCCTGCGCGCCCGCTTCGAGAAACAGATGGTTTGCGAGTCGCACGCGGTAACCACCGCCGCCAACAAACCCGATCGGTCTCGAGATCTCGCCGCGCCGGTAGGCGGGAAACACGATCGTGTCGCCGCTGTAGTAGGAGAATCGCCTCTCGGACACATGGACGTACTCGAACCCTCCTGTGACGCCGTAGGTGACAAATCGGCTGACACGGGGAGTCGGTGCGCCGACGGTTTGATGAACCTGGAGCAGGTACATCCCTTCGACGCCGTGCTTCTTGGTCGGATCGAAGGTGGTGACGACGTCGACTGCGAATTTCGGCGAGATATTTGCTCGCGCTTGGAGGCTCGGAAACCATGCGCCTCCGCCTCCTCCATATGGCACCCACACCGCTCCGAGACCACCTCCAACTTCGATCCGACTCGTGGATTCGATCTCGCGTTCCTCGGTCCCGGTTGCCTGCGCCCAGGCCGGTCGTGCAAGCGCTAACGCCAGCCCAACGACTACGGTTGCAGCCCTGCCAATCTTCATAAGCACCTCCCTGTGAACGTCCTCACAAGGAGATGCGAAAACGGCCAGGTGAAAGGCTCACGTCCGCGTCCGACTGTTGTCCGACTCCACCGAGCTGGTGTGGCGCCGAGACCTTGCCGGCCGGTGTCTGAGGGTTGATAATCCCCCGAACGGTAGTGCCGCATTCGGCGCGACCACGATGGACCGATCACCGACCGCCGTCGCCTCGCTCGTGGAAAACGCGCGCCTGGGTAACGAACAGGCCCTCGCCACCTTGATCCCGCTCGTGTATGACGAACTCCGGCGTCTGGCAGCCCACTATCTCCGGCGGGAGCGGCCAGGTCAGACGCTCCAAGCGACGGCACTCGTGCACGACGTCTACCTCAGGCTGCTGCAGGACTCGCATCTGTCGTGGCAAAATCGGGCGCACTTTTTTGGCATTGCCGCCCGGTCCATGCGCCAGATTCTCATCGAGCGCGCGCGCGCGCGCCGGGCCGCCAAACGCGGCGGCGATCAGGTGCGCGTCACCTTCGATCCCGGATTGATCGTGACGGTTCCTGAGTCGATCGACCTCGAGGTGTTGGATGACGCGCTGACGCGTCTCGCTGCCCTCGATTCAGATCTTGCCCGCGTTGTCGAGGTGCGATTCTTTGGTGGCCTCTCGATCGAGGAAACGGCGGAAGCACTGAGCGTGTCTCCGGCAACGGTCAAGCGCCGATGGACGCTCGCGAAAGCATGGCTGGCACGCGAGCTCGGTAGCGAGAATCTCCATGAATCCTAGCGAGTGGGCGCGAGCACGCGAGGTGTTCGATGCCGCTCTCGCGCGGGAGCGTGGCGACCGTAGCGCGTTTCTCGACGAGGCCTGTGCCGGAAACCTGCCGTTGCGCGCGGAGGTGGCGTCGCTGCTGGCCGCGCACGACCGTTCAGGCGACTTCATCGAACGGCCGGTGTTCGAGGCGGCTGCCGATCTTCTCGTGGATCGTGAGGGTGAGCCGCTCGACGGTCGCCTCATCGGCCCGTACATCGTCCGGCACGAGATCGGCCGCGGTGGCATGGGGATTGTCTATCTTGCGGACGACACTCGTCTGTCCCGTCGTGTGGCACTCAAGGCACTTTCTCCGGAGCTCGGCCGCGACAGGCGCCGCCGCGAGCGACTACGGCAGGAAGCGCGAGCCGCCGCAGTGCTGTCGCATCCAAGCATCGCCACCGTCTACGCACTTGAAGAGATCGGTGACGAGCTGTACCTGGCCTGTGAATACGTTCCCGGTCCGACACTTCGGGCGCTGATCGAGTCGGGGCCTATTCCTGTGACCCAGGCCGTCGATATTGCGACCCAGCTGGCGCGTGCGCTTGCTACCGCTCACGCACAGGGTGTCGTGCATCTCGACCTCAAACCAGAGAACGTGGTGAGAACCGCTGCGGGCGTTGTGAAAGTGCTCGATTTCGGTCTCGCTCGAATGGAGGGCCTGAGTCCCGCGCACCTGACCGAGGGCGGTGATGTCCTCGGGACGCCCGCCTACATGGCGCCGGAACAGATTCGTGGTCAAGACCTGAATTTCCGGGCCGATCTGTTCTCGTTTGGTGTGCTCGTGTACGAAATCGCCTGCGGATCGAATCCGTTCGAGGCCGGGACGCGAACGGCCACGATCGCGCGCGTTCTTGAGGTCAACCCTGTGCCGCTGTCGGAGGCCTGTCATACCGACCTCCCGACACTCGATCGGATCGTTGCGACGTGCCTGAGCAAGCAGCCGTCAGGCCGCTACGGCTCGACACACGAGCTGGTGACCGACCTCGAGCGGCTCCAAGCGGAGGTCTCGACCGCACCTCGACACGACCGCGTGCAACCTGGCGCGCGTGTCTCGACGTCGCGCTGGTGGTGGGAATTTCACCAAACCGCCATCTCGATGGTGTACGTGCTGATGATGTATCCCGCGTGGCGCGTGCGATCGTGGCTGCCTCCGCCATGGGGAACGGTCTTCCTGCTCGGGACGCTCGTGTGGGCGGCGGCGGCGACCACCCTGCGCCTGCACTTGTGGTTCACTTCGCGGTTCTACCCTGCCGAGCTCACGACCGAGCGCCGGCTGGTGCGAGTCTGGATCCGTTGCTGTGACACCGGGTTGACGACGTCATTGCTTCTCGCTGTATTCGGCATCGCCACTCAGCACCAAGCGATCGCGATGCTGTTCATCACCGTTGCCGTCGGCGCTGCGCTCGCGTCGTTCGTCATTGAACCGACGACGACGAGGGCTGCGTTCGGCTCTTGATCGAACGCGGGGCGCCTTTCGATCTTCATGGCTGTCGGAGGGAACCGGGACGCGCAACGAGACGAGGGCGATCAGCCCGACCAGGGCTGTGACGAGGCTTCGGAGCCGTCGGGCGAACGCAATCGTCACCCCGGCCGCGGCCGGCAGCCCAAAGACGGTGAACATCACGGCGTACGTCCCCTCTGCCACGCCGATCTGTCCTGGGACGAGGAATGAGCCGGCGTTCATGAATTTCACCACGCCTTCCATCAGCGCGGCGCAAACGATCGTACACGGGAGGTGCAGGGCGAACAGCAGCGACCACAGCTCCAATCCCAGGAACGCTTGCGCGGCGAATTCGAGCGCGAGGATCGCGAACAGCCGCTGTGGCGCCTCGCGAGCCGTCCGGATCATCAGAACCTCGACGCCGTCCAACGCTGGAATGGTCCGGCGCATCACGGTGCTCACCAGCGTACCGACGATGCGCACGCGAGTCGCGATGCCGACGGCGACGAGCCCCACAAACACCGACATCGACACCAGGACGATGATCGCGGCGACCCGAATGGGGCCGACAGGCTGAAGGGCGACCAGCACGTAGCTGACGCCGACCATCGCCGTCACCGCGGCGGCCACCGTACTCGCGAGATACTCGGTGAGCGTGGCCGCCAATCCTTCCGACACGTCGAGCCCGCTTCGCTGCAGCAGCCACGCTTTGGTCGGCTCCGACATCAAGGGCCCGGTGAAGGTCAGGAACTCGACCGCTTCGCCCGACAAGCGGATCCCGAACGCGTCGACGAAGCGGAGCGCACGCGGTCTCGCCACACACCACGTCAAGGCTGCCGCGCGGGTCACCTGATGACCGGCATAGAGCGACAACACGGGCGCGATGCTCCACCGCAGGTCACTGAACATGCCGAGGATCTCACGAAGTCCCAATCGGGTCGCTAGGTAGGCGATGAGGGTCAGTCCCACACACAGCGGAACCAGCCGCACGAGCGTTCGGACGCCCAGTTGTCGTGTCATGGCGCGTTCTCGCTACCGGCCTGACACCCACAGGCCGACGAAGAGCGCCCAGGTCAAGACGTATGGCACGACGAACACGCGTCGCCGTGCGACCCATTCGGGAAAGACCGGCTCGGTGGACTTGAAATGGCCGCCGACGTATCCCGGACGGAGCATCTTGAAGAACAGCTCGGTCAACATTCGCTCGCAGGCGATCGCGCCGAGCACGAAGAACCGCAGGCCGCCCGCGTGCAGCGAGACGATCAATCCGCCGATCGCGCCGTTGATCGGACTCCTGACGAACTTGTGCACGCAGAAGCGCGTGACGCTGCCGTCTTTGTATCCACCGCCAATGGCGAGCGCCGTTCCCAACGTCAGACCGGCCACCGGGCCGACCAGTGTCGGCGACCACTCGTGGGGTAGCAGCGTGAGCGCGCAATACAGGCCGTAGATCGCGCCGAGCCAGGCGAGGCCGAGCACCAGCCGCATCGCGGGATTGGTCACGACGTGCCCCACCCAATGGATCTGGGTCGGAATGCGGTAGACGTCCTGGCGTTCGTTGCGGACGAACATCTTGTAGAACTCCGTGACGATGCGGCTCAGGGTGAAGGCGGAGAGGAATATCAAGAACGGCGATGCGAGGCGATCGACCTGGCAGAGCGCGAGGCCCACGAACGTCGCGATGACTAGCTCTCGCATGAAGCTGCCCGGCTTGAACGACTCGAACGGAGAGTCTTTCCATGCTCCGTAGAGCGCGGCGTGCAGGCCCGCCGCCCACGCAAGGCCGACCGTTGTCAGAACGTGCACGTCACACCTCCTTGGCGCCCATCGGCGTCACGGGGGCATGCGAGAACGGCTGAGGAACCGGCTCACGTGAGCCGGTCTGTTGCTGGTTTGCACATCTCTCGGTGATGGTCGCCAGTCCCCGCGTCGCGTTCTTTCCCGATGCCTTCCACGAAACCAACGGCGTGGCCCGCACGAGCCGGGCGCTCGCGGCTGCCGCCGCAAAACGAGGGCTGCCCTTTCTCTGCATCCACGCGGGCTCGGTCACGAAGTGGGTCCCAGAAGGTGCCGAGGCGCGGCTCGAGATTGCGCGAGGGCCGATCTCCTTCGCCCTGGAACACGATCTGCGCCACGACCTCCTGCTGTGGCGACACAGCAGGCGAGTGCTGGACACGGTCCGCGCCTTCAATGCCGACGTGGTCCACATCACGGGCCCGAGCGATATCGGGCAACTGGGGGCGTACGTGGCCCACCGGCTCAACCTGCCGCTGGTCGGGTCGTGGCACACAAACCTTCACGATTTCGCCGCGTGGCGTATGCAGAAGTGGCTCGGATTTCTACCGGGCGCTGGCCGCCGCCAGGTGTCGGATTGGATTCGACGCGGCTCTCTGTGGGCGGTCTTACGGTTCTACCGAATGCCATCCGTTCTGATGGCACCGAACCTGGAACTGGTCGAATTCCTTCACCGCGAGACCGGCAAGCCGACGTACCTGATGCGGCGTGGCGTGGACACGACGTTGTTCTCGCCGACGAAGCGAGATGCCGACGATGCGACGTTTCGATTTGGATATGTCGGACGATTGTCGAGCGAGAAGAACGTGCGGCTACTCCCGTCCATCGAACGAGCCCTCATCGCGGCGGGTCAGACCCGCTTCCGGTTCCTCATCGTCGGCGAGGGCAGCGAGCGGCGGTGGCTGGCCGAACAGATGACACACGCCGAATTCATGGGCGTGCTGCACGGCGAATCGCTCGCGCGAGCCTACGCCAACATGGACCTCCTGGTATTTCCCTCCGAGACCGACACCTTCGGCAACGTCGTGCAAGAGGCGTTCGCGTCGGGCACACCGGCCGTGGTGTCCAGTTGCGGCGGCCCGAAGTTCATCGTGAGACCGGGCGTTTCTGGTTTTGTCGCCTCCGACGATCGTGGATTCATCGAGGTGGCGCAGACGGTCATCGCTGACCGTGGGCGCCATCAGTGCATGCGCGTCGCCGCCCGCCGGCAAGCGCTCGGCGCATCCTGGGACCTCGTCCTTGACGAGGTCGTTGAAGCGTACGACGCCGCAACGCATCGGACAGACACTTGTGAGGTCAACGCGCCATGACCGTCTGGGACGTGTGCGCCGACCTGGTTCGTCACCCGCTTCGTCGCGTGATTCATCGGTGGCATTGGAAGGGCGCAACCCTGAGCGCGATCCTTCGCGGCAGCATTTTCTTCGCGACCAACCTCCCGGACGGCCTCGGCATCGCCCTGCGCGCAACACTCGTGGACGCGGTGTTTCGCGTACCGCTGGTCGGTGCGTGTGCCGCGGTCACCCAGGCATTCCGCTGCGCGGAGCCTCCGTGGGTGGCGTCGCTCGCCGTGATGGCGCTGCTTCCCGCCATGGCGCATGTGATCGAGTTTCTCGTCCACTGGACGGCGGGCACGCCAGAGCTCGGAACCAGCATGCTGGCGTCGATCGTGTTCTCGGCGCTGTCGACTGTCTTCAACCTGTTCGCGATGCGTCGCGGCGTGTTGATCGTCGGCGGAGGCTCCCGTTCGTTCGGCGACGATCTGAAGCACATCCCCCGGCTCGTCCTCGATTTCATCCTGGTGCCGCCGCGAGCCCTCGCTCGAGTGCTCGGTCGCGTCTCTCATCAGAGACGACTGGGGCCGTAGATTCCATGCGCCGGCTCACCTTCTGCGACATCGCGACGTTCTATTGCCCAACAGGTGGGGGCATTCGCACGTATTACGAAGCCAAACTCGACTGGTTCGGACGTCAGGACCGACATCGGTACGTTCTGATCATTCCGGGCAGCCGCTCGTCGACACGGGCGTTGACGCCGTCGGTCACCTTGGTGGAGGCGCGGGGGATCGGCGTGACCCGCCGCCATGCTGGTTACCGCCTGTTCGTCGACTTCACGCACATCCGCTCCACGGTGCGCGAGTGCCGGCCTGATGTGTTGGAAGCGGGTGATCCGTGGATCAGCGGCCCGTTCGCCCTGTGGCTTCGCCGCCAGGACGGCACGCCGCGGACCGTCTCGTCTTTTTTTCACTCGGATCCGATGCCCACGTACGTCGAGCCCGCTCTCGTTCGGATGGCGCCGCGCTGGATGGCGTCCACGATGTCACACATGGCGAGCCGCGCCTTTTATCAGCTCCAGGCGTCGTACGACATGACGATGGTCGGTTCGGCGGTTTGCGTTGGCCGGCTTATGCAAGAAGGTGTGACCAATGTGTGGTGCACACCATTGGGCGTCGATTCCAGATTGTTCGATGTGGCGCACCGCCGTCGGAGTGTCGACCTGCCGCGACGTCTCTTGTATGTGGGCCGGTTGGATCGCGACAAGCAGGTGGAGCTGCTGCTCGCGATCCTCCCACGGCTGCTCGAGAACAGCGGCGACGTATTCGTGACGGTCGCGGGCACTGGCGCGTTCCGATCGACGTTCGAGCGCTGGGCGCATCCCCGACTTCGGTACGCCGGTTACGTGCGTGACCGCGACGCCGTGGCGGCCCTGTACTCTGAACACGACATTCTCTTGGCGCCTGGCGCGTACGAGACGTTTGGCTTGGCCGGCCTCGAGGCGGCGGCTGCCGGTCTCATCGTCGTGGGACCAGACCGAGGGGGGACCGGCGCGATCCTACGTGAAATGCAGTCGCCCTTCGCGTTCGAATCCGGCAACGCAGAAGATTTTCTCGCGACCGTGCGTGCCGCTCTTCGAGCCGATTGGTCGCAAGCGTCGCAAGCGAGTCGTGCCCTGGCCGCACGGTACGGGACATGGCCGGATGCCATCACTCGCCTGGTCAACACGTACGAGCAACGGCTCGAGACAAGGCGATGTCGAGACTGACGTTGCTGCTCTCGCTGCACGACGTGACGCCGCGGCATCTCGTGCGCCTAACACGTGCGGAGGCGCTCTTTCGCGAGCTGGGCGTGACGCACGCCACGTACTTGGTCGTGCCGCGATATCACCGCGCGTGGGCGATCGAGGCGGATCCCCAGTTCCAGGCCTGGTGCCGAGCGTCCAGGCCGTTCACCGTTTGCTGGTGTCTGCACGGCTACCATCACGAGGAGATCCGCCGGGCGGATCGATTCTCGGTCCGGAACCGGTTCAACCGGCAATTCCTCACGGCCGGCGAAGGGGAGTTTCTGAGTCTTCGAGAAGCCGAGATGAAACAGTACATCGATCGCGGTCGTCAGGCTTTCAGGGCCTGCCTCGGCGTGGGCCCAACCGGATTTGTCGCCCCCGCCTGGCTATTCAACCGAGCGTTGATTCCCGTGCTTCGCGACCTGTGTTTTACGTGGACTGAAGATCACTGGCGGATCTACGACCTGAAGCACCGCGACAGCGTCGATGCGCCCGTCATCACCTGGGCCACACGAACAGTCGTGCATCGGTACGGTTCCGCGCGGCTGGCGCCCGCCCTGTTGCGATGCTGGCGCGAGCGACCGGTCATTCGAATGGCCGTGCACCCGCTGGATTTCGACGATCCGCGCCTTGTCGATGCCATCCGACGCACGATCGCGACCGCCTTGCACGATCGTGCGCTCGATGAGTACGAAAGAGTTCTGGCGTCCGGGCGCCTTCCAACGCCTGGCACAAATCAATCGTGAGCTGGTTCATGACGATTTTGCGCATTTCCATGACGAGGAGAATGTCCCATGTCTCGTCACGATCATCCCTACGATCGCCCAGCCCGTGGCACTCGACGACGAATGACGACGATGATCGTCGCCGGCCTGCTGGCTTTCGAGTCGACGACGCATGCCGGTACCGGTCGTCTGACAACAGCCCCTCCACCGAGCGTGACCGTCGAACGACACCACTATTCGATGACGGCTCGCGTTCGGCCGCTGCTGGTGTTCTGGATCAGCCGCAGCGGCGTGGGTGACGCGGTCGTGACAAGGCGGCGTGGACCGGATCAGTCGGGGTATTCCCTGCTGATTGGCTCGGATCCCGACTTGGCGCCACGACGGATCAATCGTTGGGGATACATCGACGAAGAAATCCACGGCACCGAGGCGACGCTCATCGGACTGATGACCGAATCAGACGAGCAATCGGTCGAGGAAGCGGAAGCCCACATTCGCCAGCAGGCCAACGGCGACCGGACCTATCAAATCATCCAGGCGACGATCGACGGCGACCAGGCGCGATCGGTCGTCACCGCAATTGGGGCGCCGGCGGATTACAGCTTTCGGCAAGTCCGAGCCGTCCTCGATCTCGCGCGCCGCGAATCATCGGAAGGGAAGTCCCGAGTCGTTCGCGTGCCGGCGGGCGCCCGTCCCGGATTTCTTTGCGCGCTGGCGGATCTGATTCATCAACAGGTGCAGGCATTTCATGCGTCCGGCGGCGTCCAGCGTGGCGCGGTGATCACGTACGTGTACCACGGTCGGCTGTACCAGCTGCGCACGACGCGAACCGAGGCGATGTCGAGACTCCAAGTCGGTTCGATGGCGTACGAGCGGGTCATTGCCGCGGACTTCGAGATCAAGAACACATCCACTGGCGAGCTGACCCCGTTCTCCATGACATATGGCACCGAGGGACCGCTTGCCGAGGTGCCGCTCACCGTGTCTTACCAACCGCGCTGGTGGATGCAAGTCGATCTCGCACTTGATGACACAACAGCCGGGCCGCCACTCGGAGACGGGCTGAATCCATGAGGGCCCTCGACGAGCCGTCTGTTCAGCGATCCCGTACTTCGATCCGAAGTTCGGCACCGAAGAGCGCCGTCCGATCGTGATCGCGGGCGGCCCATTTCAGGAGCGTTGCGACGCTCGGTTCGACGCGCTTCTGCAATGCCACCCGGCCATTGACGGTGACCGTGACCGGCTGGCTGAAGTCGAATGTATTCGGCGACAAGAGGAGCGTGAAGGACCGAACCCCGTTGGTCAAAGCCTCCACAACATTGCCTCGTCGTACCAGATCGACGCGCCCGGACGGCCCGGAGCGAGAGAAAATCGGACCGGTCTGTCCGGCACGATCGAACAGGTTGCTGTCAGGGAGATCCGCTTCGCCGCCGACGCTGCCTAGCCGGTCGAGGACCAGCCAGGCCACGCGGTTATAACGGTCGGTTCGTTCTGTCTCCCAGGAAAGGCGATTGGGCAAAGACTCTCGGGCATGCTCGTTGACAAACCGCTCAAAAGCCTCTCGCTCCTCCGGCCACCAATCGGTATTGTGACCCGCAAGAGCTTGTGGGTGAAAGACGATGTCTGTGCCGAGCGCTCGGAGATGTTCGAGATAAGGCCTCACGCGGCCGGCGGGATACAACGGGTCCCGCCCCCCGTTGACGATGAAGAACGGACGGTTGGACGCGTTGCCCGGGAAGATGTCGCCGTCCGCTCCCGCGTCCGGGTTGGCGAGGACCAGCATGTGGCCGTTCAGTGGTAGGAAGCTCGCCCACGGCGTCGGGTTGCGGAACGCCATGAAGTAGGTGCCGGTGCCGCCGTCGGAAATCCCGGTCAGATAGACTCTATTCTCATCAACGTTATACGTCCGCTTCAACCGATCCAGAATCTTCGCGAGGTTGTCGACCTGACTCGCGTTCCACCACACAGACTGGTTCCACGCATTCGGATACACGGTGATCTCGTCCTTCGTTCCAGGTATCCGGCCGATGCCTTCGCGGCCCTGCGCTGCCAGAGAACGCGCAACGCCGCCATGGAGCTGCACGCGGACGGGATAGGCGCGAGCAGGATCGTAGTCATTCGGAACAACGATCACGTAAGGATGCTCGAGTCCGTCGGGATGGTTCGAGCCGGCGGGCACGCCATGTGACAAGCGCTGAAGTCCGCGCGGGACCTCCGGGGAATATCG
>OBEQ010849210.1_pt1 | contig 11520 bp, 8 predicted proteins | sample 1670901 | NCBI WGS metagenome assembly OBEQ01 (sample SAMEA104232315, study PRJEB22302) | groundwater metagenome | biome: forest; feature: aquifer; material: groundwater | place: USA | collected 2011-08-07 | depth 5.4 m | reverse complement strand
TCCCCATATATTGAATTTCGACGTTTTTCCCGAAGTACGGTCCCGTGTAGACAATTTTTTTTCCTTTTTTATAGTGTATACATCCTTTTCGTCAAAACTCACCCCGCCTAAAGTTCCCCCTCCGGGGCGAAAACCTCCACCTCGCGTCATGGCGCGTCCTGGCAGTACTGTGATCAAGTTTGTCCCAAGACCTGCAAATTGAGAGTTGATGAAAACTTTCATTCCTAAAACTAAAGACATAAGCAATACCACTGCACCGACGCCAATTACAATTCCTAAGATAGTTAAGAATGTTCGCACCTTACTCCTGCGAAAATCTTCAAGCGCAGATTTGATTATAAAAATTAAATAAGACATATGATTATTATTGTTCGAACGCAGTGAGAACTTCTCGCTACACTCGAAGAATAAATTACTTTATCTCTCCATCTCTTATCTGTATTTTTCTTTTGGCGTAAGCTGCTACATTTTTTTCATGGGTAACTAAAACTACAGTCATTTTGTCTCGCTGGTTTAACTCTTCCAAAAGCGAAAGAATTTTCTCGCCTGTATTGCTGTCTAGATTTCCAGTTGGTTCATCCGCTAAAATAAGTTTGGGATTATTTATAAGTGCTCGGGCAATCGCTACTCGTTGTTGTTGACCTCCGGAAAGCTTATTTGGATATGAGAAAGCCTTTTCTTCTATGCCAAATCTTTGCATAAGTGCAAAAGCTTTCTCTTTTGGGTTTATACCAAATTTCTTTTTAGAATAAATAGTAGGCAGTAAGATGTTTTCCAGAACGGTCAATTTGTTTATTAGGTTAAATTGTTGGAAAACAAATCCGACAAATTCATTTCGTAGTTTGGATAAATTTTCATCAGATAAAGTAGAAACATCTTTTTCTTCTACTTTTATTGTGCCTTTTGTAGGGATATCCAGTAGACCAATCATGTGCATCAGAGTAGATTTACCAGACCCCGATGGCCCAAGAATGGCTATAAAATCTCCTGTTTGAATAGATAGATTTATGTTTTTAAGAGCTGTAAATATTTCGCCGTCCAGCTTGTATTCTTTAAAAACGTGGGATAACTTAATCATAGACAGTCTCGCCAGAAGATACGCCGGAGGTGATTTCAACAGAAGCGTCAGTCTCCATACCGGTTTCTACTTCAACTTTTTCTTCTTTACCGTTTCTTTTGACAGTTAAATACTTTTTTCCATTTAATATTTTGATAAATTTACTGGGTATGTATAAAATATTATCCTTCTTTTTCAGTACAAAGGAAAGGTCACCCGCCATGCCAATTCTATATCTGTAGTCGTTGTTGTCATTATCAAAGCTGAATTTGACAGCGTACACAGTGCCTGTATCCCCCGTTTTAGGAGTAAAAGAGATATTTCTGATAGTGCCTGAAAATGACGCCTGCGGATAGGAATCCAGGGTAAGTTCGCCCGGCATCTTTTCCTTTAATTTCACTACCTCGCTTTGGTCAGCTGAAGCGGAAAAATAAATAGTTTTTGGATTCACTATATCAAATTCAGCTTGCGTAGGGACAATATTTACTCCGGCAAATGGCGTACTGATACGAGTCACTAATCCTTCAATCGGAGACCATAGATTGGCATATTCTATGCTTATATTTTGTATTTCCACATCCAATACAGATTTATTTAAATCATACTGTGTCTTATCAAGTATTCTTTTGATTGGATCTGTAATAGGCAGGTCTTTATAAGTATCTTTGTGTGCTTGTTCAAAATCCCATCTGGTCTTAAGGTAATCATTTAAATTTTTTTCCATTGCTTTTTTAACCGATCGTTGATCTAAAGATGCTATAGCCTGGTATTTGTGTACATAATCTCCCTCTTTTACACCTACCCAGTTGAGTCTGCCTCCAGTTTGAAAACTTAACGTTACGTGTTCATTTGCATCAATTGCGCCAGCAATTGTCATCTTTTCCTCCAAAGTACCCTGGGAGACTTGAACTTTCTCTTTAGTGGAATTAGACTTACTTATCGATTGCCATTGCAATACTATAAGTCCAAAAATAACGAATAAAATGATAATGATGTATTTACGAATTAACACTTTCATGGATGAATAAATGTAAAAGAGGCAGACTATAGATATCTCTTACTATAGGTATTATACTACAAGAGGATGTAAAAAGAAAGTTAATTTGATAGAATAAGGTTTAAGCCGCGGTGGCGAAATGGTATACGCGCAAGACTTAAAATCTTGTGATCGTCAATCCGATCATGAGAGTTCGACTCTCTCCCGCGGCACTAAAAATTTCGTTGAAATCTTCGATTTCATAAAATTTATTTTATAAATTTACGAAATTTTCAGTGTAAACACATTCACTTCCGCTCCACGGTAAAAACTTTAGGATAATACAGAAAAATTACCGGGGCGTCATCTACGAGATAACGCTGAAAATCGGCGTAGATTTTCTTCCTTTTATCCTGATCAAGAGTTTTTCTGCCATCCTCAAGAAGTTTATCGATCTTTAGATTGTTGTAGTGAGAAAAATTGGTAATACTTTGGGTCGATTGCCAATACGAGTATTGGTCCGGATCTGCAGGTATATTTTGAGCCAAAAGAAGCATTTGGTATTCCGAAGGCAGTGAATTGACCACTTTTATTTTTGCATGTACCCCTGCTTTTCCCCAGGCATCAACTATTGATTGTGCTAGTTTTATAAATGAGGAGAAAGTAGTAATGGTAATTTCAGAAGATGGTGAAGCCAGTGAACTTTTTGCCAAAATTTTTGCTGCAGTCTCCGGATCATATCGGTATAATCTCACTTTCTGGGAGTATGCCCAGGATAATGGTGATATCGGTGTGTATGCCTTGGTATAGTTATCCGCATTCGGAATGGCATAGATGAGAGCTTGCCGTATTTCTTTTTCTTTAAATAAAGAATCTTTTAAGTTAAAAAATATTCCTACAAAATTGTCATACACATTTGTTTGGGTAACTTTTAATTTTGGCCAAGTTGTTAAATCCAGAATATCGGTAATATTTTGAAGAGAGTCAATTTCACCCAACTTAAAAGCCAATATTGCATCAGTCAGTGTTGGATAAAATCTATAGGTGATTGAAGGCAAATCGGGTATAAGAGATTTCAGTACTATTTCCGATATTAAATCTGCCGAATAACGAATGGTGTTTAATTTGTACGGTCCAAGACCGATTAGTTGGGGTCGCAGTATTGGTAGAGAAAGATTGGTCGGAAGGGGTGAAAAAGGTTCCTTGAGTGTAATCTTTAAGGTTGTATCGTTGATTGGATTGATAGTAGCATCTTTTATTTTGTAATTTATATCTTTTGTAGTAAATTTCTTACCATCATGCCAATATACATCCGGACGCAGATAAAATGTATATATTTTTTCACTCACATCCACACTCCATTTTAAAGCTAAAGCTGCTGTTGCGTCGCCTGTTGGCAGTATAGAAGTGAGTCCCAGACTTAATTGGTTTTGCACCGCTTGTGGAAGAGAGTTTTGTTTAAATCTGCCTACCATTCCTATCCGTTTGCTTTTTACCAAAGCCAATCGATTATAAATTGGGTACGAATGCAGCGAAAATAAAGTAATTACAAATCCAATAATACTTCCTAAGACTATGAACTTTATGTGTCTTTTGATGAAAGCAAAACTAAGTAGCCAAAAAAACAGAAATGTTTTTTTCACAACTTTACGAATACACTAAAGACAAAATTGAGGTTATTAGGAATGTAATCAATAAAACTATGGTTAAATTAAAAACTATCTTTTCCACACCTCTTCTGCTTTTATAAAAGTCTCCTGCTCCGCCAAAAGCTCGTCCTAAACCCACTCCTTTTGCTTGTAGAATGATAAGTGTGATAAGTAGTATTGAAACGACAATTTGCGCAACTACAATTATATTCTTCATAGTACGTAGATACTCACTATTATACCAGATTCAAAATGGCGATACACTCTCTGGCTACTTTTTCCGGATCATGACGAACCAGACTTCTGGTCAGAAGATCTCCTATTTCCTTGGCAACTAATTGGGGAGAAAGAAGATCTGCGGCAATCACTTTAAAACTGGTAGGGGTGGCGAAATCAGGCAGAATAGGTTCGGCATCAAACTTTTTATAACGGGTTAAAATATGCGGCGGGATAGGTGCATTATTGATAAGAACAAAGTCTAATAATTTTATGGGCAAATATTCATCTAAAACATCCAGGAAACGTGAAGCAGTAAAATGATATGTTTGACCGATTTCGGTCATGAGGTTTTGGATATAGACTTTTTTGGCAGGACTTTTGATAAGTGCCTCTTTCATGCCGGAAACGACCAAATTGGCTATGATGGTAGTATAAAAACCTCCAGGACCAATAATAATAAGATCACTTTCTAAAATTGCTTTTTCCACTTCGGGGTTTAGTGTGGCAAGAGGTTGGGTCGTCAGTTTTTTGATAGCTATTTTGCCATTATGTTTTGGCTGATCGATAAAATGTTCGCCTATTACTTTTGTCCCGTCTTCATAAACAGCTGCCAAGTCTATTTTATCCAAAGTAACAGGTAACACTTTGCCCCTGATACGCAAAAATTTTGAGGCTTTGGCGATAGCTTTTGATTGAGAACCTAAAATTTTTGCCAGAGTGACTAAAAAGAGATTTCCGAAAGTCATACCGACAAATCCTTCTCCTTGGGAAAACCTATATTGAAAAAGTTGGCGAAGAAGAAGTGAATCTTGTGAAGAAACATCTGCCAGAGCCAAAAGAGATTTTCTGATATCACTGCTGGGCAAAAGTCCCCATTCATCTCTTTCTTTCTTGGCACTTCCGCCCGAATCAGTCATCGAGACAATCGCTGTAATTTGACTGGTATAATTTTTCAGCCCCGAAAGCACACTGTAAGTTCCCGTTCCTCCGCCAATTACGACTATTTTTTTATCCTTCATTATTTAGACACCCATTCCAAAAACTTATTAATAAAGATATAAACTATCGCTCCCACGATGATAACTTGCCATTTTACCAAATTAAAAGGTGAAAGAGTAATCGCTCCAAAATTGATGCCTCCAAATTGCCAGTTAGAAATTTTTACGGTGTTGGTAATGACTGTCCAGAAATAAAAGATGGTAATTTGTATTATCCAAGAAGAAAGATTTAGTGTTACCAGGTTTATCGGCAACATAACCAGATTTAATAACGGTCTGATAATATAAAAAAGTAAACTTAAGATAAAGGCCGCGTAAAACAATCCATTCCAACTGTTATTTATGACAATCGCAGGAATTAGTTGAGTGAGCACAAAAAGTGCACTGGCAGTTAAAAAATATTTTTTAAGAACAAATTTCATGGGCAAGTTAAAAGCGTAACATACCAAAAGTCTGTTTGCAATTTTTAAATAGTCAGGATAAATCCAATAAGTTTTTTAATCTCAAATGCAAATGGTAAGTATGGGCAAACCTATGGGCTTCATCCCGTATTCTTTTTACAAGATGCAAGGCAGGAGAGTTTTCTTTCAAGCCTAATTTTATAAAATTAGCACCAACCGGTACTACAATTTCCTCGTATCTTTTAGCGAGGGCTATCATTGGTATTTTTAGCTGGAAGTTTTGTAGACCCTTTTGTAGCGCTATCAGTTGCAGCCGTCCACCATCTATAATTATCATATCCGGTAATTTCCATTCTTCATGTTTCAAACGTCTGGTCAATATTTCTTTCAACATTTCAAAATCATTTGGCTGATGCACAAATTTTATACGGAATTTGCGGTATAAATTTTTGTCAGGTTTACCGTTTACAAATGTCACCATAGAACCGGTAGCGAGTTTTCCAGAAATATTACTGATGTCATAACACTCGATAGATTCCAGCTTGTGAAGCTTCGGAAAATACGGTTTTAATTTAAAGATTAATTCTTCCTGTTCTTTTTTTACAATTATTTCTAAATATCTAGGATCCGAAATATATGACTCAACCCGGGTATACTGATTTATCAGATAATCCAAAGCAACGATCTTATCCCGCAGTTCTCTCGCTTTTTCAAATTCCTGCGTTTTTGAATACAGAAACATTTGTTTCGTCAAAAGCTGTCTGACATTGCCTATTTTACCTTCAAGAATCCTTTTAATATTACCGATATTATGTTTGTATTTAATCTTTAGGATTTTGTATTTTACTCCATTGGTCTTTTTTATTTGGGCCGGACACGGATTACAAAGGCCCAGATGGGTGTAAAAACAAGCTCGTTTGGAATTTGATTTTTGAGTGCAAAAAGGGAAGATCGTACGCAAATATGAGAGTAACTCCTTCACAATGGCAGACGAGGGAAATGGCCCAAAAAAATCTCCACCGGCATCAATTTTTCTGGCATATAAAATCTTTGGAAATTCTTCTTTGGTAATTTGGATATAGATATAATGTTTATCATCTTTCCATAAAACATTATATTTTGGTTGATTTTCGTTTATCAGTCTTGCTTCCAGAAGTAGTGCTTCAAATTCCGAGGAAACAAGAATGACTTCAATATGATGAATTTGGTTTACTAAATTTAGCTTTCTGGGTTCGGCTGAATGATCTTTAAAATAACTATTTACGCGATTTTTTAAATCCTTTGATTTACCTACATAAAGTAAATTTTGCTCTTTGGAATAAAATTTATAGATCCCAGGATGGTGAGGAAGATTATTTAATTGGTCAAGAGAGACTAACATAATTATCTAATTACCTGCTTTAAGAACTGCCCCGTATAAGATTTTTGATTTTTTGCAATTTGCTCAGGTGTTCCTTCGGCAATTATAAATCCCCCAGCCTCTCCTCCTTCTGGTCCTAAATCTATAATCCAATCAGAATTTTGCACAACATCCAGATTATGTTCTATCACAACCACCGTATTACCCATATCTACCAATTTTGAAAGTACACTTATAAGTTTTTCCAAATCGGCAAAATGCAGACCTGTTGTCGGTTCATCCAGAATAAATAATGTATTTCTAGTAGTTCGCTTTGCCAGCTCAGTAGATAACTTTACTCTTTGGGCTTCACCACCTGAAAGTTGTGGAGCCGGTTGGCCCAAATGGATATAGGAAAGTCCAACCTCATGAAGTGTGGCAAGTTTGGTATAAAGACCCGGGATACTTTCAAAAAATCTCATTGCATCCTCTACAGGCATATGTAAAATATCAGCGATGTTTTTTTCCTTGTATAATACTTCCAATGTTTGTGCATTATATCGGCTGCCGCGGCACAAATCACAAGTTACGTAAACATCGGGTAAAAACTGCATCTCTATTTTGTTTTGTCCTTCCCCCTCACACACCTCGCAGCGTCCTCCTTTTACATTAAAAGAAAATCTTCCGGCACTAAATCCTCGCATTTTTGATTCAGGCAACTGCGAAAATAAGTCCCTGATAAAGGTAAAAGCGCCTGTATATGTGGCAGGATTACTTCTGGGAGTTCTGCCTATTGGAGATTGATCTATCAGAATGACCCTATTTAACTTTTCCAACCCTTCCAACTTTTCAAATTTTCCCGCCTTTTCCCGATGATATGGATTAAAATGAGTTGCAACTGCCTGGTAAAGCGTATCTACCACCAGAGTAGATTTTCCGCTACCCGATACACCGGTGACGCAAATTAACCTGTTTAACGGAATGGAAACATCTATATTTTTCAGATTATTTTCCTGGCAGTTGAATAATTTCAAGACATTATTGTCATCGCGACCCGCCTGCAACTGCGTAGCTGTTGGCGGGGTGGCGATCCCTACCTGCGCAGGCAGGTTTATAGATTGCTTCGCTTTACTCGCAATGACATGGTTGGATATCTGTATTATTCTTTTGTTAGACAGATATTGGCCTGTTATGGAATGCGGATCGTTCTTTATTTCTGTTACTGATCCCATAGCTATAATTTTTCCTCCATGTGCACCAGCCGCAGGCCCAAAATCCAATACCAGATCTGCATTTTCTATCATTTCCCGATCATGTTCAACTACTATGACAGTGTTGCCTAGATCACGCAGTGATTTAAGTGTTTTTATAAGTTTATCGTTATCACGCGGATGAAGTCCTATTGACGGCTCATCCAATACATATAATACTCCGGAAAGACCGGATCCTATTTGGGAAGCCAGTCTTATACGTTGAGCTTCTCCTCCGGCTAAAGTTGTAGCACCCCGATCCAAAGTGAGATAGTTTAATCCTACAGAAACCAGGAAAGTAAGGCGGGTGACTATCTCTTTAAGGATCAAATTGGCAATAGTTTTTTCCCGTATGTCTAGTTTGTCCCAAAGATCCACATGCCATTTGAGAGAAAGACTTATAGAAAGAGCAGTAATATCTACAATAGTTTTGTGATCTATAGTTATTGCAAGAGCTTGGGGTTTGAGCCGTTTTCCCAGACATGATGGGCATAGCTCTTGACGAAGATATTTGTGAATTTCGTTGCGAACAAAATCTGATTCTGTTTCGCTAAATCTTTTGTCTATCTCGGGAATAACGCCGGTAAATGTTTCATGGATAGTGACAATTTTTCCGTACCGGTTTTCGCCAGATACTTCATAGATTTTATCACCTGTACCATAAAGAAGTTTCTTTAATTTTATATCGTCTGCACTCTTTAACGGTTGGTTTACTACGATACCAATATCCGCTACAGCTGCCAATAAAATTCGGCTATACCAGGAATCAGAAAATATCAACCGGGCAAAAGGAAGGATTGCTCCTTCACTTAAGGAAAGATTTGGATTTATGACCAGTTTTGGATCAACCTTTAGTAAACTACCTATTCCACCACAGGTGGCACAAGCCCCGTGCGGAGAATTAAAAGAAAACATCCGGGGTTCGATCTCGCCCAGCGAAATATTACATTTGGGACAGGAAAGTCTTTCAGAAAAGAGATGATCGATCAACTTCTTTGGTTTTTCTGGAAAATCAAAGGTAGCATCATGTACTTCAGACACTACTACCAATCCTTCAGATAATGCTGCAGCCTGTTCAACTGTGTCGGTTAGACGGGTTCTTAAAAGATTTTCTTCTTTTTTGTCTTTTAATTTTTGCCTGTCAGCCGTGATTTTATCCACAACCACATCGATAGAGTGATTATTAGTTTTTATAAGTATCAAATCTTCGGAAAGTGCAAAAATTTTGCCGTCAATTCTGACTTTAGTGAATCCCTTTGTCCTCAAATTTATAAAAAGATCTTTGAATTCGCCTTTTCGATCTCTTACAACTGGTGAAAAAATTAAAAGTCTTACCGGCTTCTTTCCAGATGTGGTTGATATGTTTTTGATAAGTTCAAAAGTATGATCTACTATTTGTTGGGCTGACTGTTTAGCAATTTCAGATCCGCAATTTGGACAGTTGGGATGTCCGATTCTGGCAAATAGGAGACGCATGTAATCATAAATTTCCGTGATCGTACCTACTGTAGAGCGGGGATTATGCGATGTTGACTTCTGATCTATAGAGATAGCAGGGGAAAGTCCATCTATGGAATCTACATCGGGTTTATCCATGACTCCCAAAAATTGACGTGCATAAGATGAAAGACTTTCGACATATCTTCTTTGTCCCTCTGCATAGATGGTGTCAAATGCCAGCGAAGACTTTCCACTTCCGGAAAGGCCGGTAAAAACCACCAGTTTATTTTTAGGTATCTCCACACTGATATTTTTTAAATTATGTTGTCTGGCACCGCGGATAGTTATTTTATCTTGCATATTTTATCTCTTATCTGGGCAGCCAATTCAAAATTTAAAGACTGCGCTGCAAATTTCATCTCCTGTTCCATTTTTTTAACAAGTTTAGTTTTTTCCTGCGGAGTAAGCTGGTTTTCATCGATTTGTAGAAGTGCTTTATATTCTACCCGTTTTTGAACATCCAGATAAGAGTAAAAAGGAAGATTTTCAGATTCTTTGTGCTCTACCAATTTTCCTCTAATTGGTTTTAGAATACTACGAGGTGTAATGCCGTTTTTCTTATTATACTGTAACTGTTTGACTCTACGTCTATCAATCTCACTGATGGCTCTTTGCATCGAACCGGTAATCTCATCTGCATACATGATGACCGTACCGCTTATGTGTCTGGAGGCCCGTCCCATTGTTTGGATGAGTGATGTTTCGCTTCTCAAAAACCCTTCTTTATCAGCATCTAGTATGGCAACGAGAGATACTTCCGGTAAATCTAATCCTTCACGCAGTAAATTAATACCTACGATTACATCATATTTACCGGACCTTAAATCATCCAAGATATCACTTCTTTCCAAAGTCACGATATCAGCATGCAGATAATGTACAACCGGAAATTTTTCAAGTTTCAGATTAGCAAATACTTCAGATTTTAAATATTTTTTCTCATTTAAAAAAAAAGATAATTCTTCAGCCATTTTCTTTGTTAAAGTAGTTACTAATACCCTTTCCTTTTTATCCATCCTTTTTATAATTTCCAGTGTCAGATCGATAATTTGATTGGAAGTGGGTCGAATAATAATCTGGGGATCAACAATTCCGGTAGGTCTTATGAGTTGTTCTACTATGCCATTATGATTTTTTCCTTTTGTTATCTGTTGTCTGTTATCTGTTGTCTGTTGACGTGCGCTTTCTTGAGCACGACTTATCTCCCACTCATTGGGAGTGGCCGATACATAAATAGTTTGCGGACATCGAGCGGTAAATTCTAGGAAAGTTAGAGGCCGATTATCTAGTGCCGCAGGCAGTCTGAAGCCAAAATCTATAAGCGTTTGTTTACGCGATCTATCTCCATTATACATACCGCGCAATTGTGGCAGGCTCATATGAGACTCATCGATAATAAGAAGCCATGATTTATCACGCTCAACCCCTGGGGTTGAGCTCAGTGGAACTGATCCTATAGCTTCTTCAAAATAATCGAGTAAAGTAAATGGCGGGTCGCCCGGTTTTCTGTTGTCAAAATAACGTGAGTAGTTTTCGATACCGTTTACGTATCCAACTTCCTGTATCATTTCCAGATCAAAGTTCACCCTTTGAGAAAGCCTTTTTGCTTCATACTCCCGATCCATAAGTTCCAACTCTTTGACTCTTTTTGCCAGATCTATCCGTATTTTTTGAAATACCTCAACATACTTGGTAGGATCAGTCATATAGTGTTTGGCAGGATAGATAACCGTTTTTTCAATTTCGCCTTTAGTCTTGCCATTCAAAGGCTCCAAATTAAAAATTGCCTTCACTTTTCCATCATCGTGGGTAATGCGAAACGCATAATCCAGATAAGCAGGATAAATGTCTATATTTTCACCCCGTATTCGAAAAGTGCCGCGTTTAAAATTATAATTATTGCGCACATATTGCAGCTCCACTAGTCTGGCGACAATCGATTCACGGGAAACCTTCAAATTTTTACGCAAATCCAAGACAAAGTTTGCATATTCTGCCGGATTTCCTATGTTGTAGATACAAGATACCGAAGCCACGATAATTGTATCTTTACGGGTTAAAAGGTTGGTGGTAGCAGCCAGACGCAGTTTATCAATTTCTTCATTTATTTCAGTTTCTTTTTCTATATATG
>OBEQ010806366.1_pt1 | contig 11520 bp, 10 predicted proteins | sample 1670901 | NCBI WGS metagenome assembly OBEQ01 (sample SAMEA104232315, study PRJEB22302) | groundwater metagenome | biome: forest; feature: aquifer; material: groundwater | place: USA | collected 2011-08-07 | depth 5.4 m | reverse complement strand
GTCGGTGACCATACGGTCCCGTTCTGGGCCGTCTGGAGTCTTGGTATAGACCGCGACAATATCGGACAACTTTTTCAGGACGTCGCGATGGGATCGCCGGTGGCTGTCATGGAACGGATAGCGCACCTTGAGCTGAAGGTCTTCCTCGCGGGCGAAATGTTCTCCGGTGTATTCCACCAAGCCCAGCAGCACCCGAGCGATCCGCTTATGATTGATGACACCGCTGACCGCGGTCTCAAAATTATTAATGAGATCGACGAGGTGCCGATGATCCTCGTCGATGACTGGATCGCCGACACTCATCGCGTCACGCCAAGCTATGGACATGGCAACCCCCAGCACATACAAGGAAGACCGTTTTTCATTCTCAGGACAATACCCCAACTGGACTGAGATTGCCAAGCGCGGGGACAACCATTGGCCGCGTCTGGGGTGCGACGACTCGTCGCAGGGGGGAGGGTGCGGGAAAGGCCGAAAATGACTGTCCCGCTCATTGTTGCCGTTGTCGCGGGCGTTCGGCCCGCTTATCGTAGCGCAGGGGTCGCCGGTTCCCCGACCGTGGGTGAGCCGGCCAACAGGGCGGGGACTGCCGTATGAGTCTGAACACTAAGATCTCTCTGTTCTTCGGAATCATGGCCGCAAGCCTGATCGTCATCCTCGTGGCGATCAGCTTGTATGCCTTCCGCACCATCTCGCTGGCGTCGTCGACGGACCATATCCGCACGGCAGCCGAGATTGTCCGGGTCCATCTCACCGAATCGATGATCAACGGGGTCATCGACAAGCGTGAGAGCTTCCTGCGACGGCTGATGGAGGTGCAGGGCCTGGCGGAGGCGCGAGTCGTGCGCTCTGTCCTGGTCGAAAAGCAGTTCGGCAAGGGCCTGTCCCAGGAAACCAACCGGGACGAGATCGAAGAACGGGTGATGCGGGACGGTAAGCCCGAATATGACATCATCGAGACCGACTCGGACACGCTGATGCGGGGGACGGTGCCGTTCATCGCCACCGACCGTGGCTCGCCCAACTGTCTGCAATGCCACGAAGTGCCCGAAGGGACGGTGCTGGGGGCGGTTACCCTGTCGGTATCCATCGGCGCGCTGAAATGGAAAGCGATGGTCACCGTGGCCGGGGTGGTGGGGGCCATCAGCGTCTTCGCCATCATCACCTTCTTCCTGATTCGCCGCACCGTCGCCCCGGTGACGCTGACCGCAGTCCATGTGGAAGAGGCCGTGCAGCGCGCGTTGCGCGGCGACTTCAAGGCCAATGTCGAACAGTTGACCAACGACGAGGTCGGGCAGATTGCCGGCGATATGAATCGGTTGCTTCGCTTTCTCGACGATGGCTTGACGCGAATCGGCGCCAATGCGGCGCGGCTGACCAACCGGGTCACCCTGCCCGAGGAGAACCAGCTTGAAGCAACCATCGGCATGGTCGACGGGTTGACTCGTGCCGCCCATTTCAAGCAGGCGATCGAAGAGGATGAGACCAAAATCGAAATCCTTCAGCGGCTGTCGCGGGCGCTGGAGAACGAATTCAGTGTGACCGAATTCTCACTCTATGAAATCGTCCAGAACCGTAATCAGATGTTGCCGCTGTTCGTCGACGGTCAGCAGGATGCCTCCTGTCGTTGGTGCGACCCGCAGATCCTGGTGCGGAGCGAAGGTTGCCGCGCTCGCAGGACCGGCCACATGGTCGACGGCGTGGTCAATCCCGGCATCTGCTATGCCTTCCAGCCGCCGGAAGAGGCGGGCGCCCGCCGCCATATCTGCCTGCCGATCATCCAGTCCGGTTCGGTCGGCAACGTGGTGCAGCTACTGGCGACTCCCGAAGACGAGGCCAGGCTGGCAGCACAGATTCCCTATGTCAGCGTCTATCTGCGGGAAGCCGCGCCGGTGCTCGAGACCAAGAAGCTGATGGAGACGCTCAAGGAATCGAGCCTGCGCGATCCCATGACCGGCCTGAACAATCGCCGCTTCCTCGAAGAGTATGTCGAAACCCTGATCGCCAACGTCCATCGCAAGAAGTCGCATCTCGGCATTATGATGCTCGATCTCGACTACTTCAAAATGGTCAACGACACCCACGGCCACGATGCCGGCGACTCGGTGATCAAGGCGCTGGCCAAGGTGTTGCGCCAGTCGGTGCGGGCCTCGGACATGGTCATCCGCTACGGCGGTGAGGAGTTCCTGATTATCTTGCTGGATACGCCGCCGGAAAACGCGGATCAGGTCGCTGAGAAGATCCGTGCTTCGGTCGAGGCGATGGAGGTTCCGGCCGGCCATGTGGTCCTGAAAAAGACCATCTCCATCGGCCTCGCCGACTTCCCCGGCGACAGCGAGACGTTCTGGCAAGCGATCAAGTTTGCCGACGTGGCGCTGTATCAGGCCAAGGAAACCGGCCGCAACCGGGTGGTCCGCTTTATCCCGGAAATGTGGGGGGAGAAGGCGTATTAGAGCGCCGCGTGTCAAATGTGACGCATGGCGCGGCCATTGCGGCCGCGCCATGCGTCAGGCACAGCGTCTGATCAGGCGGTGACGGCGGCGCGATAGGGCAGGGTGGTGGGTTCGGCGGGCGGGACCACCGGAATGATGCCGCGGGCATCGAACCACCAGCGATATTCCATATCCGCGACCATCCCCCCTTCGAGCTTGAGCATCACCAGCCCTTCGATGGTGTCGGCCAGTCCCCGCCAATCGGCTTGGCCGACCCGTTGGGCGATGGTGCGCAGCCGGGCATAGACCGCTTCATGGCCGGATGACTGGTGGCGGAGCAGGGGATAGCGGTGGGCGGTCAGCATCGCCTCTTCCCGTTCGAAATGGGCGACGGCGAGTCGGCCAAGCTCTCCGATCAACACGCCGGCGCGCCCCCGATCCTGGCTGAGGACCGAGTCGTGCAGTGCGTTCATTCCGAAAAACAGCCGCCGATGGTCGGTGTCGAGTTCTTCGATACCGACGCGGAAAGAGGCGGGTAGGGTCAGGACAGACATTATCAGCCTCGGCGCACAACCGTTCACCACCACTTGTGGCATGCAATCTTGCGCAGGGGAATAGGGGACTCGGGGCAAGGCCCCTGGTCACGACGGATTATGTCGGAAGCCGGGGCCGGACTTCGGTAAGCTTTTCCGCGGCGCGCTTTGGCCGTATGAACAAGCCATGAGCCCATTGGAACACTTCACTGCCGCGTTGCATCCCAGTGCCGAGGAGTATGCCTCGGGCCGCGCGCTGGCGAGCGAAGTCCTGCCGGCCTTGCGGCAGCACTTCGGCATGCTCGGCGACAGCGGCGAGGATCACCTCGTCGCCGGGTCGTTCGGCAAGCGCACCGCCATCCGGCCGCTGCCGCCGGTGGACCTGTATATCCTGCTGCCCGGCGACCGACAGATTGATCCCTTGGCGGCGCGGGAGGAAGTGGCGATAGCTCTGGATCTGGGGCCGTCGGCGCTGGCCGATGGCTGGAGAGTCACCGCGCCGTTGCCCGGCGGTCTGGTGGCTATCGCCCCGTGCCTGCGTCAGGGGGGCGTTTTCCTGATCCCCGACCCGCACGGCATCGGCTGGCGCGTCAGCAACCCCGCCGCCGAGATTGCCGCTTTCCGGGTGATGGATCAGGTCCAGGGCGGCCGGCTGCATCGGCTGCTGGCCCTGGTCAAGGCCTGGCTGCGGCATGGCGGCGTGCCGTTGGCGACATTTGCCGCCGAGGTGCTGACCCGCGAATATCTTGCCGAGGAGGCGGCGCCGCGCGACCTGCCGGGCCTGTTCAGCGGCTTCCTGTCCTGGGCCCGGCGCCGCACGCCCGCCGAATTCTCCTTGCCCGGCGGTCAGGGCGAACTGTTCGTCGATCCGGCCTGGCACAGCCATGGGGAAGCGGCCTATTGGCGCTGCGTGCTGGCGGAGCGGCTGGATGCGGCCGGTGAGCATGGGCCGGCCACCCTGGAGTGGCGACGCCTGTTCGGGTCACAGGTGCCCGGACCGGATGGCGATTAGACAACGACCGCAAATAACTGCGACATCGACTCCGACGCTCCGCGGTGTCGATGTGGCTTGCATCGCAGGTAACGCAGATGAACACAGATATCCACGGATGAACACGGATGTATCCGTCAGAACAATAGATGGTCGCTTGAATGGAGATTGCCGGAAGCCAAGGCCTTTTCAAAAATATCAAGGCATGAAATTCTGGAACAAATTCGATCACAAGGGCGGAATGATCAGACGGTTCTCAGTCACTACCTTATCTGCGTTCATCCGTTGCTATCCGTGTTCATCTGCGTTACCTGCAATCTCTCCGTCCGTCTATTAATCACCGGGGCGCATTTCGATGTCGCCGCAATGGCGGCCAACCAATGGCCATGGGTCAAAAGTCAGTGCCATTGGTGTAAACTGCCGCCGAATTCATAGGAGAACCCGATGAGCCGACGTATCGACGCCCGCCTGATGGACCTGGGCATCACCCTGCCCGAGGCCGCCGTTCCAGTGGGCAATTACGTTGCATATGTAATCTCCGGCCCGCTGGTGTTTGTCTGCGGCCAGATCGGCATGGAGGCCGGCAAGCCCAAGGTGCTGGGGCGGCTCGGCGAGTCGCTGAGCATCGACGAGGGCTATCAGGCCGCCCGCCAGTGCGCGCTCAATCTGATCACCCAGGTCAAGGCCGCCTGCGGCGGGGATCTCGACCGGGTGAAGCGGGTGGTGCGGCTGGGCGGCTTCGTCTGCTGCACGCCGGACTTCATTGATCAGCCCAAGGTGCTCAACGGCGCTTCGGACCTGATGGTCGAGGTGTTCGGCGACCTTGGCCGCCACGCCCGCACCGCCGTCGGTGTGCCCGCATTGCCGCTCGGTGTCGCGGTGGAGATCGACGGGGTATTCGAAATCGATCTGTGACCGCAGGCACGGTCCGTTTCCGGGAGCACGGGCGCCTACGCCCGTGCCCAGCCGGTCCCCCACAGGGGTTCCAGGATGATCTGACCGGTGCGGCCGGATTGCTGTTTCGGCAGGGCGGCGGGGTCGGGAGTGATGGCGGCGATGGCCGGGGTGTCGTCGTTCAGGTCGACAAGGGCCTCCACCGAGGGAACGCCGAGTGCCGCCGACAGGTTGTCGGCCAGATCATGGGCGATCTGGCTGGCGGCGAACACCACGGCGCCGGGCCGATAGCGCTCGACCAGTCCGGCCAGGGCATTGGTGAAGGTGTCGCGATCATAGCGGCCCAACGCTGAGGCTTCGACGATATGGACCGTATCGACGCCGTAGGAAAAGGCTTCCAGCGCCACCGGCTGCAAGGCCCGCATCGACGGGCCCAGCAACACCGCGCCCAGTTCGACACCGCGCCGTTCCGCCAGACGTTTGCCTTCGCCCACCAGCCCCCAGGTCAGCGGCGAGGCGCAGCCCTGGTGCAGTTCCAGGAACACCCAGACGCTGCCTTGCGGAGTCGCCGAACGGGCCCTGGCCGCCCGACCAGGGAAGAAACGCGATCCATAAACAGGCGGAACAATCCTCGGTCTGTCGGCGAGCAAGGTGGCGATCCCCATCGGCAGCGGGCCCAATAGTCCGTTGGTCAGGCTGCCCTAAGGAGTGCACCGCAGCAACGCCTCTAAGGGGTGGGGTTGCGCCTACCCTGGCTGGCGAGACCCAGTGTTCGGACCACCGTTTCCGGATCGAGCTTCTGATCGAACCAGGAAATTCCCCAGTGCAGGTGCGGTCCGGTGGCCCGTCCGGTGGCGCCAACCCTGCCAATGACGTCGCCGCGCCGCACCATTTTACCCTCGGCGACGGTGACGGCCGACAGGTGGGCATACACCGACGACAGGCCGTGACCATGGTCGAGCATCACCGTCATGCCGGTGAAATAAAGATCGCGATGCGCCAGACTGACGGCGCCATCGGCGGCGGCGCGCACCGGGGCGCCAGCCGGAGCGGCGATGTCGGTGCCGGAATGGGGGGCGCGCGGCTCGCCGTTGAGGATACGCTGGCTGCCGAACACGCCGCTGATGACGCCGTCGGCCGGAGCGGCGAAGCCGCCGAGAAACCAGGCCGGCGCCGAGTCGCGGTCGCGCCGCTCGGCAATCAGCTTGGCCTCGACGCGGATACGCTCCAGCGCCTTGGCGTCGGGAGTGACCTTGGCCGGCGGCAGGCCGTCGACGCGCTGGACCGGCCAGTCGCGCCGGGCGATGGCCAGCGCCTGTTCCTGGCCGTCGACCACCAGCGTCAGCCGGGCCGGCGCATCGCGGCCGAAGCCCAGCACGAATCGGCCGTCGCCGTCGACCCGCACGCTGCGGCCTCCCAGGGTGACGGCGGCACCCGGCGCCGCACGGCCCAGGGCGATGCCGCCCTGTTCCAGCGCCCCGCTCAGCGGCACGTCGGCGAGCGCGGGGGCGGTGAGGAGGAGGACAATCAGGCTGGTGACGACACACGGAAGACGTCGGCGGAATGTTCGGCGGTTCCACATCAGAACAGGCTCCCCTGTTGCCCGGTGCTGCTGGGTTTGCGGCGCTTGGGTGCAGCCTGTCCGCCGACCACCACGCCCACCTCGCCATCGGCGAATCGTACGGTCCAGGCCTTGCCGGGCTTGGCATCGGCGGCAGCGACGACCGGGTGGCGGGCGTCGTCGAGCACCAGGGCGAACCCGCGTTCCAGCACCTTCTGGTGGGAATAGCTGGTCAGCAGCGACTCGAGCTGCGCCAGCCGGCCGCGGCGGTCGTCGAGCAGGCGCGGCAGGGCAGCGGCCAGACGGTCGGACAGAGCGGCCAGATCGCGGGCGGCGCGGCGGCGGTCGTCGTCGAGCCGGCGCGTCGACAGTCGGTCGGCGCCGCGGTGAAACTCGGCCTGTTTGCGGGCCAGCACTGCTTGCGCGGCATGATCCAGGCGCAGCACGATCTGGTCGAGCTGATGACGTTTGCCGGCGATCTGCTCGCGCGGGCTGATCAGCCGGGCCGCCAGCCGGTGCAGGTCGGCGGCGCGGCGGTGCAGCAGGTTGGGCAGGGCGTTGGTCAGGCGCTCGGCGCGGTCTTCCAGGCGCTGGCGGCCATCGTCGAGCAACCGGCGCAGGTCGGGCAGGCGATGGCTCAGGGCCAGCAGCCGCAGCCGCCGTTCCTCCAGGCCGCGCGCCAGACCGGTAACCAGCCGGTTGCCGCGGTCGGACACTTGGCCGACCAGTTCCAGCCGCACCGGGACAGCCTTTTCGGCCGCTCCGGTGGGAGTCGGGGCGCGCAGGTCGGCGGCGTGGTCGATCAGGGTGGTATCGGTCTCGTGGCCCACCGCCGAAATCAGCGGAATGTGCGAGGCGGCGGCGGCGCGGACCACCACCTCCTCGTTGAAGGCCCACAGATCTTCCAGGCTGCCGCCGCCGCGCGCGACGATCAGCAGATCGGGCCGGGGAATCGGCCCGTCCGCGGGGAGGGCGTTGAAGCCGGCGATGGCGGCAGCCACCTGGGCGGCGGCGCCCTCGCCCTGCACGGCGACCGGCCACAGCAGTACATGGCGCGGAAAGCGCTCGTTCAGCCGGTGCAGGATGTCGCGGATGACCGCACCGGTCGGGCTGGTGATGACACCGATGACCCGCGGCAGATAGGGAATCGGCTTTTTGCGCTCGGCCGCGAACAGGCCCTCGGCGGCCAGCTTGCGCTTGCGGTCTTCGAGCAGCTTCAGCAGCGCGCCCTGTCCGGCCAGCTCCATGCGCTCGATGATCATCTGGTACTTGGAGCGGCCGGGATAGGTGGTCAGCCGGCCGACCGCCACCACCTCCATGCCGTCCTCGGGGGTCAACCCCAGCCGCTGCGCCTGGGCTCGCCAGCAGCAGGCATCCAGCACCGCGTCGGCATCCTTCAGGCAGAAATACAGATGGCCCGAGGAATGACGTTTGAACCCCGAAATCTCGCCGCGCACGCGGATGTGCTCGAAGCTGGTCTCGACGGTGCGCTTGAGCGCCTGCGAGACCTCCGAGACGGTGTATTCGGGCAGGTTGGGGCGAAGGGGGGATTGGGAGTCGGTCATCGCCCCATTCAAGCAGGATTTTCGCTGGTCCGGTAGGGGGTGTGCGCGCTACAAACCGGGCCAGGAGCAGGAAAGGGAATGGCCATGAAGATCCTGGTGGTGGGTTCGGGCGGGCGCGAGCATGCCTTGTGCTGGGCGATTCGCGGCTCGGAGCAGTGCGACGCGCTGTATTGCGCACCGGGCAATGCCGGTATTGCCGACGTGGCGACCTGCGTATCCATCGCCGCTGACGACGTGGACGGCATCCTGCACTTCTGTCGCGATGCCGGTATCGGCTTCGTGGTGGTCGGGCCCGAGGCGCCGCTGGTCGACGGGCTGGTGGATCGCCTGGAAGCGGTCGGCATTCCCGCCTTTGGTCCCAGCGCCGCCGCCGCCGCGCTCGAGGGCTCGAAGGGCTTCATGAAGGACATCTGCGCCAGATACGGCATTCCCAGCGCCGCCTATGGCCGTTTCACCGATGCCGCCGCCGCCAAGCGGTTCGTGCGCGACCATGGCGCACCGATTGTCGTCAAAACCGACGGCCTCGCCGCCGGCAAGGGCGTGATCATCGCCCAGACCATCGCCGAGGCCGAACTGGCCATTGATGACATGATGTCGGCGCGGGTGTTCGGCTCGGCCGGTGACGAGATCGTCATCGAGGAATTCCTTGACGGCGAGGAGGCCAGCTTCTTCGCCCTGGTCGACGGCACGACCGCGATCGCATTGGGCGCGGCTCAGGATCACAAGCGAGTCGGCGACGGCGATACCGGGCTGAATACCGGCGGCATGGGGGCCTATTCGCCGGCTCCGGTGGTGACTCCGGCGCTTGAGGCCGAGGTCATGGAACGCCTGATCCTGCCGACGGTGCGCGGCATGGCCGCCGAGGGCAAGCCCTACAAGGGCGTGCTGTTCGCCGGCCTGATGATCAGCCCGGCCGGCGTCAAGCTGCTGGAATACAATGTGCGGTTCGGCGATCCCGAATGCCAGGTGCTGATGGCGCGGCTGAAATCCGACCTGCTGCCGGCGCTGATCGCCGCGCGGGACGGCCGCCTGAACGACGTCTCGCTGGAATGGCACGACCATGCCGCCCTGGTGGTGGTCATGGCCGCCAACGGCTATCCCGGCAGCTACATCAAGGGCACCACCATCCGCGGCCTTGACCGCGCCGGGGCGCTCGACGACGTGGTGGTGTTCCATGCCGGTACCGCCCGCACCGAGGATCACCGCGTGATCGCCACCGGCGGCCGCGTGCTGGGGGTCACCGCCACCGGCAAGACGGTGGCCGCGGCTCAGGCCCGGGCCTATCAGGCGGTGGACCTGATCGACTGGCCGGACGGCTTCTGCCGCCGCGACATCGGCTGGCGGGCGGTCGGCCGGTAGAAAAAACTGCCCTCGCCGGGCGCGCTCCGCGCTTGGCCGCCGCCGCAATGGCGGCTGTTTCATGCACGGTGGGTCGGCCGAAAGGCCGGCGGCGAACTGAAGCGCTCCAGCCGCCGCGATCATCGACATCGCGGCGCAACTGTGCTTTTCTCGCCGCGGGTTTCGCGTGGTGCGGAGAGCAGTGGAAATGCGCAGTCTGGTGGGCCTGATCCTGGCCATTTGCCTGGTCTGGGCGATCCCCGGCGAGGTCGAGGCATCTGCCGTCATCGACGGTCGCCGTCTCAACGATCTGATGTCCAACTATTACCTGGCGCCTGATCCGGCAACGGCGCTGGGCTGGTTGCCCGCGGTAGAGACGCAGGCGCTGCAACGCGCCGAGTCCATCGACATCGTCGCCATGTTCTATCTCCAGGTGCTGCGCACCTATCCGGCCGGGGCTCATGCCTTCGTCGACGCGGTGAGCGCCGCGGGTGGTCCGGCGGTGCTGACGGCGGCGACCGCGGTGTGGCTGTCGGGCGTCGCCGATCGCGAGGTGCTGGTCGCCCGGCTGCGCGCTACCGGCCGCCTGTCGGACACCGAAGTCAGCCGGTTGACGGGATTTCCGGTGTTCGAGGCTGCCACCTTTTTGCCCCAGACCGCCCATGAACTGGATCTGTGCTGGGCAGCGTATTATGCCACCGGCGACGCCGTGTTCATTGAAAAGGTAGCGCGCCATCTGCCCTATATGCTGCCCAAGGACGCCATGGTCGAACTGAGCCGCAGCGATGAGCCGGGGGTGCGGGCTATCTTCGAGCGTGCGCTGGTGGCGCGTGCCGCCGCTTGGTCACTGGTCTCGCATGCCCGGCGGCATGAGCGGGTGATGTCGGCGCTGCGGACCATGGCGGTCGGTGAGGAAAAGTACAACAAAGCGGTCAAGGCCCTGTTCGACGAGGTCGCCCTTCCTGGGAAGTAGCCGCCGATGAACTCCTCCGATAACTGCTCTGCCCATCACCATGGGCATACGCACCACCATCATCATCATCATCACTCCCATGATGCCGAGCGGCGGGCGGGGATCGCTTTCCTGCTGACGGCCGGCTTCATGATGGTCGAGGCGGCGGGCGGCTGGTTGTCGGGGTCGCTGGCGCTGCTGGCCGATGCCGCGCATATGCTGACGGACGCGCTGGCCCTGGCCTTGACCTGGGGGGCGTTCCGCCTGGGACGACGGGCGGCGGACCCGCGCCGCTCTTACGGCTATCGGCGTTTCGAGGTGCTGGCGGCGTTGTGCAATGGCGTGACGGTGATCGCCCTGGCGGCGGGCATCGGCTGGGAAGCGGTGGCGCGGCTGCGCCATCCCGCCGAGGTCATGGGTCTGCCCATGTTCGTCGTCGCGGTGGTCGGGCTGGCGGTGAATCTGCTGGTGCTGCGCTCCCTGCATCACGGCCATGATCACGACAACATCAACCTGCGCGGTGCTACGCTGCATGTGCTGGGTGACCTGATCGGCTCGGTCGGGGCCGTGGTCGCGGCGCTGGTGATCCTGGGAACCGGCTGGACGCCCATCGACCCCATCCTGTCGGTCGGTGTGGCCGGCCTGATCGTCATCAATGCCTGGAACCTGCTGCGCACCGCCACTCATATCCTGCTGGAAGGCACGCCCGAGGGCTTCGACGCCGAGGCGGTGCGGAGCGCTCTGATCGCCTTGCCGGGAGTGGCCGATGTGCATCACATGCATGCCTGGTCGCTGACCTCCGGTCAGCCGCTGGTTACCCTGCACGTCACCTTGGTGCCGGACGCGGATGCCGACATGGTTCTGGCCGAAGTCAAAGGCGAATTGTCCCTGCGCTTTGCCCTGAAGCACAGCGTGGTCCAACTGGAACGCGGCGCCTGCCCCGACGGGCCGCAGGCCTGTGCCTGACGGCGGCGGCCGAAAATAATCGCTCCGGTTTCACTCGCGAGCACTGAGAAAGGATATTCACCACGAAGGCACGAAGGAAGGGGAAGACAGGGCAATCGGGTGAAGGAATGATGACCCATATTTCACTCGTCATCCCCGCGAAACAGACTGTGTGAAAACTCCCTCTCCCGCTTGCGGGAGAGACGCCCAGCGCGCCGCTGGCGCGCACCACTGGGGATGAAAATGATGGTGTTGCTGCGCGGGCCATTTGTGGCATCGATTGAGGGGTAAGCGACTGCCCCCTAGGCC
>OBEQ012800329.1_pt1 | contig 11522 bp, 9 predicted proteins | sample 1670901 | NCBI WGS metagenome assembly OBEQ01 (sample SAMEA104232315, study PRJEB22302) | groundwater metagenome | biome: forest; feature: aquifer; material: groundwater | place: USA | collected 2011-08-07 | depth 5.4 m | reverse complement strand
TCGCGATCAGATTCGCGGGGCCGCGGTTTTAGCGCTCTCTAGCATCGCTCAAGGTTTTGAACAGGTTGGGTCGGACGAGGCGGTACGGTTTCTCTCGCAGGCCACCAAGGCGGTGGGCGAGATCCGAACCCAACTCTATGCGGCGGTCGACCGAGGCCACCTGAGCAAGGTGAGCCTTGATCGGCTGTTTGCCTTGGCGACCGAGGCCGGTCACACGATCGATGAATTCCTGAAGTATCTGCAGAAGTCGAGCCAGAAGGGGGCGCCACCGAAATGAGCCTGGAGCCTGGGGGACAAGATGGAAAGGTGAGGGTCTTGCTGATCGAGGACGATCCTGGAGACGCCGATCTTCTGCGGGTGGTCCTGTCTGATCAGAGGGATCCCTCCTTCGAGATAGAGCAGGTGGGCACCATCCAGAGGGGACTGGAGTATCTGGCCAAAGGGAGTGCGGAGGTGGTTTTGTTGGACTTAGGTTTACCCGACAGCCAAGGGATGGAGACCTTCGCCCGCGTGTATACCCGATTTCCTGGAGTGCCCATCGTCGTCTTAAGTGGCCTGGAGGATGAATCGCTTGCCTTGGGAGCAGTGCGCAAGGGTGCCCAAGACTATCTGATAAAGGCGAAGGTGGGACAGGCGGGGGGTGCCATGCTTTCGCGTGTTCTGCGCTATGCCATTGCGCGCAAGAAAGCGCAGGAGGAGCTGGGCAAGGCCTATCGGGAGCTCAAGGAGACACAAAGACAGTTGATTCAGGCTGAAAAACTGGAAGCCCTTGGCAGATTCTCCATTGGCCTGGCGCATGAGGTGAAGAATCCCTTAGGGATCATCCTGGGCGGGGTGGAGTATCTCGAACGAAAGGTTTCCAAGACGGATACGGATACCCAGACCGTCATTGAGATGATCAAGAATTCTGTAGAGAGAGCGGATACGACGGTGAAGAACCTGCTGCGTTTCGCCAGCCCTTCGCAACTGAAGATCGAAAGGACCCAACCCGATGTGCTGGCCCGCGAGGCCTTGAGCCTCATGAAGTACAGAGCGCTATTGGAGGACATCGCCATCGAAACAGATTTTTCTCAGGAAGACGATCTCTGGATCAGCGTCGACAAAAACCAAATCTTGCAGGTGTTGTTTAACGTCCTCATGAACGCGGTGGAGGCGATGCCTCAAGGGGGGAGGATTGCGGTAAAGACCTATCCCGTCCACCCCCCTGACAAGCTTTTCTGTGTCATCGAGATTTCCGATACCGGCGAGGGGATATCCAAGAAGGATTTGAATAGAGTCTTTGAGCCATTCTTTACCACCAAGAGGGAGCGCAAAGGGACCGGCCTGGGGTTGTCGATCTCCAAGAGGATCGCCCAGAACCATTCCGGTGATCTGACGGTCGAGAGTGAACTTGGGGAAGGCACGACCGTCAAGGTCGTTCTCCCGATGGCCAAGAGGAGGGGATCATGAAAAGGATTCTTATCATCGATGACGAAAAGGATTTCTGCCATATGGTCAAGGTGAATCTACAAGGGCTGGGGGACTACGAGGTGAGGGTGGCCAACAGTGGTCCGGCGGGACTTCAGGCAGCCTCTGCAGATAGACCAGACCTGGTACTCCTGGATATTATGATGCCGGGGATGGATGGCCTTGAAGTCTTGAAAAGGCTTAAACAGAATCTGGGCACCCTTCACATTCCTGTCCTCATGCTCACCGCGGTGAAGGACAGCGAAACGAAAGAGAAGGCGGTCAGGTTATACGACGAGGGTTACATTGAAAAACCGATCCAGATGGAGGAGTTGAAGGCACGGATCGACAAGGCCTTATCGAAGATCAAGAAGCCCTGAGGCTCCTCGTGTGGTACAGTAGTTTCCAATATGGTCCGCTCTTTCCAGCGGGTAGCGATCGGGGTGGGCTTGTGCCTTATTCCTGTCTTGGCCAGGCCCGTCTTCGCCGCCACGCCCCGCCAGACAGAAGTCGGATCAGAAGAGGAGCGCCTGCGTCGAACCAAGGAGCGCGAGGGTCCCCCTCGGACCCTTGCCCCCATCGAGCTTCCCCCTGAGCCACCCCCGCCTGCTCCACCTCTGGACGTAGCCCAGATCCAGGTGAGGCGAGTCGCTGTAGAAGGTTCTACCCTTCTTCCGGATAAAGAATTAGCGCCCCTGGTCGCATCCCTCGTGGACCGGACGGTTTCCCTCGAGGAGATCCGAGGCCAAACCCAGGCCATCACCCGGTGGTATCGACGCAAGGGTTATGTGACCTCGAGGGCCTTTGTTCCTGCTCAAAGGATAGAGCAGGGACTGGTTCGGATCCGGGTGATCGAAGGCAAGGTGGGCCAGATCAAGGTGGAGGGGAACCGTTATTTCTCGAGTGAGCTTTTGACTCGTCAGGTAAAGGTTCAATCCGGACAGATTTTGTGGTTGCCTCGCCTGGAAGAGACGCTCACTCAGCTCAATGCCCATCCGGACCGAAAGGTGAAGCTGGTACTGACCCCAGGGGAAAAACCGGAGACGACCGACCTCATTTTCAAGGTGACGGACCGCCTTCCCCTCCATGCCAACTACGCGGTGGATACCCTGGGAACCAAGGTGACGGGCGAGATACGCCAGAGCCTCCTCCTGGCCCATGGGAATTTGACCGGTCACGACGATCAAGCCGTGGTTCGGGGGATGGTCAGCGAATTTGGTGGGATCAAGGGTGGAACCTTCAGTTACTTACGGCCCCTTTCCCCCTCGGGTTTGACAGCGACCCTGGATGTAAGCGGAATCACTTCCTCTATCGGTGGTGACCTCAAAGATCTGCTGGCTCGCGGGGACGCCCTCACGTTAAGCCCGGGGCTGATTATCCCCTGGACTGGGCGTACCGGCCGGGAGCTGGAGGTGGTCACCGGATTCGATGTGAAGCGCATCCGAACCCGCTTCGATGATGTGACCAACTCCAAGGACGACCTGCGGGTGGCGCACTTAGGTACCAATTTCCTGGAGCAGGATCTTAAGGGCAGAGCCCTGGTTTCCCAAGAGCTTCGCTGGGGAATCGGCAGTTTCCTAGGCGGCTCCCACCCGGAGGATCCAGCAGCCAGTCGAGCAAAAGCAGGTGGGTCGTTTCTGCGGTGGATCGTGGATCTGGCACGGGTGCAGCAGGGTCCCTTTGGCACCTCGCTTTTGTTGCGCGGATCCGCCCAGTTGACCACGAAACGCCTTGTCCCGGCGGAGCAGTTCCGCCTGGGAGGATTCGACACCGTGCGCGGATATCCGGAGGGAGAGTTCTTGGCCGATACCGGTTACCAGACAACGGTGGAACTGCGCGCCCCGCTTTCCCGCCTTTGGCCGACCTTGACCAGTCGACCATCGCTCTTCAACCGGTTGCGGCAGGCCTTGCTGCTGGTCGCCTTCTGGGATTTCGCTGAAGGGTTTCTCCGACATCCGGTGAGCACAGAGGATGCCGACATGCGCTTAAGCGGGGTTGGTTGTGGCTTGCGGTTACGCCCTACCTCAGAGAGCCTCCTTCAAGCCGACTGGGGATGGGCCATCGGAGACCGGGATCGGGAAAAGGATCGACCTCGCCTGCATCTGATCTGCCGGATTGGATTTTAGTTGGAATATTTCTGCTGGATCGGGTATTAATAACGTAGGTACACGTGGGCGCGAATGAGTTCCATGCGCTTTACCGCCATAAGCCAAGCGCGGCGGTACTCGTCTTTTGTATAGGGATGACCCTTCCAGGACCCGGTCTGACCTATGCCCTGCCTACCGATTATACGGTTGAGGAAGGGACTGTTTCAGGAGAACAAACCGGTCCCGACGCCCTTCACTTTCACATCCAATCCGATCAGGCGATCCTGGGCTTTAGCCAATTCAACGTCGCTGCTCCAGAGACAGTCGAGTTCCATTTTCATCAGCCCACGGCCGGTTCGAGTGCTCTCTCCCGCGTGTCGGGCGGCCAACCCTCCGACATTGCGGGCACACTCACCTCCAATGGGCAACTGTTCCTGGTCAATCCGGCTGGGATTCATATCGCGGATACCGCCAGGATTCAGGCGGCTGGTTTTGTAGCCTCCACCCTCAACATCACCAATGCCGACTTCCTCGCAAGGGATTATCGCTTTGAGCAGGATCCCAACCAGCTGCCTGCGGCAGTGATCAACGAGGGGAGGATTGAAACCACCGCTACGGGGGGTCTCATCGCCCTCTTGGGTGGCGGGGTCGTCAACGAAGGCGTCATTGTAGCTCAGCTTGGAACGGTCGCCTTGGCCGCCGGAGAGAAAATTACCTTGGGTTTCGACCAGGATGGATCCATCGCTGTCACGGTGGATCAGCCTCTTTCTCATGTGGCCAGCGGCTTGGATGGCAAGCCGTTGCCTTCGGCCATCCAACAAAGCGGGACCCTCTCTGCCCCCGGAGGCCATGTGCTCATTGCCGCCAAGGCCTTGGAAGGTCTGTTCGACCAGGTGGTCAACAACACAGGACTCATCGAGGCCAACAGCGTGGTGAGTCAGAATGGTCAGATCCTGTTGGTCGCCGAAGGAGGAACTCTCGAGCAGGCTGGCCAGATCCATGCGGATGGAACCGCGCAGGCTCCCGAGGGCGGCCAAATTTTCTTGGAAGGGACTCGGATCGTCCAGCGGGGCAGCGTAACCGCCAATGCGGCTCAAGGGGGCCAGGCTGGGCAGATCAGGGTTCTTGGACTAGAGGAGATTGTCCTTGCTCCCGAGAGTCGCCTAGAGGCCAAGGCCGCTAGCTTCGTGGGCCAAGGTGGCTCTATTGTGGTGACCTCCACACAACCGAAGGTCACCGGTCAAATCCAGTTCCAAACCGGTTCCGTGATCGATGTGAGCGGTGGCGGCGTTTCCGGCGACGCCGGTTCCATTACGCTTAGCGCCAGGGATGTCCAGTTCAATGGCCGGGTCGTTGGAGAGGCGCAGGAGGGCTTTTCCGGCGGTCGGCTTCTCGTGGATCCACTTAATCTTATCTTCAACACCACCTCACAGGCAGCTCCACCCAACAATGCAAGCGGCACACCGGACATTGCCTTCAATGCTCCCCCCGTGGCCGGAACGACCACCGTGGAGATTGCAGACATCATCGGTGTTGCCGAGGCCTTCTTCCATGCCGCCCAGGACATCACGGTGAACAATCCTCTCACCATGAACAACAACAACGATCTGCGTCTGGAGGCCGGCCGAAACATCAACCTGAATGCGAATGTTCGCGTGCAGGGTGGCAGTGGGGACATGACCCTCATTGCGGATGCCGATTTTAGTGGCAGCGGGGGGCCCCCTTCCGACGGAGTCGGAAACATCGTTCAGGCAGCCGGGACCAGCATCCGGGCGGCCAATGGCAACATGCTCCTCCAGACAGGCGGAGACTTTGTCATTCGGACGATTACCGGAGGAGGCTCTGGCACCATTTCGATCGCCTCCACCGGCGGCAATATCCTCGACGATGGAAACGCTGCCACCCGCATCACCGGCAACGTCCTGAGCCTGACTGCCAATGCGACCGGGAAAGGGGTCGGTACGACGGGAGCCTTGAACACCGACATGAACACCTTGAATCTGAATGTGGGATCCGGAGGAGCCAGCTTACGCGACATCGGCTCCTTTACGCTCAACACCCCCACCCTTGCATCGGGGGCAAACTTGGATCTACGCGCAAACACCAACTTGACGATCACCAACTTAAGCGTGGTTGCCACGACCGGAACAGGGGGATTGACGTTGGTGGCCGACGCCGACTCCAATGGCAGCGGAACGCTGGTGATGGGTAGCGGCTCCTTGCTTTCCACAGCCAGCGGCAACCTCACCTTAAGTGATGCAGGGGGCTTGGACTTGCGCACCGTGACTTCGACGGGTGGCAACCTCACCACCTCTTCCAGGGGAAACGTCCGGGTACGCAATCAAATGACTACCGGCGGCAGCGGGACGATCACAATCGGCGCCGATAGCGAGGGTAACGGCACAGGGACCTTTGTCCAGGACGTGGGCTCCACCATTGCCACCGGTGGGGGGAACATCACGATCTCGGGTGCCGATCCGATGATTCTACGGACCATCAATGCTGGGACTGGAAACGTTTTTGTGACTGGGGTCGGCGCTGGCACAAACGTGGACGACGACGGCAACAACGCGACCCAAATTACCGGCAACACGCTAACGATCACCTCCGGAGGAAGAATCGGTGCCAGCGGCCTCAACAATCAGATCGACACCAGTGTCAACCTCCTCCATGCTACCGCGACGGGTGGATCGATTTTTCTGACCAACGACAAAACGCTTTCCCTGGGGACGATCAATGCCGGGACAGGAAACGTCACGCTTACCTCCGGTGGCTCCCTCCTGGATGGCAATGGAGCTGCCTTGAATCTGACGGCGGGGGGTCCCTCCACGCTTACTGCCGCCGGGGTCATCGGTACCGCCAGCGATCCGCTCGAGGTTTTGGTAACCGGGGGTAATTTAAACGTATCCGCAGGTTCTCAGGCAAGCGGGGTCTCGGTGGATATCTCTGGCACGGTAACTCCCAGCAACACACTGAACCTGCTTGCATCCCCTCCGGGGCAGGTGATCTTTAATGGACAGGTGATCTTCCCTGTCCTCCTACCCCCCCCGCCGCCAGTTCAGACTCAAACGCCTGTTGTTGTTCTCCCTCCAGCCCCTGCACCCAACCTTGTTTCTTCAAGCTTCCCAGGCGACTTCTTCACTCAGGCCCTTTCCTTCATCTTTGCACCCGAGAATCGACGCCGCAGCCGCTCTCTCAGTTAACCTCTTACCCATTTGACACTCTTACACTTGCCTTTTCCCCTTGGCATCAACCATACTTAAGAGTGAAGTGGGAAAGTAGCAAAGACGCGGGGACCTGTCTCAAGGCACACCTCCGCCAGAAATCGTGGCGGACGCGCCAAGCAGTGTGGCGTGCGGTGTAAACCGGGGTCGCAAAGCTAAAGGGCCCACCAAAGATCTATGGCGGGTAGCCAGTTGCCAGGTTCAAATATCGTTTAGTCCAAGGCCCTCGCGCCGAGGGAATATGAAGTCCAGGCGGGAGGGATTTTTTATGCGAAGCTCGAGGGTCTTAGGATTAGGGGCAATGGTACTGATCGGCTGTTTTTTAAGTGCCTCCTTGTGCGCTGCAGAGGTTCCAGAGGGCTCTGTCAAGGCCGCACCCGCTGCCTCTTTGCGACCCTTAAGCCCTGTTGAAAGGACTGCGGTTGCCGAATCCGTTACCGTGGAGACCCCTTTTACTCTCACCCTGGATCGCCTGCGCCGAGAACAGTACCGTGCCCCAGACGAAGACCTGTTGGGTCGATTTGCGCAAGCTTCGACCGAGTGCCCGCCGCTCTTCGGATCCGATTAAGCCAACCGATTGACGAATCCAAAGACAGTACTCCTGCGCTTGTGACGCTTGTGATACGATAGGGCCGTGCTCGAGCCCACTGCGATTGCCACGATCCTGGGGCTAAAGCAGATGCCAACCGGCAGCCGGGTCACCTTCGCTGCCCAGGTGGTCCATTGCTGGAAGAAAAGAGATCAACACACCTGTCTGCTGGGAGATGAATCGGGACTGATCCGGGCAGAGGGTCTGGGTGTTGAACGTTGGAAGCCGGGAGACAACTTCCGGATCGAGCACGGGATTCTTCAAGCACCTCTCCTGGGCTGGCACTGGATCCGTCTGGATCAGGAAACCAAGGCGATCCCCCTCAAGGACGCGGTCTCCACGAAGGCCAACTCGCGGGAAATCCTCCAGATCGTGCACCTGCTCTCCTCCTCAAAGCGTCGCCGGTTAAAAAAGTGAAATCTTGTTTTCCTTGTGGTATAAAGGGCAGGACTCCCCGATGAAGAGTGGTTTGAACGTTTCTTAAACGGAGGGGAGCAGCATGTCTGCAGCGTGGTGGGCCATGATGGTTTGGATGAGCCTACAGCCGGCAGCCCTCAATGAGGGGGATTTTCTGCGTTTGGATAAAAGCCCGGTAGAGGAAAGCAGCGTTAGCCAACAGCTTCAACAGAGTTACCTTGAGATCCTCGCCTTACACCAATCGGTGTAAGGCAACCGGATTCCTCCTCGTTCTTCTAGGGCTTCTTAGCCCACCTGAGTTGCTTGCCGTCGAGAGGCGGGTGACCGAGGTGGGTTCCTATCCGCTGACCCTCACCTTGGACTGGCCAGGCCCCCACCAGACGTCTGTTCGGGGAGAACTGACCCTCCCAGTCTCCATGGGTCGCCTCTGGGAGGTGCTGACCGATTACGACCACCTCGCCGATTTCATCCCAAACCTTCAACATTCCGAGGTTCTTCGAAGAGACAAACATTCCCTGCTTCTCAGACAAGAGGGAAAGATCTGGCTCCCATTTTATCGACGCAAGGTGGAGGCGGTCTTCAAGGTTCAGGAGGTACCTCCCAAGGCGATTCTCTTCGAGGCAGTGGAAGGAGATTTCCTCCTTTACAAAGGCAGTTGGGAGATGGAGAAACAGGAGGAAGGAACCAAGGTAACCTACCAGGTGACGGCGGAACCGAACTTCTGGATGCCTCGGTGGGTGATCAACGAGTTGGAACGCCAGACCTTAAAGGCCACCTTCCGCGCCATCATCCGGCGCTGCCTCCTCTAAGTTTCTATCCAGGAATGTCCCGCCAACGCTCTGTGGCGGGGCCTGGCTTAAATAAACCTATTCCTGGATGGTCACCTGCTTCATCACGATGTCGGTGCGGGGGCGGTCGTTACTGTCGCGCTCCACCGCAGCGATCTGCTCGACAACCGACACCCCCTCGATGACCCGGCCAAAGATAGAGTGTTTGCCGTTGAGCCATGGTGTGGCCCCCAGCGTGATGAAGAATTGACTGCCATTGGTGTTGGGGCCGGCGTTGGCCATGGAGACAACCCCCGGCCCATCGTGCTTTAAGTCTGGCGCGAACTCATCCTCAAAGGTATAGCCAGGCCCACCCCGCCCGGTCCCCGTAGGATCCCCGGTCTGGATCATGAATCCGGGGATCACCCGATGGAAGAGGATCCCGTTGTAGAAACCTTGCTTGGTCAATTTCACGAAATTGGCCACCGTCTTGGGCGCCTTGTCCTGGTACAGCTCAATGACGATCTTTCCCTTGGAGGTCTCGATCGTGGCCTTGGGCTGCGCTGCTTGGGCCGTTGCCGCCGACATGGCTAAGAAGAGGCCGGCGAGAAAAGGAACGATTTTACGAGCAACCAGAGGTTGCACCGCAGTTAAAACACTTGTAGCAGCTGCCGGAGCGGATCATCATCGCTCCGCAGTCGGGACAAATCGGTGCATCCACCTGGCCCTGGAAGGCCTGGCGAGAAGGCTCCAGGGTGGAGGCGGTACCGGCGGTCGTCATGGGTCGAGTGATGTCGGCCTCCTTGGCTGCCAGGTCGGTCACGGTAGCCGGCGGGATCGGCTGTTTGTCAGCGGGCAAGAACTTAAGCGACAGCCAGCGGAAGATGTAGTCCAGGATCGATTGAGCGAACCGGATCTGCGGGGTCGAGGTGATCCCAGCTGGCTCGAACCGCATGTGGCTGAACTTCTTGACGAGTGCCTCCAGCGGCACCCCGTACTGGAGTGCCAAGGAGATGGCGGTGGCAAAGGCATCTAGGAGGCCAGAGATCACCGTTCCTTCTTTGGACATCACGATGAAAATCTCACCGGGTTTTCCATCCTCGAAGAGTCCCACCGTGACGTATCCATCGTGTCCAGCGATCGAGAACTTGTGGGTGATCGCATGTCGCTCATCGGGTAGGTAGCGGCGCCGTGGCCGGTGTTTGAGCGTCTCTGGCGCAGGGGGTAGAGCCTCTGATCCGTTTGTCTTAGATTCACCGTTTTCTGCAAAGGCCTTCTCTGGGGGGGCCTCCTTTCCTGTCGAGAGAGGCTGCACCCGCTTCGAGCCATCCCGATAGATGGCAATCGCCTTGACCCCGAGCTTCCAGGCCTCCAGGTAGGCTTGCATGATCTCATCGATGGAGACTTGAGCAGGTACGTTGACGGTTTTCGAGATGGCCCCTGAGATGAACGGCTGGACCGCTCCCATCATCCGCACATGACCCATGTAATGGATCGAGCGGCTTCCTTTCATCGCCTTAAAGGCGCAGTCGAAGACTGGCAGGTGCTTAGACTCCAGGCCCGGGGCTCCTTCGATTGTCTCCTCGCGATTGAGGTATTCGCAGATCGCTTGGGACTGGGCCTCTGAGTGGCCGAGTTTTTGAAGGGCCCGCGGTACCGTGTTGTTGACGATCTTGATCAAGCCCCCACCTACCAGTTTCTTGTACTTAATCAGCGCAATGTCCGGTTCGACCCCCGTTGTGTCGCAGTCCATCATAAAGCCGATGGTTCCGGTGGGGGCCAGGACTGTGACCTGGGAATTTCGAACCTCATGAACCGCGCCTAAGCGCAACGCCTCATCCCAGGCATGGGCGGCCGAGGCAAACAGCTCCTCCGGAACCAGGCGATCATCCACCCGGACGAGAGAATCCCGGTGCATCCGGATCACATGAAGTTGGGACTCCCTGTTTTTGACAAACCCGGCGTAGGGCCCCTTGACACTGGAGATTTCCGTGGAGGTTCGATAAGCCTCCCCGCACATGAGCGCCGTCACCGTGGCCGCATAGGCCCGACCCTCGTCGGAGTCGTAGGGAACCCCCAGTGACATCAAAAGTGCCCCTAAGTTGGCGTAGCCCAACCCCAACTCTCGGAAGCTCTTTGCATTCTCAGTGATCTTCGGCGTAGGATAGGAAGAGTTGTCCACGACGATGTCCATGGCGAGGGTCATCGTCCGAACCGCCGAACGAAAGTCGGCTACCTGAAAGCGTCCCTCCTCATCGATGAATCGCATCAGGTTCAAGGAAGCCAGATTGCAGGCGGAATCGTCTAAATGCATGTATTCACTACACGGGTTGCTGGCGTTGATCCGCCCACTGGCGGGACAGGTGTGCCAGCGGTTGATCGTCGTGTCAAACTGCATCCCCGGATCCCCGCAGTGCCAGGTGGCCTCGGCAATCAGCCGCATCAGATCCCTGGCCTTGACCATCTGAAGGGTTTTTCCCGTTGTGACTGCCTTTAAGTCCCAGGGTTTATCCTCGAGGGCCGAGCGCATGAACTCATCGGTGGCTCGGACTGAATTGTTGGCGTTCTGGAAGAAAACGCTTGCATACGCCTCTCCATCGATGGAGGAATCAAAGCCGGCATCCACCAAGATCCAGGCCTTCTTCTCTTCCTGCCATTTGCAGCGGATGAATTTCTCCACATCGGGGTGGTCGGCATTTAAGACCACCATCTTGGCGGCCCTTCTTGTCTTTCCCCCGGACTTGATCACTCCGGCGGAGGCATCGGCTGCCCGCATAAAGGAAACGGGACCCGAGGCGGTGCCGCCACCCGCCAGCTGCTCCTCGCAGGAGCGGATCGGGGAAAGGTTGACGCCAGAGCCGGAGCCGTATTTGAAGATCATCCCCTCCACCTTGTACCATTCCAGAATCGATTCCATCGTGTCGTCCACCGAGAGGATGAAGCAAGCACTACACTGGGGCTTGGGCTCGATTCCGACATTGAACCAGACCGG
>OBEQ011494931.1_pt1 | contig 11522 bp, 8 predicted proteins | sample 1670901 | NCBI WGS metagenome assembly OBEQ01 (sample SAMEA104232315, study PRJEB22302) | groundwater metagenome | biome: forest; feature: aquifer; material: groundwater | place: USA | collected 2011-08-07 | depth 5.4 m | reverse complement strand
GAACCCACCAGTGAGAATATCATTGCTAGATGAGCCAATGAGCTGGTCATCGCCGGCCGCGCCATCGAGCCGTACTGCTCCCAACGTGAATGCACTGGCATCCAACAGATTATTACCTGCTCCGCCCAGTAAATCGGCATTTTCAATACTTGATAGTTGCGAAGTTTGATTGCCAATGGCCAACGAAGTGTTAGTTAACACAAAATTACTGTCTTGAGTTTCTAATACAGTATCATTGCCTGCGCCACCAGAAAGACTGTTAATTCCCAAACCACCGGTGAGAACATCGTCGCCCAAACCACCCGTCAGAGTATTATTGGCATCGTCACCAGTTAAGGTGTCCGCAAAATCAGTACCTATGACGGACTTGAATCCGCTTATAGTTTCAAAACCTGTTGCTGTATTTTGACTTAGATCAACGATGACTCCGTTGTCATAGCCTGACATATCTAAGGTTGCCGTGTTGCTCGCCGCTAAATTTTCGAAATTTTCAAACGCAGTGCCTGCGACAGATCCGGCACCTTCTCCGGTAATTGCCCAACTATCCGCGCCTGTGGTAGTTAGCGTATTTTCACCGTCGACACCACCTGATAGTTTTTCAGTATTAGTAAACGTCACGAGTTGGTCGATGTTACCGGAATTCGTTCCGCCGAGTTGCCATTGTGTGATACGACTATCTGGGCCTAAGAGAGAGTCCAAACCGCCCTTGCCATCAAAGCTAATTGAAAGCTGTTGGTTTAAATCAAAGATACTTTTATCAAGCGTGAATGTGTCATCGGCATTCGAGCCGAAAACAAGAATTTCATTGTCGCCATCAAGCAAGCTTGACGCGACAACTTCATTGTTATTTAACAACTGAAAATAGGAGCTGCCATCTTGTTGAGTCAATTGCAAAGAAAGTGCAGCGGCGCTGTTTTCCAAAGCCGTGTAGGAGATGTCAGCCGACAACAGTATGCGCGGCTCCAATGTCTCGAATTTGATTCGCCTATTTTTATCGTCTGCAGTGTCTTCTAAGAAGCGGCTTAAAAATCCCAACAGCTTGTTCGACTTGATCTGTTGTATCGCTGAAGTATTTTTACGTTGTGCATTTTTGTTAGATTTTTTTTTGCCAGACTTATTTTTGGACGACTTAGACATTACAACAGCTCCACGCAAGGACGAGAAATCGAAAAAATTCAAATTCAAAATTCAAAATTCAAAACTACACCGCGCCACAAACGTGGTGAGTGCATACAAATAAAAATGAGGCGGGGTTTTACATCCTTGAGGTGGTAATGGATTTCCTTATCATTGAGCCACAATCAGATCATAAATCGACCATGTTAACTAAATTGCTCCTTACCCAGCGGTCAACGTTTAATCTTGGTTAGTAAACGCTTTTTAGGTGTTTAATGATATTGAGCCTTCACGTCATTTACAACCGTCAGTAAATATTTTTCATTGTGATTTTTATTCAGGTAGAGCTAAAATTCACCACACGTTGAGATTGCCGCTTTAGGTTAGAAGTTAAATATTTAATTTTTAACCTAAGCCGTTCAGTATTTGCTCTGAAACTCATAGTAACTCGGTCGACAATAAAACCAATTTATCAAATATCTGTTTTTATTTCATCTGGTTAAGAGTGGTTAGTCATATATTTTCGTTCATTTTTTCGGCAGGATGCTAATAATTGCCAAGGTCGGCATATTGCTGAGAGGTCTTAAAAACATAAATCGTCCTGCGTTTTTCTTTTAACAAAATCACACATAACCTGTTGATTTTTGGGAGTTTAGCCGTCATAAAAATGAATATAATACAAACATTATGATCATAATTTATCGGCATATTTGAAATATCCTATTAACATTTAGAAAATTTTCGTTAGGCATTTAAAGAAACTTATTTAATTTCAAAATTAATTACATCCGTTCACAGAGGAAAAAATAATGGCCGCACATCTGCTAATTTACAACGAAGTAGAACCCATAAACGCAATCCGACATAAACAACTGCATGTTAAAGCCAGCAATGATTTTGCTTTTGCTAAGAACGTCAACATATCTCCACTCACCGCCATAGAGTTTCCAAAAGCTGCGGTCGAATATCCAATCGTTTTCACCGGTAACGACGATAACATCATGCCGATTGCCGTACTTGGGACTAATGAAAAAGAAAATCTTTTCTTTAGCGACGATAACAAATGGGAAGCAGAATATATTCCGGCTTTTGTACGCCGTTATCCGTTTGTATTTTCAAGTCAGGATGATGGCAAAACATTGACCCTATGCATCGATAAAGCCTTTGAGGGTTGTAACGACGATGGTCGTGGTGAAGCACTGTTTGACGCCGAGGGTGAACGCACCCAATATCTCAATAATGTTTTAAGTTTTTCACAAGAGTATCAAGCTCACTTTCAGCGGACACAACTCTTTTGTAAAAAATTAAAGGAACTCAATCTGCTTGAGCCTATGGTCGCTCAATTCACCGATAAAGAGGGAAATAAACGCTCTTTAACTGGATTCATGGCGATAAACCGAGACAGATTAAAAGCACTTAGTGGTGACAAACTGGAAGAATTAGCGAAAACCGACGGGTTGGAACTAGCTTATCTTCACCTTCAATCAATGGCAAATTTTAACAAGCTAGTGAGTAAAGCAGCTAGAATAGTTGAATAAGCGTGAAAGTATCGCAGACTCATTAGTTGAAGATCTACCCTCTCGCAAGAGAGGGTAGATACCTAATCAATTAATGGGTTATCGTACAAGGCACCACATAACTCAAACAATCTGCACCTGAATCCAGCCAAAGAATTGAAAGTAAGGTTAAGAAAATATTGCTGCTCATATCCAGTGATTTCAAATTTGGCATAGCATCAATACTGTTGCGGAAATTGAGGTCCAGAATGCTAAACAGATTGCCTGCCAGATTGAGACCAGGTAATTCCTGCCCACCGAGATTATAGCTGGATATATTCGGTAAATTGCTGAGATAAGGAATTGCCAGAATCCCTGTAGCAGCCAGCCCTAACCCTTGTAATGTTGAATTGGCTGATGTGATTCCAAGTCCGAGCATCAAAATGTTGTTGGACAGTTCGATGAATTCGATCGACGTGAGATTACTTAATCCAGTCACACCGCCGAGTAAAATGCTATTGGACGTACCGACCAGCGATTTGAGATTAGCGTGCTCGGGAGCGAAGGCAATGCCGGTCAGAGAATTATCGGCAACATTCAACCCAGGAACTTTGATTAAGGTGCCTAACGCATCCAAATCATAATCACTCAAGCTAGGTATGATCGGTACAGTATAAACACCTGATAGACCAGTATTCGCCAAACCAAGCGCTTTGAGATTGGGATGATTTACCGCATCAATTGCCGATACGGCACCGAGGCCGCTGTTGTTGGACAGTTCCAAATACTCCAGCTTATCGAGCTGATCCAATCCAGTAAGAGCGGCTGCTGTTAGATTATTATCGTTAAGGATTAAGGCCGTTAAATTGGTTGCGGCAGACAGATCAACACTGCTCAAACTGTTATTGCTGGCCACAACGCCGGGGATTTTTGGCAGATTCATCGTTGGCATACCTGGAAAACCTTTGACGCTGGCAGGCACCGTTAGCGAGGTTAAAGCATTATTCGGCACATAGAGCGCTTGCAGATTGTTTACACCGGACAGATCTAATGCGGTTAGCGCGTTATTATTCGCGACCAATATTTGAAGTAATGGCGCAGTGAGGTTCGCGTTATTAATAGTTGATACAAGATTATCGCTGATCAGCAGTGCCAGCAGTGTAGGATTAGAAGTAACGCTAAATCCCGCATCGGTGATTTGATTATCTGAAACATCCAACATAGTTAATAAAGGCAGTTTTTCCAACCCGCTGAGGCTAGTGATTGGACCAAATGATTTACCCGGCCCACCACCATCTACGCAAGACAATGTTAATACTTGGTGCACCATAGTCCAGCCTTGAGCCGTGGCCACCTCTTCTAAACAGGCTTGCAATTGAAGATCGGCAAAGACGCCATCGGTGATCAATGGGCTGGTCAACGATTGGCAACTCAGACCTGGAAAGGCCAATGCGCCGATTGACAGTGTTGCTTTAATACTGGGATGTAACTTTTTGAGCCCCCGCTCTAAACTGGATAAAAATCTCATCTTCTCTCCTAAAATAAGTTCTCATTTTTTATTAGTTATATTTTGTATCGACAAACCGTACTGCTAAACGGAAGGACTTTTTACTATCAAAGTGAGCACTAACATTTAATTTTGTTATTGTTCTGCCCTGACTATACCTACTTCGAGGTAATTTCGTTGAACCGCATGTCCAAAAGTAGTGGTAAATCACGAAATTAAAGATGCTTCAATCAGATTTTGGCGCGGGATAGGTGTTGTAGAGCTGGGATAAGTATTTTAGAGATAGATGCTTTAATTCATTGCGAATTAGCCCTTACACCACTATGTTTTATGACAAGGTTTTACCGCATAATCCACAAAAACTCAGCCACAGGATTTGATTCATGCAAACAGTTGCCATCGTTGGAGCCAGCAGTAATGCAGAACGTTATGCTAACAAAGCACAGAAGATGCTGGTGCAGTATGGCCACAAGGTGATTCCTGTGAGTATGAAAGAGCGGGAAATCCTCGGCGAGACAACCGTTGCCTCTTTGGCGGATATCACTGTGCCGGTGGAAACGGTGACACTCTATGTAGGTCCACAATATCAGGCCGCAATTATTGAACAACTTAAACAATTGAAACCTCAACGGGTGATATTTAATCCCGGCACCGAAAACCCAGATGCCTATGCAGAACTTGAGGCCCTCGGTATTGCTACTGAAGAAGCGTGCACGCTGGTGTTGTTATCAACTAATCAATTTGATTCGTTATCTTAAGATCAACCAAGCCGATGTTATTTAATAATAGTTTCCCTTTCTTTTCACTTTCGATAATTTTACTGGAGTGGCTATAGCCTTGAATTGTTAGTCTTTGGCACTGAAAATTCTATATGCGGTGCTTACACGCAATAAGCCAGTCGTATGCTGGGATCACTGGCCTCCAGCATTTTGAAAAATTGATAACGCGTGGAAATTTTGAATTTTTTGTATAATGCACGCAGATGAACCTTGACGGTACCCACTTCAATTTCAAGTTCTTCGGCAATTTCTCTATTGGTTAAACCACGCAGCAATTTTTCGGCAACATCGCTTTGTCTCGGTGTAGTCCCCATGCGCCTAAGCGTGGCAATAACTTTTCGATTAATCAACTTATCAGCGTTTTCAATTCTTACAGGGATTGCGATGTCGTGATCCGTCTCCGAGGTTTTGCGATGTGACAGGTAAAAACCACCTGCTTCAACTACGATGAGTGCCTGAGCTAACTCATTAAGATCCGTTAGATTAGCTAAATAACCGTAAACTCCAAGTGCAATCGCCAAACGTAACTCCTGCTCGTTATACAAATTGGCGACAACTATAATTCTGCGCCCGGAAATACTTTCGAGCATGCGGCGCAACGGCATCCAACTGTTACTGTTACCTGTTTGATGGATGTAAATAATCGTGTCGTTTACCTCGCCCAGTGTTAATGACTCGCTCCATGGATGATTACTAGGTGTAATGGGTTGGCCCAACAGCTCGAGCCCATAGGTAATTTCACCGGCTAACAGAATAGCGGCATGAGATAGATCACTTACGATGTACGTTGTCATGACTAAAGTCCTCAGCTAAAACATCAGAACGAGTACTCTAATACAGATGACCGCGAGAGCATATATGCAGAAAGTTATAGAGAGAGGTCTAATTTTTAGACTGAGTTGCCTGGACTAAGTTTTTTGGCACTGCACCACCCACAAATTACGCTCTTCTACTGAATAGCCATCCGAATGGACGCTTAGTTGACTACCCCGTGGTAACATAATGTTGAAACATGAGGGGGACGAACGCCACGGCGAACAAGGTTAAACCCATCACTGTTATCGGCAATAGGTATCTTTCAAATCTATACCAAATAGTTCCCAACAAAAGATTCTGCGCCGACACTTGCTCAGGTTCTGCAAACTCCCGTTCACCAACAACCTGCCGAGTAAGCAAGTGATTCAGTGCAACAGGTGGTGTGAGATAACCTAATTCAAAGGACACCAGTGCTACCATCCAGAAATGAACGGGATTTATATGGTGTTGATATGCGAGCGGAGCGATGGTTGCTGAAACAAGAATAACGGCGCCATAAGGGTCCATGATCATGCCGACAAAAATTAATATCGTCACCAACATTAACATTGTTATCCAGGTTGAGGAAAAATCTATCGGCAAATACATGAGAAACTCACTGCGTTCGAGCACGCCGCCAATGCTGACAGAGAGCGCCATCAACATCAGCAGCGCGCCGATTTGAATGGTGGTTTCATTGGTAGCCTTGCGAACCGTATCTCGCACGCCTTCTTCTATACCGTAAACAACCTCTCCCAGTTTCAACAGATTCTTATTTTTAATGCGTTCAAAGAATAGCAGGGTAACCAAAATAAACGGCATAATGATCGGCGCTGAAAACTCGTTAAGCGTGGCATTCAGCAAAAAATAAAACACGGCAAGCACGGTACCAGTGGTGAGAATGTAAGGAATCAGCGGCGGCAGTTCACCGAGCATTTTGGGAAATGCACGACTGAATGGAGCAGCCACACTCTGCCCGGTTTTAGTCAATAAACTCACCGCTGAAAATAACAAAATAGACAATATAAAAACTTTACCACCCCATTGGTAGAGTTCTTGTGTCGTTACTTGAGTATTGAGCGCAGCAATAATTACCACCAATAAACAAGGGCGAAACACCACGCCCATGCTGCCAGACATAGCCGTTACTGCCAAACAATACTGTTGCCTGGCTCCCGCCATTTTTAATTCATGAAAGATAATGCCGCCGGCTGCAATCACGAATACGCCTGAAGCACCGGTAAACGCAGTGGGATAAACAGAGCAAATCAGAATAACAATCGCCAGCACCTCGGGGGGTAACTGCCAGACCCTTAACAACTGAATGCATTTATGCACAAACTGAGTTTGTTTGAGCAGCATGCCTACCCAGATATACAATCCGAGATTGAGAAATAAAGTTGATAACTCCATCATCTGACTTAGATAGATACTGATACCAGCGTAATGTCCGTCGAGAATAAAACTAACTCCCGCCATTAAACACATAAACGTATAGAGAGGTACGGCCAAAAACGCTTTGAGTAAATCCCCGCCTTTTTCGAGATGATCAGGAATCTGCAATGTCTTGCGTAAACTGAGCAGTGCAAGTGCAGAAAAGCCAATAATCCAGATGTAATGAATCTGCATATCATCCACCACTACACCCTGCGAGATGCTCTTATTTTCTCCGAGCAAAAACGCGATACTGGAGAGCAGCAGAAAAATGTTGGCAATAAACTGCGCGAGAGTAGAGACGCGATAATCGAGGTGCGAGGTGATTGAGCGCAGCGCTAGATGATGTTGAAACAGCGTAGTTGCGGTGGCACAGAGCAGGACCAATACGGCAAGACAGTACTTTTTATAGAGCACGCCAAGCGTAACAATTGTGCCGATCGAGGTATCAACCCAGCGGAAAATTTTAACCTCTGGAGTGATGCGCTGCGCAATCGCATGATATTCAGCATGGCTGTGACGACATTGTTGCGCCGCATTTTCAATGGCCGTGCGAATTTCCGTGGGATTTGGCCCGCCCTCAAAAAGATCGAATTCATCTTTAGGCCCTTGGCTTTTGTTGAGCTTGGCCGCGACCGCTGCATCAATATTGATATTGGGATCACAACTTGGCGCCAGCGGATCATGACGTAGTTTATAATAGTCTTGCCAAATATATTCGCCGACCTCAACAAGACGTGCCGAGACAAGTTCTCCTACACCTAAGGCAACAACCAAAACCAGAATGCAAAAAGCAGGTAAAGAACAGATCCATTCCGCTGCAGAATCTTTCTCTATTAACGGCGAGTCTTTGATGATTTGTTGAATGTTCTTAACGACTTTTGAAGAGCTTTCAGTGATTAATTGAGAGCATTCGGAGATTGGCTTAGAGCCTTCGGCAGGGATAGCAGCGTCCATAATTATTTTTGACTCATCCATATTTTATTTGTAACGCGTATTTAGGGCTAAAGCCCTAATGGCTTACTTAAGCCTTATCGTCATTCCCGCGCAGGCGGGAATCCAGTTCTGGCAGTCACGGCTGGATTCCCTCCTGCGCGGGAATGACGCTTGGCTGAGTATTATCTATTTTAAGTCATTTCTTACATAAGTAGATGTCATGCGGGTAAAACCCTTATATAAATTAACCCTCAAGATTATCCGCGCATTCCGATAAAGTCGCATCAAGTTTGCAGCGCACACGTTTGAGCAAGGTCAACATCGCTGCATCGTAAATGCCGTCATTTCTGAGGCGCACCCTGCCCTGACGCGCTATTTCATTGTATTCAACCAATTTATCTTTGGGGATATCAACCCACCATTTGGCGTCAATGGTGTTGGTGATTTTGGTGATCTGATTGAGTCGTTGTTCATAGAAAGCGTAAAAAAACTCGCGAGATTTTTGCCCAAAATCGGCGGGGAATTTGTCATTGTAGGTAACCATTTGCAAAGTGACTTGCAATATAGGTGAGCTGATGATGCCGCCATTCGGTTCCAGACCTTTATATAATTCGAGTACGCCATACGCCTCCGCTGGCGCGCCGCAGATATCAACGCTGCCGTTATTAAATTTTCCGGCAAAAGTGGTGACATCCACCGACACAGGTGAAGCACCTAAATAGGTCGCGATAGATGCTTGTGATTTGTCGTAGTCCATCACAGCTATGCGTTTGCCAGAGATTTCGGCAGGGGTATCGACATTGCGATCATTGACAAAAAGATAAGCCGCGCCAATGGGGATTACACCAGAAATTTCGTAGCGACCATTGATCATGCGCGGGGCTAATTTGGGATTAGAAACCGCTTGCATCACCAGTTTGAGGTGTTCATAACTGGGTATGGCGCCGAATGCACTGATGCTGCCGGTAAAATTATTGAAGGCACGGGAGCGCAAGCCAGTGAGCGTCACAGCGTCGCACTGCTCCGCTTTAAAATCTTCGGCGGCAATTTTTTCATCGGTGTAGACCTTCAGTTCGAGATCAACACCCCAGGTCAGTGCCGTGATTTGAAATTCGCGCATATGATTGTAGATTTCACCGTGGCGACCTGCGACATCGTAAATGCATACCTTTCTTTTGGCGGTTTGCGCATAACTATTTGCCGCCGAAGTGAGTAAAGAGCTGAGCAGAATAGTTAACAGTAGAATTCGGGTTAGCATGTTGTTCGATCCCTCAATACTTTTAATTTCTCAATTTAATAAGTCATCAATATTTTCATCTGCAGACTTCGCCTGCCAAAACGTACCAAAGCTACCGGTCGGTGTGCGCGTGCCGGTTGCTTGCACCCACAACCTGTCAGAACCCCACAATAAATGATCTCGCGTGATGGCTTCGAGCAAGGCATATTGTTCATATTCCTTGCCGCCTGGTTTTTTATTTACAACTTTATTGGCAGCTTTATTGGCAGCTTTATTAGCAACCATGGTGATAACTTTTTTCGCCCGTTCTTTATCATCTTGACTTTCAGCAACCATATGATACACCGCAGAGCTGGCGTGAATTCCGGAAGGTTCACCCAAAGCGATCGCCTCGTCTAGGAGCGCCCAGGCATTACTGCCTTGCGGCGTTAGCGCGGGAACCATCGCCCAGAGTCCAGCACGCAACGCCAGCGGTAAACCCCACCATTTTTTATAATCCAGGCAGAAGCTGCCGCGAATAACGGCTGGTGCAATTGTTCGAGGTACGTCGGCTGCACCGCCACTATCCATGTCACTTACCACAGCCTGCACACCCGACATCAGTCCCAACAGCCAGGATAATTCATCAAGATCGCTGTTAAATTTGGGGCACTGATCTTTTTCGCCGTAAACATATGCCTCGTTGGCAGCGAGATAAGCGGCGTATTGTCGCTTAGCAGCGGTGCCCTTTAAACGTTGCACGGCAATTCGCGCATCTTGTGCAATCTGGTGATCCTTGTGATAGAGCGCGCGCAGATAAATGATCTCCTGTTCTATTGCCGCTTGATCAGCGCAAAATGCTGCGAGCGCTTTGGAGAATACGCCGATCGAAGCCATTTCGGCGCCTGTGCGTTGAAACGAAAGCAACAGATTATCCAGGCTACTGCCCATGGTACAGGCCATGTCGGTATCGGATTGACTGAGAACATAGGGAACCATATGGCGTTCGCTATAGCCATGCAAAAACTCGCCGGAAGTGCGATAGCCAACCGAGCATCCTGAAAGAGTGAAAAGCACTGAGAAGAAAATTATTCTGCCGAGCAAAATGTTCAATGTCGCTGAGGACCGTTCAATCGGTTCTCGCATGGTTAGTCCTCTCGATTTATTGTTATGGGACTTACTTGAGTTATGGAACTTACTTGAGCTTAGTTCTTATGTTTAGTTCTTATGTTTAGTTCTTATGTTTAGCGCTTGTGTTTAGCGCTTGTGTTTAGTTCTTGTTTTTCGTTCAACTGCTGATGTTAACTAACAATAACTGAATTTCTTGATCACGCAGAATAAACAAGTATGTTGATATTGTCGATGTACTCTAAAACTAAACAAGCGTGGCAGTTCGGCCAATTTTAGTTACGCATAACAATTACACTTAGAAAAGGCAAAATGTCTCTGCGGGAAGTTGCTATTGATTAATCACCACTCATATTCACTTGAATAAACGGAAATTTGAACTCTAATTAAGGAGAGATTTTTTTCCTTTATATCAGCAAGATCGCTTGCCTAGGTTAAGGAATAATCTAAACAGTACAACCTAAATAGGCTAATCATGGATTCCGCACTGCAATCCACCGAACTTTTACGCATCTTTATCGGTTGTGATCCACGCCAACCCGTCAGTTACAACGTATTACAGTTTTCAATTGCGCGGCGCAGCTCCAAGCCCGTGCAAATCACCCCGCTTTTTCTTGAACAACTACCCATGTCCCGCGAGGGCCTAACACCATTTACCTACACTCGCTGGTTGGTGCCTTATTTGTGTCGCTTTGAAGGCTGGGCGTTATTTTTAGACGCTGATATCCTGGTTATCGATGACATAGTGAAACTGTTTGCCTGCATCGACGATAACTATGATTTGATGGTGGTGAAAAATCCGGAACGTTTTGAGTGGGCCTCAGTAATACTATTCAACTGCAAAAAATGTTCGAAGCTCACACCTGATTTTGTGCAGCATGCTTCAGATGAGGATTTGTTTAATTATAAATGGCAATCAGATATTGCGGTTGGCGACTTGCCCGCGCAGTGGAATCATCTTGTTGGCTATTCACCACAGCGAGATGACGCACTTTTAGTGCATTACACACAGGGTAATCCCATGTTTCCTGAAGTGGGCGCCTGTGAATACAGTGCGGAATGGTTTAGCGAACAGTTGCAGATGAATGCATTCGATTCCTGGCAATCCATTATGG
>OBEQ010230281.1_pt1 | contig 11523 bp, 8 predicted proteins | sample 1670901 | NCBI WGS metagenome assembly OBEQ01 (sample SAMEA104232315, study PRJEB22302) | groundwater metagenome | biome: forest; feature: aquifer; material: groundwater | place: USA | collected 2011-08-07 | depth 5.4 m | reverse complement strand
AGAAAAACTGATCAAAAATAGTAGTTTAGGGATCAATTTAGTCACAAATCTTATTTACCGATACTATCTAGACATGCCTATGGAACTGAGTGAAGACTTTGACGAGCAAAAGCGGGGAGGCATTTTACAATCAGCATCAAAACGTGTAAGAATGATCTTTTCGGTAATGGCAAGCCCAAACAGGATCGATATTTTACGTATTTTAAATTCAAAAGGACCGCTTACTTATTCCGAATTAAAATCTCTTGCAGGATTTAAATCAAAAAAAGAAAGCGGTAAATTTGCATACCATTTGAGAAAACTACTAAGACAATCTCTAGTGGCTCTGAATAAATCAGAAAGGCGCTATACTATTACTAATCTAGGAAAGCTTGTTCTAAGTCTTGCGAGACAAATTGAAGAACGTTCTATAATTGAGAGCGGCAAGATGTATGTACGAACGTCTCATGAATCAATTGAGGAGTTTAACTCACATAAGATAATCCAGTCTCTTGTACGTGAAGGTAGTCTTCCACTTGAACTAGCCCAAAAAATAACTGAAGAGGTAGAAAACCGCATCTACAAATTCCAAACTTCGTACCTTACTGCTTCATTGATACGTGAAATGGTAAATTCCGTACTTTTAGAGCAAGGGCACGAGGATTATAGGCACAAACTCGCTAGATTTGGACTTCCTGCCTATGACATTCATGAAATGATAACAAACGTGGACGGCATTCATAATGGCGTAGAAGGGTTACTCTTTAAGACTGGTCAGACTGTTTTTGGAGAACACTTGGTTCTAAATACACTACCTAAGGACGTGGCTGATTCACACCTTTCAGGAGATATTCATATAACAAATACTGGAACATGGTCGCTCTTACCAGATACAATCTTTGTAAACATCAAAGAACTCCTAGAGGATGGTATAGATCTTCGAGGAAAATTCCTTGGAGTAACAAGGACGCCTCCAATAAATACACTAGATGAACTTGCTACATCATTATCATTGCTAACTTCATTACTATTCAGAGAAGCATCACAAGAGGTAGTTATGGATGGATTAGTAACAATTTTGCAAAAATATTCAAAAAATCTTAACGAAGTTGAAGAAAAAATTAGAAGTGCATTTGCAGCAACGTCAACTGCTCCAAGATACAGTAAAAATGGTACGCTTGTTTCCTTTAGAATTCCACTTCTTGTAACTGATTCTAAGCTAATAAGCGCAATACTTAGCGGTTATAAAAAATATGTAAAATCAACGCCTATTCCTTCCGTGGGTATTATAATAGACTATGAAAAAGGCAAAGTCAGCGAGTTTTCAGGTATACTTTCTGAAATTGTTGCATTAGGAGGACGTGTAAGCTTTTCAAAAGGCATGATATCAAATAAAGGAATTCTACGAGGAGATACAAAATCTGCCGGCACTACAATCAATCTTCAATCACTTTCAATTAACATGCCTAGACTTGCATTTGAATCCAACAAAGATGAAACATACTTTAGAGCACGGCTTGCACTCTTGATGAAGCCTGCACTTGCAGCAATGTCGCTTAGAAAGAAGGAAATATCTGATCTAACTAGACGTGGACTAAATCCAATTCTTGCAAATAATACTCAATATATGCAAAAGGGCTCAGTTACCCTAGTAGTTAATCTAATTGGTCTAAAAGAAGCAGTATTTGGAATACTTGGATATGAAAACAATAAAGCCGGACAAGAAATACTCTCTAAGGTCATAGCAACGGCAATAGAGGTAGCAGCCAAGAAGGGAAAAGAGATGGGTGACAATGTTACCATATCTATGACTGGAAGCGATGCCTCTGCACGATTTTCAACCTTGGACGGGGAAAAATACGGTAAGATGTCAATTCTCCAATATGTAGAAGGCGAATCTTATTCTGAAGGAATAGTGTTAAATGCTTCAGAAATTGAGGGAATGAATCAAAAAACAGACAAAGTTGTAGAGGCAAACCACATGTCAAAGTCGCTTAATGGTGGATTGTTAGTACAACTAAAAATCCCAGATAATACAGATACAGCAGGAATAAAAAAGGCTATAGAAAAAGCAAGCGAACTTGTAAGTTCATTCAGACCAATAAGGAATGTGCATATTTGTAGTAACTGTGGTCTAAAGGAAGAAAAGATCACTGACAAATGTCCGACTTGCAAGTCACCATACATCCCTGCATAAAATTCCTATATGTGTAAGTTCTTTCAATACACATGAATAAACTTTTTTTAAACAAATTCTAAAATATGAACTTATTTATCTGAAATTTAGATTTAATTTTCTTGAAGATTTATTTGGGGATCTATACCGATCTAAAACTATGAAAATTGTAACGGTGTCAACAAAATTGATCCAAAGTCTAGCTTTGGGAAAATATTTTTTGCCTCAATCTTTATTTAACTCTCTTTTCTTAGGGTTGCGGGGAGTCATTTGACAGATTTTTCACAAATAGAAAACTCGATCATTGAAGTTAAAAAACGCGATGGACGAGTATTAAATTTCCAGAAGGACAAAATTTCAAACGCAGTATACAAGGCTTTAGTTGCTTGTGGTAGACCAGAACACAGTTTGGCTGATAAATTGGCAAATCGGGTAATGGAGAAACTCATCAATCAAGGCTATTCAGCTTCTGATCCACCAAGCGTAGAGGATGTACAGGATATGGTTGAATCAACTCTAATAGATGAAGGACTAGGTGAAATTGCCAAAGCCTACATACTTTACAGACATGAACGAAGAAAGATTCGAGAAGAAAAGATGAAGGTTCTTGATACCAAATCTCTAGATAGTGTAGCAAAGAAATTTGATCTTAATTCCCTAAGAGTTTTAGCATCTCGATACTTGATGCGTAACAATAAGGGAACAATAATTGAAAGTCCAGGAGAGATGTTTGAACGAGTTGCAGTTTTAGTCGGAATTGGAGATCTACTAAAGGACTCTACTATCTTTGAAGTTGAAGGAGGAAACACGCAAAACATCGAGGAAGCTGCAAGATATCTTGACAAACTTGATGACTTTAATTATAAATTCAAGATAGGTAAGTATCTCCTTAACAAATGGCATTTTAGAGCATTAATCAACCACTACATCGACTTGGCCAAGTGCGGTCAGATGAAGATAAGCATTAAGGAGCTTCTTACTATGCTTGCAGCAAGAAAGTTTGATCAGTATGCCGAGAGAATTGCAGAATACTATGACCTGATGGTCTCACAAGACTTTCTACCAAACTCACCAACAATGATGAATGCAGGGGGTAGACTAGGACAGCTCTCAGCCTGCTTTGTGCTTGCCATGCCTGATGACATGGAAAAAATAATGAAATCATCTTCAGATGCAGCGTTAATCTTCAAATCTGGTGGAGGCGTGGGCATTAACTACTCTGATCTTAGAGAAGAAGGAGATATGGTGGCATCAACATCTGGTGTTGCCTCAGGTCCTGTGTCATTCATGAATATCATAAACACAGTGACTGAAGTTGTCAAACAGGGGGGAAAACGACGCGGTGCAAACATGGGAATTATTGAAGCATGGCATCCAGATATAGAGAAATTCGTTACTACAAAAACAAAACCCGGAGTTTTGGAAAACTTTAACGTAAGTGTTGGAGTTTGGGAAGATTTCTGGGACGCACTTGTAAATTCAAAAGATGGAAAATATGTTCTTCGAAGTCCACGTGATAAGTCACCAATACGAGAAATAAATGCACATCAACTGATTGATCTAATTGCACTTTCAGCTTGGAAGAGTGCTGAACCCGGTCTGATCTTCTTTGATCTTATTAACAAATACAACGTATTTGCAAAAGCTCGCGGTGGACCACTACGAGCTACTAATCCTTGTGGAGAACAAAGTTTGTATCCATACGAATCATGTAATCTGGGATCTATCAACCTATCAAACTATGTCAAACGAAAAGCTGATGGACAGTATGAATTTGATTGGCAAAGATATGAGGAGACAATACGAAAGACAACAAGATTCTTGGATAATGTGATAGACGTAAACAATTATCCAATTCCTGAGATCGATAAGGCGTCAAAGGATTCACGCAGAATCGGACTTGGTGTCATGGGAGTTGCAGATCTACTCTTTAAGTTACGAATTCCGTACAATTCACAAGAAGGTTACGAATTCCAAGAAAAACTTGCTGAAGCACTAACTTACTATTCCATGGAAGAAAGTGTTGCCTTGGCAAAAACACGAGGTGCGTTTCCGTTATGCGCAAAAACAGAATACCCTGAAGGAAAAATTCCAGTCGTTGGATATTATGAAAAACCAAAGAGTGCCCACTGTTATGATTGGGATGCATTAATTGGTAAGATCCAAAAGCATGGTATTAGAAACGTACTAGCTACTACAGTAGCACCAACAGGTACTCTCTCAATGATTGCTGATTGCTCAAACGGAATGGAACCAATGTTTGCATTAGTGTTTGAAAAACGTGTGACTGTTGGTAGGTTCTTCTATACAAACAAAATCTTTGAAGAGCTACTCAAAGAACACGGATTGTACAACGATCAAATTCTAGAAAAGATTGCAAATAACTATGGTTCTCTAAAAGGGATGCCGGAAATTCCAGAATGGATGCAGAAAATCTTTGTTACAGCAATGGACATACACTGGGCTGATCATCTGATGGCTCAAGCTGTATGGCAAAAATGGATTGGTAATGCAATCGCAAAAACAATCAATATGCCACATGATGTAACAGCGGAAGATATCAAGGCGGCATACCTGATAGCACATGAGCTTGGCCTCAAAGGAATCACTGTATTTAGAGATGGCTCAAGACATGAGCAGGTCTTACACATGACTGGTGATAATGTGAAAAAAACATTCCAAGTTACTCCAAGTGTATATGTAACAGATTACATTGCGAAAAATATTACAAACCAATACTTGAAATCGCAAACTGAAAAAGCACTACAAATAAAGATCCCAGATGTAACAGCACAATCTCCACAAGTTCCACTTACTCAAGAAGAGATAGAAGAAAGACTATGTCCAACATGCAGGAACAACTTGGTCTTTGCAGAAGGATGCAATATCTGCATAGAATGTGGATATAGCGGTTGTACATCAGGTTAGAATTCTACTAACTATAGAAGGGTTTTCAAATCAAAACTCTTTTACTATCATCATTTACTGAAAATACTGGTGAACAAAAAAATTCTTGGTGGTGCAATAGCAGGAGGAGCTGCAGCTGTAATTATTGCAGTAGCTTTGATGTGGATTGTACCACAATCACAACCATCTTCTCACCCAGGAATTCAACCAACTATATCGCATAACGCAAAACTTGGTCTAGTTATAATGCCTCCAACACAAACTCCCACTCTTGCTGAAATACGAAGTGCATATCAAGAAGCTGCTTCAACAGGAATTGGAAGAAGTAACGTCTATCTTTCTTGGCCATCTATTGAACCACAAGAGGGACAATACAACTGGAAAACCTCAGATATTCTAATGGGTTTAAACAGAGGACAAAATCTCAATGTAACACTTTACTTTTCTGTAATAAATGATCGTGTCTTAGGCCCTTTCCCAAATTGGATGGGCAAACCACAATTTGATCAAAAACTCCAAGACGAGACCGTACAAACTCTTGATACAATCATAACAAGATATTACATTGTAGATCACGTCATCATAGGTGGTGATATTGATGGATACTTTAGAGATCATCCTAATGACATTCCAAATTATGTCAAGTTTTTTGATGGAGTATATTCAAAACTCAAAGAAAAACATCCAGATGTCAAGTTTGGAAACTGGTTTTCTCTTAATTCAATATTAAATCAATATCAAGAAGATTTAGTTGGAAAACTTAACCAAGGAGATTTTGTTGCCTATTCATATTATCCAATAGATTCTACAGGATATGAGCAGCAAAGTCCTGAAGAAGAAGGTAAAAACTTGCAAAAAATGATAGATCTAGCAGGTGGTAAAAAAATTGCTCTAGTTGAGGTTGGTTGGAGCACAGCAAAATCACTTAACGGAACAAAAGAGGACCAAGCAAAATTCATGAAAATAGTGTTTGATTTTTACAGGAAAAATGATTCTAAATTTGAGTTTCTAACTTGGTATAGGCAATACGACAGACCTGTAGACACCTGTGCAAACGCATTAAACAGATCTCCAGTAGGATTTGGTAATGATATAGTGTTAAACAATACTGCAGCATTGCTTTGCAATATGGGATTATTTGATATAGATAAAAACACAAAACCAGCTTGGTATGAATTAATAAGACAAATTCAACTTAGCCCTAATTCTTAATTATAGTGAAGAATTCGATTGTATAGTTGAAATACATAGCATTTGTTGTTATAGGATTGTTACTTGTAAACTTGATTCCTGCATTTGGAATCTATGAACTTCCAACACAAAGAGAACAGAATTTATACAATCAATTACTTGCAGACTTTACAAAACCTGACATTCAAAAAAAGGATGTAAATGGTGTGCTAAGTACATTTGGTAAACCTTTAGTTGTTACCATTCCATGTAATTCTTCTGATCTCAATAGTATTGTTGTAGATGTAGTTAAAACAAAACTGGCTAGATTTGATGAAACCCAAGTTCACCCTGGTGAACTAATTACAGGTGGGACATATACCTGGCAATGTCTAATTACTACACAAGAAGGAAAAATAACTAATGAATGCAACAATGAATTGAGATTAAATCCTGATCTACTTACTAATGATACCGGCATCGATCCTAGAGTACATAAAGTTGAAGTTCTGGTTATCTTTTATCATGAGCTTTTACATGGCCAGCTTATGATAGATGCCATAAAATCATCTGACAAATGGAAACAAGATGTATGCAACAAATCGCCTGAAGGAAAGATTGATTATTCATATTCAGACGGGAATCATAAAATAATTAATCCACTTCAAACCCAATTTGCATCCCAACTTGTAGAAAAGGAGGGAGGAAAATTAATTATAAAAGAAATCACACCTGAAGAGACTTCCAACGGTACCTTTTCTGTAAAAGTATTCAGTAAACAAGACTATCCTCAATATGTTAATGGAATTAGAGTGACTTTACGGGGCACAAACATGGCTGATACTATATTTTCTTCTACCAATACTGATGTTTCACTAACCGGACATCTAGTAAACAAAACCAAATCAGGCATAGCATGGTTTTATATTTTTGAAAATCAAAAGCAAGAACCCAATATTGAAATAAAAATAATACCATCCTGGGTAAAAAGAACTGCTGGTCTGTGGTCAAATGGAGCCATTACCAATTCTGATTTTCATAAAGTTATAGAATATTTTGTTCAGGAGAGAATAACTTCATACGATGTGACTGGAAAAAGTTTTGTGACTAGCAAAATTCCTGATTGGTTTAAGAAGAGTGCAAAGTGGTGGTATGACGGATTGATAGACGATAAGACATTTACAAACGAGATTCAGTATCTTATTTCAGTCGGAATTATTTCTTGATAGGTAACAAAAAATGCGGTCGCCGGGATTTGAACCCGGGTAACGGGCTTGGAAGGCCAGTGTACTAACCAAACTATACTACGACCGCTTAACACTGCCAATCTTTTAGCTCATAATAATTCTTTTTTCATACTCATATAATGCCCTAGAAATGATTACATGAGCTTCAAGTGGATTTTTATCCACTGAAACAAGATTATTGATCCTTTTTAGTATTTCATCTGAAAAGTGACCTTTTGGAAATCCTCCAACTACAATACATGAATCTTTATCAATCAAACGGGCAAGTTTTTCATAGGAACGTATAACTCCTTTTGAAGAAAGACCGATTATTTCTTTTGGTTCAATTTTGTCAATCAAATCTCCAAAACTCATGTTTTTTATTTCTAAAAGTTTCTTTCCACCTTCTTCTATTTTTCCGATGAAGTATAATTTTTCAATCAATCCTATAAATCTGTGATATGATTTTGGCAGACGTACATTGTCCCCAACAAAAATTACCTTGTTATCTATTGTATGTACATAGACTAGAAGCTTTTTTTGAAAGTACAATGGAATGCTACAAGCCTCAAGTAGACAAAAATGAACTAAATCTGGTCTGCCACGCTTTATCTCATTTTTGATTCCTTTCATTGCTGCAAAGTGCCAAGATACATCTAAAATTACTTCAGACGGTTTTTTGTTCAATCTTTTACTATATCCTAGCACAGAATTGTGATTTTGGAGTTCTTTTGGAACTAGTTCTAAAGCAGACTCTGCAAGTACAAGCGAAAGCAAGATGTATTTTAAGAGACTGATATTTATTTAACTAACGTGAAACCTGCACTTCGACAAATAGCATTAGAAAGGATGCAGATTCTAATTAAAAATGCTATATCAAACGCACGAACAAATCCCAGCTTAGCACAAAGGCAAGCAAATCTTGCAAAAAAATTAAGCACAAAATACCGAATTAGAATGCCTTATGATATACGAATTAATTTTTGTAAAAAATGCAAAAAATTTATCGCACCTGGTGTAAATGCAAGAATCAGAATAGGAAGGTCACCTGTAAAATCAATTCGTATTACATGCGGATTTTGTAACCACACCTACAGAAAGATCATTCAAAAATCAATTCCAAAAGGTCAATGATTTATAAGACGAACTCAAAATTTTCAACTTTATGGCAAAGGCATACGATGTACCAGCAGATACACTGATTAACAAATTATCGGAAATTCTAAAAGGAGAGGATATTGCTGTACCCACTTGGGTTCCATTTGTAAAAACAGGTGCACATGCTGAAAGACCTCCACAAAAAAACGACTGGTGGTATACTAGATGTGCATCACTTCTTAGAAAAATATATCTTCATGGTCCAGTAGGTGTAAAGGATTTGCGAGGAATGTATGGTGGTGTTAAAGCAGTAGGATATGGAGGAGCACACCACAGAGACTCAGGTGGAGCAATAATTAGAACAGCTATTCATAATTTAGAAAAATTGGGTTATCTTGATAAGGTAGAAGGAAAAGGTAGGACAGTTTCACATGAAGGAATGAAAAAAATCGATCGAGTATCTACAGAAATCCTAAATGAACTAATTACAAAGAATCCAAGCTTAAAGAAATATTCCTAGTGTGTTCTTATGAGCGAGCCAAATCCAAGTGATGAGAGAAGGCCCAGTGATGTAGAAGTTGCATCAATGAAAGAACAAGCACTTAGAACCATACTTTCACCACAAGCAAGATTACGATTAACTAACGTGAGGATGGTAAAACCAGAACTCGCTTCAACGGTTGAAAATTATCTTATTGGCATGGCATCGCAGGGTAAATTAAATACACAAATTACAGATGACCAATTGAAACAAATTTTACAATCAATACAACAACCAAAACGTGATTTTAAAATAAATCGCCTATAGATTCTGGCGAAAATATATTAGGGGTAAATTAGGCGAAACCATCTATGAAAGCAGTAGTTTATGAAAAATATGCCCCAAACGATGATTTCAAATCAATTTTAAAAGTTAAAGATGTAGATGACCCAAAACCAAAAACAAATGAGGTAGTATTCAAAGTCAAAGCTACTGCATTAAATTATAATGATATTTGGGGAATGAGAGGACAACCAATCCCAGTACCATTGCCTCATATTGCAGGATCTGACGCTGCCGGTGAAGTAATTGCAGTTGGAGAAGACGTTAAGAATTTCAAAGTTGGTGATAGAGTTGTTTCACATTCTAACATGTCATGCAGGGTGTGTGAGGCATGTACTGATGGACGTGAATTTGATTGTGTTCAAAGAACAATTTGGGGATTTCAAACAGGTCCATTATGGGGAGCTTTTTCAGAAATAACTCACCTTCCAGAAGTAAATGTTGCAAAAATTCCTGATGGTGTAAGCTTTGATGAAGCAGCAGCTGCATCAATGACACTACTTACAGCATGGCACATGTTGGTTGGAAGAGCGAAGATACGACCAGGACAAAATGTCCTAATCATGGGTGGTGGATCTGGTGTTGGTAGTTTTGGAATACAAATTGCAAAACTTTACAATTGTATTGTTATATCTACAGCAAGTGGAGACAAATTAGAAAAGCTAAAACAGATTGGTGCGGATTATGCAGTAGATCACAGAAAAGAGGATTGGAGTAAAGAAGTCAGACAAATTGCAAAACCATTAGGTGGTATTGATGTAGCATTTGATCATATTGGTCAAACTCATTGGAATGCACAACTCACCTTACTAAAATACGGTGGAACACTAGTAACATGTGGTGCAACCACTGGGTATGATGCAAAGACAGATTTGCGACACATATTTTTTAAGGGAACTAACATACTTGGTTCTACACAAGGAACTAAAGCCGAATTAGAACAGGGTCTGTTCTGGATGGGTAAAAAGAAAATTAAAGCTACTATAGATTCTGTGTATAGTTTTGAAAATGCTGCAGACGCACATACAAAAATGCTAACAGGTAAAGGCCTTGTTGGCAAAATCTTAATGAAACCATAAATCTAGTCTCTGTATGGCAAGACTTTTACGCAGTCTTATCTTTGTTCCTGGAAATAACTCACGATTTTTAGAAAAGGCCAAAACTTTTTCAGCAGACATGGTATGTTTTGATTTAGAAGATTCTGTTCCTAAGGAGGAAAAAGATTCTGCTAGAAATCTAATTAAAGAAGCCCTCAGCAAACGTTTGGAATACAAATCTGAAGTCTATGTAAGGACAAACTCACCCGTTTCTGGAATGATCTCGCAGGATTTATCAAAAATAGTTCAAAAAGGAATTGACGGTATAGTTATTCCCAAAGTAAACAACACAATTGAATTAAAAAAAATCATAAAAACACTTGCAACTCTTGAAAAAAAACGCAAACTAAAACCAATTGAAATCATACCATCAATTGAGTCTGCAGAAGGTGTGGTAAATACATACGCTATAGCATCATCAAGCAATAGAGTATCAGCACTTGTCTTTGGTGTCTTTGATCTGCTGAATGATCTGGGTATTGAATATACAAAACAACCAGAGGGAGCAAAATATGCAAGAGCAAAAATTCCCTTAGATGCAAGAGCTGCAGGAAAATATGTGATAGATGCAATTTGGCAAGACCTCAATGATGAATCTGGACTAAAAGATGACTGTATCATTGGACGGAACCTTGGATATGTGGGAAAAAGCATTATTCATCCTAATCAAATTCCAGTAGTGCACAAAATATTCTATCCAACTCAAGCAGAAATAGAATGGGCAAAAAAGGTATGTCAGGTATATATGGAATCCACAAAGAAAAGTAAAGGTGCAACTAAGGTAGAAGGAAAAATGATTGATGAAGTTCACTTCAAGAGAGCAAAGTCATTACTTTATTCCATAAATATCTCTGTCTAAACCACTTTAGACTTTGATTATTCCTATTTGAATTAGATACTGGATTCCTTTAACAAATTCTGCATCAGATAGTTGACCATCAGCCCACCATCCAGCATTATTTTTCACCCATGAAGGTATTGGTTGAGTAGATACATTTCCTGTATTGCTTTGAGGAATTTTCAATATTCCTTGCTGGATAAGATATT
>OBEQ010889462.1_pt1 | contig 11525 bp, 8 predicted proteins | sample 1670901 | NCBI WGS metagenome assembly OBEQ01 (sample SAMEA104232315, study PRJEB22302) | groundwater metagenome | biome: forest; feature: aquifer; material: groundwater | place: USA | collected 2011-08-07 | depth 5.4 m | reverse complement strand
ATGAATCAACCTAGAGTCAGCATCATTGTTGCGATGGATGAAAAGAGGGGAATCGGCAAGACTGATCTTGGCGCGGGGAAGCTTCTCTGGCATATTTCCGGCGATATGAAGCGATTTAAAGAGCTCACGATGGGACACGCTCTGATAATGGGCAGAAAAACGTTTGAGTCAGTTCTTTCATATCTCAAGAAACCTTTCCCAGGACGCACCAGTATCGTTGTGACCCATGATAAAGATTATAAATATGAAGGTGCGGTTGTAGTTCATTCCTTTAAAGATGCCCTAAACAAGGCTAAGAAAATTGAAAAAGATTCCGCCTTCGCCAAGGCTTCGGCGGACAAGGAGATTTTCGTAATTGGTGGAGGACAGATCTATGAACAAGCCCTTCCATTTGCCGACCGTTTGTATGTGACGTTAGTTGATGGAGAGCACGATGCCGACACATTCTTTCCGGATTACTCCGATTTCAAGAAAGTTGTCTCCCAGGAAAAAGGAGAATCAAACGGCCTCCGTTACACCTGGCTCACTTTGGAACGCTAGTTGGTTTGGGAAGGAAGAACTTCAGAGAGCTCTCCAGAAGTGGGTAAAAGGCTTTATCGACCGCAAAGTATACAGTTTTTCCCGTTATCGAGTTAAGAAGCGAAAAATACTCAACAGTTGCCCCCCCGGTTTTTACCAACTGAACTGGGATTTTTTTATTCTGAAACAAAGCCTCTTCTGTACTCACTTTTTGCGTCTTTAAATCGAGAAGAAATGGATCTGTTTTTTCGCAGGAAAAACTCACTGCAATAGTCTCATTCTGGGTTAATCGAGCCGATTGAGAAGCCTCTTCTGATACGAAAACAGAGTTCGGGTAAAGAAACTGTACTCCACATCCTTGATGAGCATACGTTTTAAACCCGACCGGCCCGGTCGTGGGTGCAGCTTTTGTTGGTGGAATACTCAAAAGAGCATTGATCTGTTTATTGGCCTGTTCCACGTGTTGTCCATATCTGACCCCGACGATAAACATGAGAATGAGAAAAAGAAATGTCAGAAGAAAAACCGGACCACGCTTTTGCATACGCTCAAGTTTAGCAGAAAAGAAAGCCCTTGACAAAAGGAAAAACCCTCTTGTATACTTGAGCTGATCCTCCTGATGGGAAGAAGCAAATTGAAAACTTTTTCTCTACGCTATCAGAAACAAGGGTAACCCCAAATGTAGCTCCTTGGAGCGAAATGGGGAATAAGATTGCGTATCGTTCGCCCACGGTTGCAGCGATCCAATCTTCCCATTCCCATACAAGGGAAAAAGTTTCCAAGTCTCTCTCATCAGAGGGGATCACTATTGCTTTTTGTATTCCTATCAGATATAATCTCAGAATTCTTAAGGTTTTGGTAAAAGCGCATATATATTCATGGTTAGACACTTCAGTGTATGATAAGTAAGAAAGCTCCTCCTAAAGGAGAAGATCAATTACAGCGGGATGACGTATTGGACGTATCTTCGATGCTTGAATCGTATGAGGAACAGCCGATAAAAACATCCACCGATTCGGCGGACAAGCAAAAAGAGGTTCCGGAGCATAAGGAAGAAGCTCCGGCTCAACCGATTGCTCCGCTTGAAGAGAGGCTCAAGGAAGATCTCAAGCTGAGCTATGAGGCAAGCGGGGTACTTGATATAACTGTCGGAGGTTACGGTTTTCTTCGGCAGGATTATACCATCAATCCGAGCAAAGATATCTATGTCTCTACCTCTCAGATTCGCAGATTTTGGCTTCGAAAAGGCGATGTTGTGGAGGGCTTGGCGCGACCGCCAAAAGAAGGAGAACGCTTCCACAGCCTCCTTCTTATCAAGAAGATCAATGGTGAAGAGATGAACGAGGAAAAGAGTAAGAACAGAAAGCAGTTTGATCAACTCACCTCGCTTCATCCGAACAAGCAGATCAAGCTTGAGACAAAGCCAGATATTCTCTCTGCTCGTATCACCGATCTGATCGCGCCGATAGGGTTTGGACAGCGCGCGCTCATAGTATCCCAACCCAAGGCTGGAAAAACGACATTTTTGAAGGAGATAGCGGAGGCGATCCATGAGAACTATTCAAAGACAAAACTCATGGCAATCCTGATTGGAGAGCGGCCAGAGGAGGTTACCGAGATGAAAAGATTCATACGAGGTGAGGTTGCAGCCTCAAACTTCGATGAGTCGCCGCGCCAGCAAGTAAAAGTAGCAAATTTAGCCTTAGAACGGGCAAAACGAATGGTCGAGGTGGGATATGATGTTATCGTACTTCTTGACTCAATTACTCGCCTGGCTCGTGCGTTCAATCTCTCTGTCTCCGGTACAGGACGCAGTTTATCCGGAGGGTTTGATCCTTCTGCTCTGTTTCCTGCAAAGAAATTTCTTGGGGCAGCAAGAAACTGCGAAGAAGGCGGCAGTCTGACAATTATTGGGACGGCTCTGGTTGGTACGGAGTCTCGCATGGACGATCTGATCTACGAGGAGTTCAAAGGAACCGGAAATATGGAGATCCATCTTGATCGTAAATTCGCAGATAGACGAATCTACCCAGCAATTGATATCGAGAAGTCTGGGACGAGGCACGAAGAGCTTCTGTTTGATAAGGAAAACTATCAAAAGCATATGACGCTTCGCAGGATGCTCTCGATGCTTACACCGGAGGAGCGGCTTGCGGTCATGGTTGAGAAGCTACAAAAAGTAAAAACAAACCAAGAATTCCTCGATTCACTCTCCGGCAACAAGGATAAATAACTGCCTCTAAAGCGGTCAAAACAGATCAAAGACTTCTAGAGTAGGTATATATCGCTCCGATGTTCCTTTTCAACTCGTAAAGGAGCCCTTCCTGGCATTCGCCAGGTTCCCAACTCGTAAAAAGTAACATCTGCGCTTATCCTCCAATCCCACGTACCTTATTTACCCCTTGACAAAGCATATACTCCATAGTAGTATAGAGTATAAGGGGATAGGCGAGTTAGTAATACAGAGTAGTATGCTCAATCAGCGAATAAACCGCGTCATCGGACAGTTGAAGGGTATCCAGCGCATGATCGATGAAAAACGAGACTGTGGTGATGTACTGCAGCAGGTTTCTGCTGTGAAAAAAGCCATGGACAGCCTCTCAAAAGAGGTTGTTATGCAGGATCTGAATAAATATTTAGCCTCGGCAGACAGTCAGAAAATAGCCAGAGTCGTAGAACGTGTCGTGAATATGTAGAGTATCTTGGTTATAATGTAATTTACGATTATGAGCGGAGAGATTGAGAATGTTATTATCATCGGAGGCGGACCTGCCGGTTTGGCCGCAGCGATCTATAATGCCCGAGCTCGTCTCTCGCCTCTTCTTTTTGGCGGAGCTCCTTATGGAGGACAGCTTATGCTTACTTCCGATGTCGAAAACTATCCGGGTTTTGACTCAATTTTAGGACCAGAACTGATTGAAAAAATGCGCTCTCACGCACGGAAATATGGTACGAAAATAATAGATCAAAATATCATTAAAGTGGATCTTTCTAAATCTCCTTTTGAGATTTCTAGCCTTGAAAAGAGCTTTCTCACAAAAACTGTTATTATTGCAACTGGTGCAAAAGCCCTCTGGCTGGGACTTCCGAACGAGACACGCCTACGGGGAAAAGGAGTTTCTGCGTGCGCAACATGCGACGGCTTCTTCTTTAAAGATAAGATTGTTGCGGTTGTCGGCGGAGGAGATACCGCCCTAGAAGAGGCGCTTTTTCTGACAAGATTTGTCTCACAGATCCATCTTTTTCATCGAAGAGATAGCTTTCGAGGATCAAAAATCATGCAGGATCGCGTGCTGAATCATCCAAAGATAAAAGTCATATGGAATACCGTTATTCAGGATGTTCTTGGAGAAAATAGGGTAGAGGGGATAAAAATAGAAAATACAATCAGCAAGACGCAAGAAACAATGAACGTTGATGGGTTGTTTGTGGCTATAGGGCACAAGCCGGACACCGAGCTCTTCAAAGGTCAGATAGAGCTTGATGAAAAAGGCTATGTAATAACAGGCGCCGTTGCTGCGATTCGGAACTTAAATAGAGAAAAATATAGCCCGGATTTTCAGTATACAACCTCGGTTTCGGGGGTCTTTGCAGCAGGAGATAACGTAGATCATCTCTACCGTCAGGCGGGAACCGCGGTAGGGATGGGAATTGCAGCGGCTATGGAGCTTGAACGTTGGCTGGAAATACAGTAACATGAATATGTTCTTGAAATCTGCGCAAGCGCTTCTTTATAAAGTTGCAAAAGAACTTAATCTCTCAGATCAACAGCTCAAAAAACTTCTTCAGCCAGAGCACATCTATGAAAAAACCTTATCGATACGGTTGGATAATGGAGAGAAAAAGGAGTTTCCTGCATATCGAATACAGCATAACAACGGTTTTGGGCCATACAAAGGAGGCATTCGCTTTCATCCAAATGTAACGAAAGACGAAGTGCAGGCTCTTGCTACATTGATGAGCGTCAAATGCGCAGTTGTCGGAATTCCGATGGGAGGAGCAAAAGGTGGAGTTCAGGTTGACCCAAAAGTCCTTTCCCAGACAGAGTTGGAGCGGCTTTCGCGAGCATATGTCGATCTTTTTTTTGATGTAATTGGAGAAGAAAAAGATATTCCTGCTCCAGACCTAAACACCAACTCCAAAATTATCGCATGGATGGTGGATGAGTACGTAAAAAGGAAAAAGGAAAAAGTAAAAAGTAAAAAGATTGATGAGCTAACGTTGAGTAGGTGGAGGGGGGCCTTTACGGGAAAGCCGTTGGAGATAGGCGGAAGTTTGGGAAGGAATGATGCGACAGGCCGAGGGGGAGTGATAGTTTTGCAAGCTCTGCTTGCAAAACTAAATGATCAATTACCAATAACCAATGATCAAGTCACTCTTGCCGTTCAGGGGTTTGGTAATGTTGGGTATCACTTTGCAAGGATTGCAAGTGAGGAAGGGCTAAAGATCGTTGCAGTCGCGGACAGCAAAGGGGCAGTGACCGGAAACAAATTTCTTCCCTTGGATATTCCGCTTGTTATGGATTGTAAAAAAGAGAAAGGGTATCTGGCTGGGTGCTACTGCGTGGGCGGTGTATGCGATCTTCGTCAGGGCAAGCAGATCTCAAATGAGGAGCTGTTGGAGCTGCCGGTGGATATCCTTGTGCCAGCTGCGCTTGAGAACGTGATTAATAGCCACAATATGGCCAAAATTAAGGCAAAAATAATCGTCGAGATGGCAAATGGGCCGGTGAGTGAGGACGCCTATGAGTATCTCTCAAAAAAAGGAGTGATTATTGTGCCGGATGTGCTGGCAAATGCGGGTGGAGTAGTAGTCTCTTATCTGGAGTGGCAACAGAATATGGGAAATAGAAGATGGCGGTTGGAAGAGGTGAATAAAAAATTAGAAGAGTATATGACAAAGGCCTTTGAGACGATCTGGGAATACTCAGTCAAGAAGGGCATCTCATTAAAAGAAGCGTCGTTTCAACTGGCACTGGAGAAAATAGTGCGTAAGTAAACTATTTTTTCCTGTCGTTTTTGGAAGAGTTTTTAATCTTTCTCCACAGATATATGGCTATAAAAAGCAGGATAAGGAAAAATAAGATATGAACCGCAATCCAGAAAATAGCAACAACCCAAAAAATAGGATTATGCGTTAACATATCCCAGCTCATTCCATAATGCATCCACGGATAAGAGGTAGGGTAGCGGTAAGGGTAGCCTCCGTCAGGGAGAGTTTGAGGCATTCTGGTAAGTAAATGCATACTAGTATTATAGAAGGAATTAAGTTCTTGTCAAGCGCGTTCTCTCGTGCACGATGGCGGAACGAATTTCATATCCTATAGTTGAAATTATTAAAAAAATTCTTATAATTCAAGAGATGACCGAGTCATTTCCCTCAAGTTCTTACCTGCAAAAAGCCAAGACATACCAAATTGGCTTCGCAAGCCTGTATTTGCCTGGAGTAATCTCTGTTTTGCTCAATGCCGATCTTATTGGTTTTCCTCTAATTGGAGTCAGTACAGTGAGCTTATTAACTGCAGAGGGATTAAAAACCAGAGCTAGGGAAAGATTCCAGGAAGAGGTTAATTTATTTGTTTCAGACTTAAGAGATGACTTGATTGACCGTTATCCTTTCGACAACTTACCAACAGCAGTGCTTACAATAGGAGAGAGATATATTTCTCTAAATGATATTAATCCCGAAACTGAAGAAATGGAGATAAAAGGATTTGCTTTTGTGAGAGACAATCCCCGAAGTAAGGCAAAGCGATTACAACATAAAAGAAATTGGCCTGAGAATTGTTTAGTCTTTTGTGTGGATGAAGAAGCGTGGAAGATGTTTGATGAAGGTTCCGAACTTTTAGATATTCAAGAAGGATGGACGTTAACAAGACACAGTTTAGCAAATAATACTTTGGTAAACTTTTGGAAAGTATATCTTCGTGCTTGACTGGAACCCGCGACCTCCTCCCTGAAGCCGCGTTTGACGCGGTGACAGGGAGATTAAGCTTCTGGAATCTGCTCACTTATCGCCTCGGGTTTTCTCCATTGGGCTAAGATTCTCAAAATTTTATTTCAGGAAATTCAGGGGGTTGAGTTGGACTCCTCCGGAGCGGACCTCAAAGTGAAGATGCGTTCCGGTACAGCGACCTGTACACCCCATAACTCCAATCTGCTGGCCTTGATTTACCGCCTCGCCCGCAGAAACCAAGATCTTGGACATATGGCCATAGAGCGTTTCATATCCGTTTGCGTGGTTGATGATGACGTGACAGCCGTACCCGTATCCAAGACATCCTGCAAAAACAACCGTTCCGGTGTCGGCCGCAATGACCGGCGGCGCAGAAGGATTTTGAATGTCTACTGCCATGTGATACCAGATTGGATACTGGCTAATAGAGCCCGTTGTCGGCCAGATGAAGTTTGAGCTCCCTTTTACTCCAACCTGTACCTGGGCATATTGCGGAGGCGCGAATCGTGGTTGTTCTTCAGGCGGAACGCCATCGGGGACAATAAGCGTCTGTCCCGGAGTGAGGGAAAATGTATCCAGATCTACAAAATCATTAAATGGAAAGTTGACAATCTTCTGAGCATCGGTCCCGTATTTTTTTGCAATTGCGTAGACAGTGTCACCGGCAACAACCTTGTGTACGACACCGCTTACCGGCGGAATTTTCAACGATTCACCGGGCTTAATAGTGTCTGATTTAAGATTACTCGCCCATTTGATACTGTCCACTGAAACGCCGAATTTCTTGGCGATTGAGGCAAGAGTATCTCCTCCCTGAATCTCATACTCGACCACCTTATCTCTCGGTTTGGCCGAGATGATAGTTCCAAGGGATCCGCCATTTGGATCATAGGAAACAACCGCAGCTTGAAATGCAGTGTTTGGCTGCAGGGAAGGGACAAAAGGATTATTGTCAGCAATAATCGGCCCTGCAACAACAGCGGCAAGCACCAAGAGAAGAAAAGAAGTATTAAGAAATGAGGAGGAGTATTTGCCCCGCTTCACGACTAAGATCGCGACGAGAATACTTTTTATATTCTCGAAATGTTTCCCAAACTCAAGGAGCCGGGAACGAGCGTACTCGCTTAAGAACCGAAGAAAATCTCGAAGTTGCATATCAACGTACCACTTATTTTACCAGATTTTTCATCGTGCTTGAGGAGAAGCCTCCTTTGGATTTAACTGAAGTTTTGGTGATACCTCCGGGTTATTTTGAGGAAGTTGAAGAGAACCTTGACTTGGTTCAGCTGTTGCTGTTTGTTGTTGGGCTTCCGGAATTTTTTTCTTAAAGACCTCGAGTTCTTTTTGAGCCTTATCGTAATCGTTTGCATTTGTTTTTCGATCAAGCAATCGGAGCACGTTCTGCATCTCGTTTGCGGCGTTTTGGTACTGTTTCAACTGATAGTTTGTCCAGGCAAGATTATAATGAGCATTTGCCCAGTCTGGTTTCAGATTAACCGTCTGGATAAACAAAAGTCCTGCATCGTTGTAGTCTTGAAGAGAGTAGTAGACTGATCCAAGATTGAGCCGGTATATCGGATTTCCTGGATCAAGAAAAATAGCTCGTTGATAGGTGGAAGCGGTCCATGAATCTGCTCCCTGAACAACGGTGAGAATGCTTCGATAGATCTCTGCCCAGTTCTGCCAGTTTTCCGCCCGTTGCGGGTTTAGGATTACAGCGGCGCGACCGTCGTTAATCGCGGTCTGAACAGCTTGAGAAATCTGCTGCCGTTCTTCGGTATTTAGGTTTATCTGCCCGTTCTTGCTTTGTCTTTGTTTTGCATTCACAATACTATTTGCTACAAAAAGATTTGTCTGAGAAAAACTGCTGTGGAACCGTTCCATATAAGGATTTGTCTCCAACGCAAGGCGTTGATTATCATAGAGTTCTTTCAAATTGTTATGAAGAACTCCGTTCAGCGCTGTCTTAAACTGGTACTCTGCTAGATAGCTTCTGCTTAAGAAGAATGCCCCTGCCGCAACAAAAATGAGAAGTACAATGCCGGCAGCGATCCCCACGCCAACCGGAAGCGTAAAGCCTAAATGTTTGTGTTCGTCTTCTGTCTCGACTTCATCCGCAATCAGTGCAAGCGTCAGGAAAAAAAGAAATAAGACGATAAGAGATATCGGAAAAAGGGCAAGAACAAAAAGAAGATAAAAAAATGCAGCCCAAAGGATAGGTTTTGCGCTGTCTTGAGCTGAAAGCTTTTTCAGGGTTCGTATTACGGTAAAAACAAGAAAGGCAAATGCACCCGCTCCAAGAAGACCCGCTTCAGTGAAAATCTGCAGGATTCCGGAACGGCTTACGTTAAATGAGTTGACCTGCCAGAGCGGTGATTGATTATATGCGAGATCTTTTATTCGTGTAAAGATTGATGAAAAATTGTTCACGCCAACGCCAAAAAGAGCATCGTAGGCTGCGTTTGTTCCTTGAGAGCTGAAGAAACGTACAGGAATCTTGAGTATCTCAATTGCGGCCACCCAGGAAAGTCGATAGGGTGGAAACAAAAGTGTCTGTTGTTGAGTTTCTGGCTTAAAGATAGTGTAGGCTGTCAGGACAAGCGCAAGTGCGTGTATGAAAACCGCTACGACAGAGGTCGTGGTATTATGTTTTCTCTGTCTCACAAGCTGCACAATTGAAAGAACAAGAAAAAATCCGATAAATACCGCCAGATCGAGACGAGTTCCAATCGGAGTGAAGCTTGGTGATCTCAAAAATGCAAGCGAGGAAGGGAGCGCGATATTTTTAAACGGACTAAAGAAAAAAACAACTGCAAGGACAGAGATCACAAGGGCGCTGTACTGGAGAAGCTGTAGGAAAAATGTACTCGCTTTTTTGTTTTGGGACCGAGAGAGATAGAAAAAGAAAAGAATCAGGGAGAATATAGATACAAAACCAAGATACGGATCCAAAAGCGCCTGTATCTTGTTCGGGGATGCAAATATGATTGAGAGTATAATTGCAATCAAAAAAAACAACAGTGGGCCGTCAAACGCAGTCCATTTCCAGTGAACTCTACGGTCTACAAAAAACTCAATCGCCGAGATCACAAGCAAAAGCAATACTCCGAAAGCAAGAAAATAGAGCTTCTGTGTTATGAAATATTCTTGGGTTAACGGAGCAAAAAAAAGAGGGAAAAGAAAAATAAGTGAACCTAAAATAATATGTTTTAGTCTATTCATATTTGAGAATCATAAAATTGTAACTGAATTCCCATAAAAGTCAAAGGTTAAATATAATCAATTTATTATCAGCCAGTTGAAATGAATATCCGGGTGCTGGGTGCTGTTTGTTGAGACTGTAAAATAGGGCTTGCAGGATGAAGTTTGCGGTTGAGGGTTTATGCAATCTTCTTTTTTAACCACAGTTATTTGATTATCGGTTTGAGTTGTTGGAGTAAGGTATATGAGAGAGTTTTCTTTTACAGCATCATTATAAATAAGTAGTTCAAGATTATTCTGCGGAACAATTCCAACTCCCGCTGTCTGCGCTTGCGTCTGGATTGCAGGAGCAAAAACTCCATTCTGATCAAAGTTTTGTTGTGCCCCAATGATAGAGCCAGAAGAAGTTGCGTCCAGATATTTATTATCGATCGCGAGCTTATTTGTGGTGAGCTGATTGATCGATGCCTGCCCATTTGGCTGGAACGTGGTGCCGTTGATCGTCACATTCTGGCCGGGATTGACAGGATCGATTGTGTTTGTCTTTACCCCGGCTTGCGCAATGAATGTTTCGTTGGCAGTAATTGTTCCGCTTCGCGAGATAACGAGGGCGCCGTCGAGAAGGTTTACCTGCGAAAGTGCATTGAGTTTTAGTTCGTCTCCGAGAGACGAAATTTTGTTTTCCTCAACGGTTATATTTGCTGCAGTAAGGGCGTGCGTGATATAGACATCATAAAGATTTGCTGTTCCGGTAAGGGTAAGATTTTGAGCGGTGACGCCGGTGTACTGTCCAAGATTAAGAGTATTGTTCTGGTCGACGGTTGCGGTTATCGCGACAGTTCCGTTGACGTTTTGATAATTTGTTTGACTGGGAAGAGGTTGGCTTCTTATCTGTGCCAGGAGAGTTTGAATATCACTTACACTGTTGGAGAGCTGTGAAATACTACCACTTGTTGAGGAGACCTGGTTGTTCAATGAGTCTATTGTTGAGGACTGAATGGTATCTGCAACCAGCGTCCCGGAGATACTTGCGTCATTTGTGTTGAGGTTGTTGGAACTTAAGGTTCCCGAGACCGTTGCGGTTTGAGCCAGTAGAGCATTAGTCTCTACCTGGTTGGAGGAGAGTGTTCCTGAAAAAGTAGCGTTTCCTGCAGCATCGATTGATGCGGCTGTTTTTCCCTGGAGTCCTTTTATGATAAGTTTCGCAAGTGGGCCATCATCGCCTTGTACTGCCGAGCCATATTGAACCGACTCGGTTGAATTTGGGCTTTTGGAAAGATCTAAAGTAAGGTCATGATTTTGTGGTTTGATCTCATTTGTCTGAACACTGTTGAGCTGTGCAGTTCCTGTTGCAACGAGATTCTCTGTCTCAACAACCGGTGAGGTGATTTTATTATTCGCCGAGATATTGGACGCGAAAATATCTGTTGCCTTGATAAATTGAGCAGTGAGCGTTTGAATCGTTCCCGTGGTTATGGTTGCCTGTTGAGCAACAAATTCCTGGGTTTGTATTAGTCCGGCTTTTAAATATCCAGCAGCAAGTTCAGCAAGTCCGTCAACATTTGTAAAAAGATCGTTGTTAGAGTTTCTTACTTCATATTTTGCCTCTCCTTGTGCATTGGGATTGAGAACTACTCTATAAAGATCTCCGGTTTGAGTGAGCTGTGGTTCTGAAGAATTCGTTGAGTTATTGGCGAAAGTAGAGACATTATCATCCTGCCAAACTCTGAAATAATCCACGTCCAGGTTTTCTGTGGTTGCGGTGTTGGTCATAAACGCACTTTCCAACATTAAGGTGAGGCCGGTAGCTGCTGGTCCAGTACCGGTTACTCCAGTACCACACTCTGTCT
>OBEQ011339025.1_pt1 | contig 11526 bp, 22 predicted proteins | sample 1670901 | NCBI WGS metagenome assembly OBEQ01 (sample SAMEA104232315, study PRJEB22302) | groundwater metagenome | biome: forest; feature: aquifer; material: groundwater | place: USA | collected 2011-08-07 | depth 5.4 m | reverse complement strand
TTCCGTAGCCACGGCGGCAAACTAGCCAAAAGCCTCGAGACCGATGCATCAGATAAAGCCCCAATTAAAGAGACTGTCCAAGCCAAGGTGGCTGACGAGGTTAAGGAGTAATTATGGCAGTCAGGGCAGTTTATAAAGGTGTTAGACTGAGCCCGCGTAAAGTCGACGTCGTCGCAGCCTTGGTTCGTGGCCGGACAGTTGCCGACGCTGTGGTTATTTTAGATCACACGCCTCGCCGGGCAGCCCAAGCTGTCAAAAAAGCCGTTGTTAGTGCTGGGGCCAATGCCGAGCACAACCATAACTACAAGCCGGATAGCCTGTTTATATCAGAGATAAGCGTTACGGCTGGCATCCGTTACAAACGCTACCGCGCAGCCGCCCGCGGCCGGGCCTTGCGTTTTGCCCGTCAAACCAGTCAAATCAGAGTTTTGGTTGACGGCCAGAAGCGAACGACTAAAAAACCAACTGCTACAGCCGCCAAGGAGGCCAAATAGTGGGCCAAAAAGTTAACCCCATCAGTATGCGGCTGCAGGTCAACAAGGATTGGCGTTCTAAGTGGTTCGCCAATAAAAAAGAGTATGCCCAGTATCTTAAGCAGGACCTGGCAGCCCGGCGTTTAATAGTCAACAAACTTGGCTCACGGGCCTCTATTTCTAAAGTTGATATCGAGCGCTCGCCCAATCTGGTTAGCGTAACTATCCAAACTGCCAAAGCCGGTGTAGTTATCGGCCGGGGGGGTACCGGCGCAGCCGAGCTTAAAGATCAGATTGAAAAACTCTATGGTGTGCCAGTGCGAGTTAATATTGAAGAAATCAAGCGCCCGGAACTGCAGGCAAAATTAGTCGCTGAGAACATTGCCCATCAGTTAGAGCGCCGGATTGCCTTTAGGCGGGCCATGAAGTCATCAGCCGCGGCTACTATGCGCGCCGGTGCCAAAGGCGTCAGAATCGAAATTGCCGGCCGACTTGGCGGTAATGAAATGAGCCGCCGTGAAAAAGAAGTCCAAGGCAGCGTACCATTGCACACGATCCGGGCCGACATTGATTTTGCTAGCGCCCGCGCTTTGTATCCGGGAGCCGGCATCATCGGTGTCAAGGTCTGGATATATAGAGGGGAGAGCCAGTAATGTTAATGCCTTCCCGTAGCAAGTACCGCAAAGTACGCAAGGGCCGCGTTCACGGCGGCAGCGCCACTAGTTTGAACGAGCTGGCCTATGGCCGCTACGGCCTAGTCTCTAAGCAAACAGAGCGCATCAGCAGCCGCCAGATCGAAGCCGCTCGCCAAGCCATGACTCGCTACGTTAAGCGCGGCGGTCAAATTTGGATCCGGATCTTTCCACACATACCTGTCAGCCAAAAGCCACTGGGTACTAAAATGGGCAGCGGCAAGGGCAACCCCGAATTCTTTGTGGCTAAGGTTAAGCCCGGGACCATCATGTTTGAAATGGACGGTGTATCTGAAGAGATCGCTCGTGAAGCTATGCGTCTGGCCGGCCACAAACTGCCGGTTAGTACCATCTTCGTGGTCAAGGAGGAGCAGTAATGAAGATAGCTGACATCCGCAAGAAAAATACTAATGACCTGGCTAAAGAGAGCACCCAGCTGCGCGAAGAAATTACCGAAATGCGCCGTCGACTCTATAGTGGCGAAGTTACCAATGTCCGGGCTATTCGCGCCAAACGCAAAGACCTGGCCCGGGTAATGACCGTACTTGGCGAACAGCTATCAAAGGAGAACATCTAATGGCTCGTTTACTAACCGGCAGGGTGACAAGTGATAAGACCGATAAGACGATCGTTATTACTGTGGCGAGTCGTAAAACTCACCCTATATATAAAAAACAGTACACACGCAACACCAAGTTTATGGCTCATGACGCAGCCAACGAGGCTAAAGCCGGTGATTTAGTGGTCATCCGCGAAACTCGTCCATTATCAGCTCGCAAGCGTTTCACCTTGGACAAAATCGTCGAAAAAGCCCACGTCGGTTTTAAAGAAACCGACGCTACGGCAGACATACCCCAAGAAGAGGAGCAAGTAGCAAGTAGCAAGCAACAAGCAAAAGCTTCAGAAACAAAAAAGGCCAGTTCTACGGAGAAAAAAGTATGAAGCTAGCTTTACTACTTTCTACTAGCTACTATCTACTGCAACCGGAGATTGCTTTATGATCCAGCAAGAATCACGCTTAATGGCCTGTGATAACAGCGGTGCCCGCCAGCTGCTTTGTATCCGCGTGCTCGGTGGCTCCGGTCGTCGTTACGCTGGCGTCGGTGACGTCATTGTGGCTAGCGTTAAGACGGCTAACCCGGCCGGTGCTGTTAAGCGCAAAAGTATCGTCAAGGCCGTCGTGGTCCGTACCCGCAAGCCCATACGCCGAAAAGACGGCTCGAGCATTGCCTTTGATGACAATGCTGCCGTAGTGCTATCTGAAGACAATAAAACACCGCGCGGTACCCGAATTTTTGGCCCAGTCCCCCGAGAACTACGCGAAAAGGGCTATGGCCGCATAATTTCACTAGCGCCGGAGGTACTATGACAAAGATCATAGATCATAGATCAAAAATCAAACCCTTCAAGGTACGCTTGAAGGTCGGCGACAACGTGATGGTTCGAAGTGGCAAGTACAAAGGCCATAGCGGCAAGATTTTGGCTGTACACCCAGCGCTCAATAAAGTGACCGTTGAAGGTGTTAACATTGTTAAAAAGCACCAAAAGCCGACTAAGACTAAGCCCCAGGGCGGCATTATTGAACTAACCAAGCCGATTTGGGTCAGCAAGGTTGGTGTACTTGATGCTGGGTCTAAAAAACCGTCGAGACTTGGCTACAAGCTAGGTAGAGACGGCACCAAAACACGCATCCTTAAGTCTTCTGGTAAGGAGATAAAGACATGACAGAAGCAGTTGTAAAAGACGCTCAGAAAACTTATCAGCCGCGGCTTAAGCGACAATATAGTGAAGAGATAGCTAAACAACTTAAAGATGAGCTTAGCTTGTCAAATTTGCACCAGGCTCCACGGCTGGAGAAAATCATCATTAATGTCGGCCTGGGCCGCGCCAAGGACGAGAAGCGCCTGCTGGAAGTGGCCGAAAACACTCTGGTCAAGATCACCGGCCAAAAACCAGTCCAGACGGTTGCTAAGCAGTCAATCGCTAGCTTTAAGCTGCGTGAAGGCAGTAAGATCGGCCTTAAAGTAACGTTGCGCGACGCCCGGATGTATGAGTTTGCCGACCGGTTCATTAACCTGGTTTTACCTAGACTGCGGGATTTCCACGGCCTATCCGCCAAAGCCTTTGACAAACAGGGCAATTACTCCATTGGCTTGACCGACCAGTCGGTTTTTGCTGAGCTGAGCTATGAAGACACCGCCACGCCGCATGGCTTGCAAGTGGTATTTGCGATTAAATCTAAGAGTCCCGAACACGCCCGAGCTTTGCTAGAAAAATTTGGCGTACCATTCGAGAAAGAAGGAAACAAGTAATGGCTAAGAAATCGATGTTAGCCCGTGACGCTAAACGCCAGAAAATGATTGATAAATACTCCCCTAAACGAGCCGAGCTTAAGGCCGCTGGTGATCTAGAAGGACTGGCCCTGCTGCCAAAAAACAGCAGCCCCAGCCGGCAGAAAAATCGCTGCGCCGAAACCGGTCGCCAGCGCGGTTATATGCGCCAGTTCGGCCTGTCGCGTCTGGCTTTCCGCGAACACGCTGTAAAGGGTGAAATTCCCGGTGTAACTAAGAGTAGCTGGTAAGAGTCATGACTACGTCATTCCATTTACCATTTACCATTCACCATTTACCATTGATTGATCATTCACTATTTGTTCATTCATTGAAAATTGATAATTGTGAATTGATAATTGAGCCGACGAAAGGAGGCGTTTAATGGTATCTACAGACCCCATCGCCGACATGCTAAGCCGCATCCGAAACGCCATCGCTGTCAATAAGAGCGAGGTTAGCCTGCCCTATTCGGCCCAAAAGGAAACGGTTGCCGCTATCCTGGTCAAAAACGGCTTCTTAAAAGGTGCAAAAAGCGGTACGGTGGATGGCGATAAGACGCTGGACATTGTTATTAATGATGCAGACGTCAGTTCTAAAATCACAGAGATTACTCGCTTGAGCCGTCCGGGACGCCGCGAATATGTGAAGGCTAAAGAAATTCCAGTGCTTAAACGCGGCCGTGGTTTGGTTATTATATCTACCAGTAAAGGTGTGATGACCGGTGCAGAAGCTAAAAACCAGAAACTCGGCGGCGAATTAATTTGTCAGGTGTACTAAAAATGAGTCAACAGTCAACAGTCAACAGTCATCAGTCCAAAGGTCGAACTCTCTCGACTTTCGACTATTCACTATCGACTATAGTCAGAGGCTGTCTATGAGTCGTATAGGCAAAATGCCCATCAACTTACCAAGCGGCGTGACCGTGGCTGTTGAACCAGACCAAATTACGGCTAATGGTCCTAAAGGATCACTTAGCCAATTCACTATGCCTGGGATCCAAGTCAGCAGCCGCGACAACCAAGTTATAGTCGAGCGTGATAATGATGATCGACCCAGCCGCGCCAAACATGGCTTGATGCGAACATTAGTCAATAATATGGTTACTGGGGTCACCCAGGGCTTTGAACGCAAGTTAGAAATGAACGGTGTTGGCTACCGCGTCTCACAGCAGGGGGCAGACCTTAAGTTCAACCTTGGATTTTCCCACGATGTGGTGTATAAAGTACCGACTGGCATTACGCTCAGCCTGGACCAAAACATTATTACCGTCAGCGGCATCAATAAGCAGCAAGTCGGCCAAGTTGCGGCTGAAATTAGAGCCCTAAAGAAGCCAGAACCTTATAAGGGCAAAGGTATTAAGTATGTCGAGGAACGTATTATCCGTAAAAGCGGTAAGAGTGGCAAGGAAGCTTAAGCTATGGACAGATTACGACACAAAATCCAAATTGCTGCCCGGCGCTCAAACCGCACCAGGGCCAGCCTTACCGGGACTGCCGAGCGCCCACGCTTAAGCGTGCATATCAGTAATTTACACGTCAGTGCCCAAATTATTGACGACACAAAAAGCATCACTTTGTCTTATGCGACGACCATCGGCCGCAAACTTGAAGGTAATATGACCGCTAAAGCCGCCACTATTGGCGAAGAAATAGCCAAGAAGGCCCTCAAGGCTAAAATTAACAAAGTTGTCTTTGATAGAGGTTCCAAGAGCTATCATGGCCGAATTAAAACCCTGGCCGATGCCGCGCGGGCCGCTGGATTGGAGTTTTAAATGGCTGACACCAGGCACCGGAATATACAAATAGAGGCCAAGGAGTTTGACGAGCGAGTAGTTTTCATCAACCGGGTTGCTCGTGTGGTTAAAGGCGGCCGCCGTTTTCGCTTCCAAGCCTTAGTTATCCTTGGTGACCATAAGGGGCGAGTTGGTGCTGGCGTTAGCAAAGGTGCAGACGTCACTGCGGCTGTCACCAAGGCAACTGATGTCGCCAAGAAACAGCTTGTTACCCTACCTATATATAATGGCACCTTAGCCCATGAGGTGGAAGCCAAGATTAGTGGTGCCCGCATTTTGATACTGCCAGCCGCCCCTGGCACCGGCTTGATTGCCGGCGGCGTGGTGCGCACAGTCCTGGAAGTCGCCGGTTATGAAAACGCCCTTTCCAAGTCCCACGGTTCGTCTAACCGCTTAAATATGGCCTATGCCGCGCTGGAAGCGCTTAAAGGTTTGGAGCCCTCAAACAAGTGGGTGACAAGATCTAATGCGCCCCAACCCAAAGCCAAATCACCGGCTAAAAAGCCAGCTAAGGCGAAGGTAAGCAAATGAAATATAACCAACTTAGCCTAGATCGGCAGACAAAGACTACCCGGCCTGGTCGCGGTATCAGTGCTGGTCGGGGTAAAACCGCCGGGCGTGGCACTAAAGGCCAGGGTTCCAGAAAAAGCGGCGGCGTAAGGCCGGGCTTTGAAGGCGGCCAGATGCCGCTTTATATGCGATTGCCCAAGGTTCGCGGTTTCAAAAGTCACCGCACTAAAACCGAAGTTGTCTATACAGGCCAGCTAGAACAGCTAAAAAAATCCATCGTGGATTCAATCGCCTTGTTTGAGGCAGGTCTTATCAGCAGCCCCCACGTATCTGTTAAATTGCTTTTAAATGGTGAGTTAAAGTCTAAAAAGGACGTCCGGTTGCAGGCAGTCAGTCAACCTGCCGAGGCAGCGGTTAAAAAATCCGGTGGTAGTTTTGCTAAAGCCGACCGGCTGGCACGCAGTGCCAAAAAAGTCGAAAAATAGCCGGTGGCGACACCTTTGCTATACTAAATTGTAAGTTAGAGGTTAAATAGAGGTGAACTGGCGACTAATTCTAAAATCATTGGGTCATGGCGAGATGCGCAAGCGCATCCTGGCCGTCCTTGGCATGCTACTGGCTTTTCGAATTTTAGCCCACATCCCTGTACCGCTTAGCGACCCGCACACCCTCCGCCAGGTCCTGGAAAATTTATATACCCAGACTAACACTAACCAACTGCTAGGCTTCTTAAATGTTTTATCCGGTGGTGCGCTGGCTAACTTTTCGATCATGCTGGTGGGGCTTGGCCCTTACATTAACGCCAGCATTATCATGCAGCTGCTGACTAAAGCTATTCCCAAGCTGGAGGCCCTCAATAAAGAAGGCGAATTTGGCCGCAAAAAAATCAACCAATACACCCGCATGCTGACTTTCCCGCTGGCCATCGTCCAGTCAGTCGGCCTGATATACCTAATCCGGCAGGAGGCTCAGAGCATCGGCGGTTTAGGTGACATTACCGCCCATACCACAGGTCTGCAATGGCTATTAATGATCGCCGCCCTGACCGGCGGCTCGATGGTGCTGATGTGGTTAGGTGAGCTGATTACCGAGCGCTCGATCGGCAACGGTATTTCGCTACTTATTACTGTTGGCATCGTCAGCCGGCTGCCAACTCTCATTTCGGAATTGTCGCACAGCACCACTTACGTAGTCGGCAGCAGTGCCAAAGATAAGTGGACTATTTTGCACCACGCCTTTTCCAGACATGGCGTAATCATAGTGTCGATTGTGGCGGCGGCGACAGTTTTCGTTACCTGGGCAGTAGTCAAATTAAACGAAGCCTCGCGCAAGCTGACGGTTAACTATGCCAAGCGCGTTCAGGGGAATCGTACCTATGGCGGCGTCACCACAACCCTGCCCGTAAAATTGATTACCGCCGGCGTTATACCGATTATCTTCGCAGTGGCTTTTTTGTCGGTGCCTAGCTTCGGCGGTCAGCTTCTAACCCATGGCCAAGGTGCCGGGTTGATTCCGCATACCTTCTGGGAGAGGCTCGGTGTACACCTGGCCCAATTGTTCCAAAACCCGAGCGCCAGGACTTTCGCCGCCGGCGGCTGGAAACCTTGGGTATACCCAGCGACCTATTTCTCGCTGGTTTTTATCTTCACTTACTTTTACACCAGCGTGACGTTTAACTCTAAAGAAATTGCCGAGAACCTCCAAAAACAAGGCGGCTTTATAGCCGGTGTCCGCTCTGGTAAACAAACCGAGAAATACTTGTCAAAAACCGTTAACCGGCTGACTCTGTTTGGGGCCATAGCCCTAGGGACTTTAGCGGTATTGCCGATTGTGGCCCAGGTGTACCTCAGCCAAAGTATTGCCATTGGCGGTACCAGCATATTGATCTTGGTATCTGTATCACTCGAGACACTCCGCCAAGTTGAATCCCGGGCCATGATGATTACCTATGACCAATATGAACAGCCGGATTATTTCTACGAGCCAGGTCCAGGCGGTACGGCCGCCATGGGCGCCCGACGACTGCGTTTTATCCCTAGGCCCAGGCTACGCAAAAAAATCAAATAACACCCCTTTACAACAGATGATAACTTTGGTACAATTTTCAGGTTATATTTATGGCTCGTGAAAAAGAGGTAATTGAACTGGTCGGTACGGTCGTTGAGGCTCTGCCGGGCACGCAGTTCAGGGTAGAACTCGAAAACGGCCATATAATTATAGCTCACGTCGCTGGGCGCATGAGGAAGAACTACATCCGACTCGTTCCGGGCGACCGCGTCAAGGTTGAATTGACACCTTACGATCTGACGAAGGGTCGGATAACCTACCGCGAGAATTAGAACTTTTACAAACCGCGCACTCCGGGCGAAAATCTCTGCTCCGCACTCTACGTATGCTAGATACGTTTCGTTTACGGTGCTCGATTTTCATCCCAGACTGCATCGATTTGTGGAAAGTTCTTTGTTAATAGTCAATAACTAAGCAGTGTGTCACCACTTTTAAGGAGGATGATCCGCATGAAAGTGCGTGCTAGCGTCAAAAAAATTAGTCCTGATGATAAGATTGTGCGCCGCAAGGGCCGTGTCTATGTCATCAATAAGAACAAGCCTAAACATAAGCAGAGGCAAGGTTAGCTATGGCTCGGTTAGCGGGTGTCAATATTCCGGATAATAAGCAGGTGCATGTGGCCTTGACTTACATTTACGGCATTGGCCCCAAAGCCAGCGCTGATATCATGTCTAGCGCTAAAGTCGAACCAAGCGTCCGGGTCAAGGATTTAACCGGTGCCGAGCTGTCGCGCTTGCAAGAGATTATAACTAACAGCTACAGCGTCGAGGGCGAGCTCCAACGGGTTGTAACCGGCAATATTAAGCGTCTCAAGGACATTAATGCTTACCGTGGACTACGCCACAAAGCCAACCTGCCAACCCGTGGCCAGCGTACCCGTACCAATGCCCGGACCAAGCGCGGTAAAAAGATTACAGTTGGCGGTACAGCTAAGAGAGTAGCGACTAAGACTTAGAATTATGGCTAAAGAAGTAACCACAGCAGGAGTAGAAACAGCCGTAGCGCCAACTGAGACAGTTGCTGAAGATAAGCCAAAATCGGCTAAAAAGAAGAAAGCCCGTCGCAGTGTTAGCCGTGGCCAAGTTCACGTCCTGGCAACTTTTAACAACACCATAGTGACTATTACAGATGAACAGGGTAATGCTTTGGCTAGTTCTAGCGCTGGTAGCACTGGCTTCCGCGGCTCTAAAAAGGGCACCGCCTACGCCGCCCAGGTAGCGGCTGAAAAAGCTGTCGAGACCGCTAAGACCTTTGGCCTTAGCAAAGTGGACGTCTTTGTGAAGGGCGTTGGCTTAGGCCGTGACGCCGCAGTCAGAACACTGGTAGCCCAGCGCATCGAAGTCGACAGCATTAAAGATATTACGACTATACCCCATGGTGGCACCCGTCCACGGAAGGCGAAGCGGAACTAGTCATGGCTAGAGATTTACAGTCAATCGTCAAACGTTCACGCCGCGAAGGCTACGCGCTTCATCCCAAGGCCCATAAAGCTTTGGTCAAACGCTCGGGTCCGCCCGGGCAAGCCGCTGCTGATGGCGGCCGGCGCCGGCCAAAAGCTAGCCAATACTCGGTACAACTTCGCGAAAAGCAGAAAGTCAAGCGGCTTTATGGCTTGCTAGAGAGGCAATTTGCCAAAATGATGGATGAAGCCAGCCGAACCAAGGGCCAATCAGGTGTAACATTGCTGCAATTTCTGGAAAGGCGCCTTGATAACGTTGTTTACCGCGCCGGTTTGGCCGTTTCGCGCCGGGCTGCCCGTCAGCTAGTTACCCACGGCCACTTTATGCTTAACGGCCGCCGGACTGACATCCCATCCATTAGAGTTGCGGTTAGTGACGTTATAACGCTCCGTGACCATGGCAAAAACACCGAATATTTCAAGCAAATCGATGTCACCAGCCCAGCCCCAGCCGCCATTCCAGCGTGGCTGAAAGTCGACCGTAAGAAGCTTCAGATTAACGTTACTGGCCTGCCGACGCGTGACGACGCAGAGCCAGATATTAAAGAGCAACTAATCGTCGAGTATTACTCACGCTAGGGATGTGACGAGAAAGGTAAATTTATGAATAAATTAATCCACACACCGACATTGGCAGGTATCACCGACCACAGTCCCACCAGCGCGACATTTACGATTGAGCCCCTGCATACAGGCTACGGCATGACGCTGGGCAACAGCTTGCGCCGGGTACTACTTTCCAGTATCGCCGGGGCAGCTGTCACCGGCTTTAGAATCGAAGGCGTCAGCCACGAATTTACAACCATTGCTGGCGTCAAAGAAGACGCTGTAGCTATCTTGCTGAACCTAAAAGGCATCCGTTTCAAAGTCTTTAGCGACGAGCCACAAACCATCCGGCTGGCCAAAAAAGGTAAGGGCGTGGTTAAGGCCAAAGACCTGCAGCTCAACGCTGATGTAGAGGTAGTCAACCCAAACCACGTAATTGCTACCATTGATGACGCCAAGGGTTCGATTGAAGCTGAACTGATGGTCGAAACCGGCCGTGGTTACCGGGCACTGGACGAACAAGCAAGCGATAGAAAATCAACCGATATGATCATGCTCGACGCTCTCTTCACGCCGGTTCTGCGGGTTCGTTACAAAGTCGAAAACACTCGTGTCGGCCAGATGACTGACCTCGATAAATTGCTCATCAGCATTGACACCGATGGATCTATCACTCCTCGCGACGCTTTCGAAGAAGCTTCAGCCATTTTGGTGAACCAATACACTGCCCTAGCTGGACAAACTAAGGTAGAGGCCGGCGCCACATTAGGTGCTAGCGAAGCTACGCCAGAAGGCGGTGAAGAAGTTGATGAACCGGCTGAGCTGATGACCTCAATCGAGGACCTGAACCTTAGCGCCCGCACCACTAACGCCCTGATTAATAGCGACATCCAGACCATCAAGGACCTGGTTAGTCTCAGCGAGGCCGAACTGCGCGATCTTAAGGGCTTTGGTAACAAAGCCTTGGACGAAGTTAAAGATAAAATGGCCGAGTTGGAGCTCTAGTCATGACTGCGTCATTCCCGTTTACAGTTAACCATTTACCGTTATCAGTGCGTCATCCGTTTTCTGTTATCCGTGAAGCTTCTAGGTCAATATCTAATGGTAAATGCATGGTAAATAGTGAATTGTTAATGGCAAACGGAAGGCCGGAGGCCGTCTGATGCACCGCCACGGATATAAAGGAATTAAATTTGGACGCCAGCGTGACCAACGTCGGGCACTGCTCAAATCCTTGGCCGATTCGCTAATTTTGCATGAATCAATCGAGACGACCCTGCCAAAAGCTAAAGAGGTTGCTAGTTACACTGAAAAACTAATTACCAAAGCCAAACAAGGCGGCCTGCATAACCGGCGCCAGGTTATCAATGGCTTAATGACACTCGAGGCTGCCCATAAGCTAGTCGACGAGTTATCGCCCAGGCTCTCAGGCCGCAGCAGCGGCTATTTCCGGGTAGTTCGTGCTACAGCTCGCCGCGGCGATAATGCCCGGCTGGCCAAAGTCAGCTTTGTCGATGATTTAGCTAAAAAAGATGAGTCAAAAACAGCCCCTAAAAAGACAAGCAAAACCCAAGCAGAGGCTGTTAAACCTAAGAAGTCGGCTACCGCACCCAAAGTCGGGGCTCGCGATAGCGGCAAAATAAGTTCGTCTCAC
>OBEQ010760378.1_pt1 | contig 11526 bp, 7 predicted proteins | sample 1670901 | NCBI WGS metagenome assembly OBEQ01 (sample SAMEA104232315, study PRJEB22302) | groundwater metagenome | biome: forest; feature: aquifer; material: groundwater | place: USA | collected 2011-08-07 | depth 5.4 m | reverse complement strand
CCGATAACATCACGTCGAATACCAGCGCGTTAACAATATCTGGTGTGGCAGAAACCGGCGCAACAATCACGATCTTTAATGACGCTGACAGCGATGGCGTAGTGGATTCTGGTGAGTCCTTAAATACGGCTACCGGCAGCGGCGGTGCCTTCTCGGCGGATATTTCTCTCACCGCCGGCAGCACCTATTCAGTCAAAGCGATTCAAACCGATCTGGCTGGCAACATCAGCTCGGCATCGAGTGCTTTGTCGATTACAGTCGATACCAGCGCGTCCGCGCCGACCAGTTTGGATCTGGCAGCCGCCGACGACACAGGTGCATCGAGTACTGATAATCTGACAAAAAATACTTCGGCATTGACTATTTCCGGCGCGGGTGAAACCGGCGCCACAGTGACTATTTTCGATGACGCCGATAGCGATGGTGTCGTGGATAGCGGCGAAAGTTTGGGGACCGGAACAGTTTCCAGCAGCGCCTTCAGTGTTGATGTCAGTTTGGCAGCCGGAACCCATTCCGTGAAAGCAGTTCAAACCGATCTCGCTGGCAATGCCAGTACAGCATCGAGTGCGCTGTCGATCGTCGTCGACACCACTATACCGACCGGCACCATTACCAGCGCGCGTTACGATGATTCGGGCAATACCATTGCGATTACCGGCACCAACTTGACCACACTATTAGAATCTTCAGAAACTTCCTCGACCGATATCACCAGTCGGTTAGATTGGACTAAATTTGTTTGGGATATTAATTCCGACGGTTCGACTACGGCGGACGTCACATTTACTTCTTCAGACATCAGTTCAACGGTTGTCGGCAGCGCAACCTCGATGACGATTTCACTTTCAAGTTCCAAAGCGTCGAGTTTAGAAGGCACCACAGCTTACGCCACGGGTTCGAGCAACAGCGACGACGCGCTGGATGTCACCGCCGGTTTCTTAAGAGATACCGCCGCCAATGCGGCCACCACGGATGGGGTTGCTAACGGCGCTATTTCACTGGCCGTGAATGGCGGTTCTGGCAATGACACCCTTTACGGCACTGCAAACGCAGACGATTTGTATGCGAATAATGGTGCTGACACCATTATCGGTGGCAACGGTATCGATAATGTTTTTGTCGGCTCGACCAGCGCGGATATCATCGATCTACAAGGTATTACCTCTGAAGCGAATCGAGACAATATTTTTACTTTCTCATCGAGCAGTGGCGATCAGATTCGTATCGCAGGAGCGGACACTTCAAGCACCAGCGGAACTGTCCTGGGAACCGATACCACAACTGCGGGTAGCGGTGGCGGAGCCTATACACTCACTGGCGTTACTGCGAATCAAGTTGATGTGGTGGTTTTGCAAAATGGCGCGAACCTGCCTACGGCAAGTGCGGGTGGTGGTGATCTTGGTACCGATGGCACGGGTTTACTCGCCGCGTTGACCAGCACCGGTACATCGGGGGATAGCTACGTCGGATTTGACATTGGCACCAGTATCAAAGTTTATCTCTTGGCGTATCGCGACAATAATGGCTCCTCCCGTCATGCTGAATTGTATTACGGTTACGATGCCAGTAACGGCGGGATTTTAGCGGCCAACGAAATACATTTAGTTGCGCATCTGGATTGGTTGGGTTCCGGCGAAACCTTGTCGGCGAGTAATTTTAGTGTAGTGTAGATTCCAGATTGGACGGTACTTAAATTCCCAATTGGACGGTAGTAAAATTCCAGATTGGACGGTATAATTATTCCCAATTGGACGGAGCTGGAATTCCAAACTGGACGAAATAGTAATGACGATGAAATACCCGCGATTTATTCAACCACGGTTAAAAGAAGCGCTTGCTGATACGCCAGTCGTGTTGCTGAATGGATCAAGACAAACGGGTAAAACAACACTCGCACAGTCTACAGGTGGTAATAAATATCATTATGTCACCTTAGATGATGACACTTCCTTGGCCGCGGCCAAACGAGACCCGCGAGGATTTATAGAAGATCTTCCCCAATATTGCATTTTGGATGAAATACAGCATGCTCCGGAACTGTTCCCCAGTATCAAACTTATTGTGGACAGAGACAGAACTCCAGGCCGCTTTTTATTGACGGGATCAGCGAACATTTTAGCGGTACCAAAATTGGCAGAATCATTAGCCGGTCGAATGGAAGTGATACACCTTTATCCACTCTCCCAGGCTGAGATTGCTGGTAAGAAACCTTTGTTTTTGACAATGGCTTTTGCGGCGAAAATGAAAGGAAATTTTAAGCAACGCTTAGGCTCAGAACTTTTTGATAGGGTGCTAAGTGGAGGGTATCCTGAACCGTTACAGCGCGATAGTGTGACGCGACAACGTGCATGGTACTCAAGTTATCTGAATGTGATGATACAAAAGGACATCACTGATTTTGCTAAGATTCAGCACAGTGAAAATATTTCTAAAATACTCCAAAGAGTGGCGAACAATACCGCGAGCTTGCTGAATATATCGGAACTCAATAAGGGTCTTGGCGTAGATCTCAAAACCGCAAAACATTATTTTGATTTGTTATCACATATATTTTTGGTGTGCACACTTCCAGCTTGGTCTAATAATCGCAATAAACGTCTATTAAAGACAGCGAAGATGCATATTACAGATACTGGCCTGTTAGGCGCTTTGCTAAAGTTAACCAAGCCGCAGTTAGAGAAAGACCGCACGATGATGGGACCTGTGCTAGAGAGCTTTGTTTATAACGAGTTAATTAAACAGGCGAGCTGGCAGAATGAAGAATTGCAATTTTTCCATTATCGCGATAAAGATCAGTATGAAGTTGACATTGTTATACTGAATGAAAATGGTTTGCTGGTGGGCGTAGAGATAAAACTAGCGGCCTCAGTGAGCGAGTCGGATTTTAAAGGGTTAAAACGTTTTAAGACACAACATCCGGAAAAATTTGTTGGCGGTTACATTCTCTATGACGGTGAACGCACCCTTTCCTTTGGCGATGGATTGTATGCGGTACCGCTGCAATCGCTTTGGTTGAATTAAGTCGACAGATTAGATTCATTCTGTGAATTGTGGAAACACACGTTTTTATAAGAAAAGAGGTGAGGATAAAGAGAATTTTCTCTACCTAACTCAGATTCATCGCTTGGATTATAGCTTTGATTGATAGAAACATGGGTTGAGGCGTCGGCTTTTGATTTAAATTACCCACTTCAACATCAATCGATATAAAACCATATTTCTGATAAAAGGGAATCGCTTTTAACTTTGCGTCAACGACAACACCGGTACAACCAAACTCATCTTTCATTCTCACCGACAATTCAAACATGGCTTTTAACAAGGTTTGGCCAATTCCCTGGCCTTTATATCTTTCGTCGATTGCCAATCTTGCAATTCGCAGGACTGGTAGTGGATAACTAGGTAGGCCTTTTTTAAGTTTTGCCGAGAGATGTTCTGTTTCAATATGTCCAGCACTTACCGTGACATAACCTGAAATAGTTCCGTTGTTATTCTCGGCAACGTAAGTGGTGCCCAAGTGATGCTTAAACTGATTTTGTCCAGCATAACACTTAAAAAATCGATCTAGCTCAATGTCACCTGATGAAAAACTGGATCGATCGTCGGTTCGTGTGAGAGCCCTAATAATAATGTCAGGCATAGTTTTGTTCAGCTTGGGTCCTATTTAGTTAGAGTTCTATTCAGTTAGAGTCTGGCTACTGTCATTCCACAGGTCTTTCAGCGCTGGCGTTGGTTTAGAGGTTTCAATATTTTCTACAATGTCCACCATACTGGCTTTAGTAACAACCAAGCGTGAAGAAATAATGATATCCAGAGGCAATTCCTTTAGTGCTTGAAGATGGTGTAATAATGCTTCTTCCAGAACAAAAGCTTTCTTGATGCCTTGGCTCTTAACATAAGCATCCAATAGTTTTTTTGTTTCATCTGAAATGTTGGCTGATATTTGTGTCGTCATCTCAATCTACTCCGTAGCATAGCTCAACCTATCTAATACTTAATTTTAAGATAGTTTTCTACATTTTTGTAGAAAATTAATAGGCCGAGGTCTTAACAAGATCTAAAGAATCTTTCATACCCATCCACAGGTCAGAATTTATAGCAAAAAGCCGAGCAGCCTGCCGCAAATCAGCTAGAGTTTATGTTGCTATTAAATTTACCCTTGGTCGGCCTATTAAGGTTAGTGATCTATCTGTAGCCACCCACTTCCACGGAACGGGAAGTACTCCTTTTAAACAGAGAATAAAAAACAGGGAAGTTCGTTATGTGGGCACTTCTAAGACCAATCCTCGGTAATCCCAGTGTAAATTTACAATTGGGGCTGGCCACCGCCTTTATCCATATGCTCGCCATTGCGCCATCGCTCTATGTAGTATTGATTTATGGCCGATATATGAGCCACGGCTTGGACGCCACCTTGATTTCGCTCTCCGCAGGCGTACTGATCGCGTTGACCATGGAAAGTTTGCTGCGCCGCAGTCGTTATCGACTGATGGCCGCCATCTGCGCCAAAGTCGAACGCGAAAAAGTGGAAGCCGTGACGGCCCATGCACTGCGCGCCAAGATCGACGCTTTACAACAACTCTCGCCCGAATTACGCCAGGTTCCACAACGCAGTTTAGAGCAGTTGGCGGTGGCTATTGCCCCCAGCTCGTTGTTAGCGTTAATTGATGCGCCGTTTGTGGTGATATTCCTTTTGGCGTTAATTATGATGGCCTGGCAAGTGGGCATACTCGCCACCTTTATTATTATGGCGACGGTTATATTTTTGGCGTTGCGGGCGCGGGCCATGAACCACGCCAGCCGCGTATTGCAACAAGCTGCTAGCGTGCAGTTGGAACACTCGCGCGCCGCCGAGCGCTGGGATACAGTGCGACTCACCACCTCCGCCGATTGGTTGAATCAACAATGGAACAAACGCATTGGCGACAGCCGTTGGTTGCGTTTTGATGCGCAACGCCAAAGTGAAGGTGTGCAGCAAGGCTCGCAGGTGTTTGGTGCGCTGCTGTCGATTCTCACTATAGCACTGGCAGCAAAGCTCACCACTATCCAAATGCTGGATGCAGGCGTGTTATTCGGGGCGAATATTCTCGCCATGCGCGCCTTCGCGCTGATATCACGCCCGGTGCAGCAATTTTTTGTGCTGCTACAAGGTAAACAAGCGCTCGATTTGATCGAGCAATACCTGCAAATACCCACCGAACCCAAGGATGGCACACGCCCGACCTATTGCAGTGGCCGTCTGGAATTTAAAGATGTTGCGGTCTGGCATCCCGGCAGTTCCACGCCGTTAATTGAAGGCTTAAATCTGGTGGTGGGCGCTGGTGGTTTGGTGACATTTATCGGTCAGAATGGCACGGGTAAAACCACCTGCGCGCGATTGCTTGCCAATCTCATTCAACCGGTGCGCGGCGCCATTCTGGCGGATGGGATTGACCTGCGCCAACTCGACCCCACCTGGTGGCGCCGCCAATTGGTTTATTTACCGCAGGAACCGGAATTTCTCGACGCGACTTTGCGCGACAATATGTTGTTATTAAATCCCAGCGCCACCGATGAACAGATTACCGAGGTATTACGCGAATTGGGCTTGGGCATTTTTGTCGACCAGCATCCAGAGGGTTTGAACTTGCGGATCAATCAGGGCGGCAGAACCTTATCGGTGGGCACACGGCGGCGTCTCGCATTGGCCCGTGCACTACTCACCGACGGCCGTGTCGTTATCATTGACGAGCCGACCGAAGGTCTCGATCACTACGGCGTGAAATTGGTGAATGAAGTGCTTAACAACGCGGTAAAACAGGGCAAAACCGTGATTGTCACGGTGCAAGAAGCTGGCGATCTTGCGCAACATGGCCAGGTGGTGGATCTCAATAATAAACCGGTGCCAACGATATTTCCGCCGCGGACTAATAACCATGTCGCTGCAGAACAGCGAGTCGCTACAGCGCAATAGACGAATAAATTGTAGGATGGGTGAAACGCAGTGTAACCCATCAGCTTTTGCAGCTAGGATCGAGATTGATGGGTTACACTGCGTTCCACCCATCCTACGGAGGAGATTGTACTATGATAAATGCGATTGCAGCTGATACCGATCTCACCAATAAATCCACGCAACTGGAAATCATCGATCGCGCCAGCCAACGCTTAAATCATTTATTAATGTTCAGCTGTGTGGCATTAATTTTGTGGGGCGCCATCGCGCCCTTAGATGTGGTCAGCATGGCGCAGGGCACTGTCACGCCTTCAAGCCGCATTCAACGGGTGCAGCACCTGGAAGGCGGCATAGTGCGAGAGATATTAGTTAAAGAGGGTGAGTCAGTTACTCAAGGCCAAGCACTCATTAATTTAGAATCTACCGCCAATAGCGCCGACTACGGTGAAATTGCCGCCAGGGTGCGCGCATTGACCGCCGACATGGCGCGTTGGGATGCAGAAGCCGATAAAGGGGATAGCCTTAACCTAGCGCCAGCGTTCGTGAAGGAAAATCAAAAACTGGTGGAACGCACGCAGTCGCTATTAAACGCGCGCCGCCAAACCTTGCAAAGCCAACTGGCCGGACAACATGATGAGATCGCCCAACGCGAACAGGATATTACCGAAATCAGCGCGCGGCTGCGCAATTCGCGTGAAAGATTGACCTTGGTGGAAGAGCAGTTGGCTATAGATGCCAAACTGGTGAAGGAAGATTTAAGCAACCGCTACGAACAAATCGAACGTTTAAAAGAAGCCAATCAATTGCGCAGTCGAATTGAAGAAGACAACGCCGGCTTTACCCGCGCGCAATCCGCCCTGGAAAAGGCGCGCAATAATTTAAATGGCATTCAATCGGGCTACGATCAAGAGATGCAAACCCAACGTGCCGATACGCGCCGTCAATTGGAGGAAAGCCAAGAGCGCGTACAAAAATATCAAGACAGTTTAAAGCGCTCGGTGTTGCGTGCGCCTATGTCCGGCGTGGTGAAATCACTTTATGTATCCACTGAAGGTGGCGTTGTGTCACCCGGTGAGATAGTACTTGATTTAGTCCCCGCGAATGACATGTTAGTAATAGAAGCCCGCTTGCCACCACAAGACATTGGCCACGTGCGAATAGGTCAAAAAGCCTTTATCCAGTTAGCATCGCCGGAAGCGGCCAAACTGGGGCAGCTTGATGGAACTGTAGAGCATATCAGCCCAGATACCATGATCACCAAAGATGGCCAAGCATTTTACATTGTCAAAATCGTTACCAAAAGCAATCACTTTGGTAAAGGTGATCAAATCTATCCCCTCACACCCGGCGTGATTGTCAGCGCCGGCATCGTTACCGGCGAGCGCACGGTGTTGGCCTATCTGCTGTCGCCGCTGCTTTCGACTGCACCTTTTGCACTGAGTGAACGTTGATTTCGACACGGCGGATAAAACTTTCCATGTCAATAAGACGACGAGCTGCATGTGTTTGCCTCGCAATTCTCTGACGCCGTTCTATAGTTAAATTAAGCAAAAGCAAAATTCAATTTAAGGGATCTAATTTAACTGCTAAGGGTTTCATGGACGCTTATTATAATTAGTTGTAAATATGCGGTGGTTCTATGTTAGTTGGTAGTTTTAGAAATCTTTCGTTATTACGATTGCTGTCCTTATTGTCCTTGTTATTTAGCATCACCTTAGTTGGTTGTGGTGGTGGCGGAAGCAGTGATAGCAATGAAGACGCAACATCATCATCCCCCGACACAACTCATAACACTCCTGTTGTTGATATCGAAAGCTCATCTATAAAGACCGTCACTCTCACGGGTAAAGCCATTAAAGGCGTCATTAAAAATGGTTTGATATCGGTGTATGGGTTGGAAAATGCCGAATTTAGTAAACTATTAAGTAGTGGGACGACAAATTCGCAAGGCCAATTCTCCTTAAAAATAGCTGCTTCCTACCATGGCCCGGTGAAATTATCCGTTGCCGCAAATGACGATGAAAGCAATCCCAGTTTGATGGTATGCGATGCAGTCGATGGCTGTGGGTATTTTGAAACAGAGAGTGATGCTGAGAGCGATACTGACACCTCATTGGATGTGGATGGCAATGGCCGTATCGATTTTGGTGAAGACTTTATTCTCGACGCAGACTTTACACTCAACTGTGTCATGCCCAACCTCAGCCAACTGGCAGATATTGGCATCACGAGTCTTACGCATATGGCAACCGCCTATGTAGAGTCGATGGAGATCAGCGAAGAATCCATTCTGGCGGCCAACAGTCAAGTGGCTAAATTATTTGGTTTAGAAGGCGATCTCCTTTCATTAAAGGTCACCGATCTCACGGATACCACCAACCTGAAGAATCTGGCCAGCAAAGATTTAAACTATTCGATGATTAGCGCCTCTGTGGCGGCGCTTGCTGATCATGCGCAACTGGGCCAAGTGCTGAATGACCTGGCGCTTGATTTCGTGGCACTGCAATCAGAACTTTTGCAAAACAATATCACCGATGCTGACAACAGCACGGTCGGTGACTCTGAAAGCAGTGAGGCAGAGAATGATGCAGAGAATGATACAGCTCTTATTGTCGCGAGCGAGTCGTCATCCGCAGATGAGTCGTCGGATACCTCCCTTGATGATATGGTTGATCAAGCGGCGGAACTTGCGCAAGAACTGGATTTGGAAACCCATGATACAGACCAAGAACAATCGTTAGTGGGTAAGTTACAAGGTGCCGAGGCAAGCGACGACGAAGAAAATAATCAAGATGAAGAGCCAACAAATACCAGTGATCTCGAAAAAGTAAAAGCCCTGGTCGCTGACATGCAGGCCTGGCAAAAAATATTTGAGCTAGACGGCCCGGCGGAACTTATGGCTCCCTACACCGGCTACTCACAAAAACTTATGCCGGAAATGCTGGCAATGAAAAATACTCTCGCGCAAGTAGGTGCTTGGGGTCTTCTGCCGGTGCTGCCAGAACTTTCCATCACTACCATGTGCAATAAACTACAACCTGCCTTCGTGGCAAAACTGTGCAACAGTCTGATCAGTGCCGACAAGATTGAAAGCATTTGTGTAACGGGTTCAGGGATGACCATTTTTGGCAAGGATATATGCGCTTTTTTCGAAGCAATTACCTTGGTCAAAACCGAAGACCTTAGCGTTATTTATTATTTCTTCGATAGTAAAGTCACCGTTGAAGGCCTGGTAGATGAACATCAAGTAGCGTTCACCATGAGCACGAATACGATTGAAGGCGACGCTGTGGCATTTAATATGACAGGCAGCATTAGCAATGATAATGTCAGCTTTACCATCGACCAGGGCACGGTGGGTTTCGATTTTGCTGAGTCCATCGACTTGTTGCACCCTAAACTTCCCGATAGCGCCAGGCTTGATTTTGTCGGTCATATAGAGCAGCTGAACAGCGAAACCGGCGAAACCATTACCTATGAAGGCAACCTTGCCGCCACTGTAGATCTCACCAAAATGCCCAAGCAGCTTGGTAAAAAACAAACCTTGGCAGAAGGCACTGCGGCGGCGCTTAGCAGCGGTGAGCTAGTCTTTGAAGTCACGCTGCAAGGTGTGGTCTCCTCCAGCGACGGCAACAGTTTTGCCAGTGAATTAATTCTGAAAGGCGGCGCTACATCGACTTTCCTGTTAAGCGTTGCCTTCGATGAGGACGCAATGTCCGGCGCCACCCAGATGGAAATAGTTGGCACCATTGAAGACCAACAAATGGCGCTGCTCGCAGGCAAGTTCAGTCTTGAGGATCGAGAATTTAATATCACCTCACACGAAGACAACGTCCAGCTCTATGACATCTCCAATAAAGACAACGTGCTGATGACGTTGGACCTGAGCGCCAACGCCAGCGGGGTTATTGGCACTGCGGAAATAAACGGTAGGCAACTCGGCACCATTCGATTTGAGGACTATAACTACGCCATTACTTACAGCGACGAAACTAGCGATGTGTTGTAGTGCTAAGGTAAACAACTGTTTAGGACGAAAGCGGAATATCTTCCAAGTGAAGCACGTCAAAATACCTTTTCACCACCGAGGTATCGCCGTTAAAGAGTATGCCCAGTACCAATGATTGATTGTCGCCGAGCTTAATCGATTTAACCTCACCGTCAATCACCTGTTCGCCATCCTCGTAGGGGAAAAAGACCTTAAATACGACCAGGCTGCCGCTATTTTCCAGTGGTTTCAGAAGTGCTTCTGACTCCCTGCTATTAATCAAAAGCTGGCATCCGCTCAGGCTGATATTCGTTATCACGCCATCCACTTCTTGCGCCGCTACTTCGAACTTACTAAGCAATGTGCAGGCGTAACGAGATTCTTTTCGAAGTACTCTTTGGTGTATCGTTTTAGGGAAGCTGCTGAGCAGTAAATTTCCTTCTTTATGAAATAGGCCAATCACTGCGCTTTCGAAGGCATAGACGACACCGTTGAATACCAAGCGCATCACAAAATTGTGCCCTGGGAAGAACAATTCATTGTATCGGACTGAATCGCGTTTTAACTGGCGCGGCGTTGGTAATTCAGTGATAAATAATCTTTTACCGTCTGTTCCGATATAACGCGACAAATATTTAACGGTTTGGCTTTCTTTTGAAGCGATTTGAACTGATTCACCATTTTTAAATGCTTGAACGATCTCAGGGATAGGCTTTTCAACACGGGCAGCCATGGTTATCTCTTAATAATTTTATCAATAATACATAGATTATAGATGAGTTATTATCGTACTCAAGAAAAGCGACCAAATGCTGTTTTTTATTTATGCTCGAGGCTCCTAGAAAAAATTGACCTATTGTTAATTACCCGTGATATTGTCGGATAATTTTTTATTATCTAATTACAACCATTTCCAAACAGGACCTTCATTGTATGTCAACTGTCAACAACATGGGTGTGCGAAATGAGTGAGCGGAAAATTTCTCAGTCACCACCTAAGTTGGTCGAAGCTGGCCAGTGTTTAATGGGAACCTTTAATACTGCCGTAGTAAACCCTAATGTGCTCGATGTCGATCGTCCAATGGGTTTTAAATTACCCGTTTGGGTCAACAATCTGCGCTTAAAAGAGTGGGAAGCAGCCCAGATCAGCAATGAAGACTGGTTTATCTGCGTGGCAGTTTACAATACAAAACTGCTGGGTACTGCAGTGATCATGGCCTATCACAAAAAAGAGAAACGACAGTATCTCTACCAATGCAAACCGTTTGCTTGGCAATTAAAACTGCCGAAAAATTTGTACGATAGTCACTGCTATTACCATGGCGAATCACTATCGATCGATTTCTTTAACAATCTTGAGAAAAATCGCATTGAAGTAAAATTCCAGGCGCAAGCGACACCTCACCTGCCTGCCATAGAGGCCAGCTTTGTCGCCACCCATACCACCGAGCCTATAGTGATTTGTCATCCATTTGCAAAAAATCGGCCGCTTTACTCGCATAAGGCGTTAATGCCTGTAGAAGGGCAATTGATATGCGGTGACATCACGTCAACATTTCAGCCAACAAACGCCTGCATGATTATCGATGCTCACAAGGTCTAT
>OBEQ012813023.1_pt1 | contig 11527 bp, 15 predicted proteins | sample 1670901 | NCBI WGS metagenome assembly OBEQ01 (sample SAMEA104232315, study PRJEB22302) | groundwater metagenome | biome: forest; feature: aquifer; material: groundwater | place: USA | collected 2011-08-07 | depth 5.4 m | reverse complement strand
TGGAAAAAAACAGGAGACCACTTAATTGCCTCGACAATAAGTCGCCCAAAAAGTCCAATAAAAAGAAATAATAGTACTATTATTATTACTTTCCTACGCATTTTGAATGATCGCATAAAATTCTTTGGCATCAAGACTTGCCCTCCCTACCAATACTCCACTAATTGAATCAATTTGCGTAAAGGAAGAAACGTTTTCCGAAGTGACATTCCCCCCATACAGAATTGGGTCTATAGAAGTTTTCGCTTTTAAGGTTTTTGCAGCTTTATCTGCGTTTTCTGGAGTGTCGGGGGGGGCTGGGCTAATTGATGTAGGCGGTTCGTATGTAACAATTGATACTCCCTCAGGGATAAGGCTCTCTTCACTATCTGCGCAAAATATAGTTTTGAGATTCCATTTATTTGCCAATTTTACTTTTTCTTTCAACAAATCTTGCGTTTCTGCAAAATATTTTCTCCTCTCTGAATGACCAATTAGAACATATTCAGCTAAGCCTTTTATTTGCTTTCCGTTTATTTCTCCCGTATAAGCACCTTCGTCAAATGGGGAAATATTTTGTGTCCCTAGCTTTATTGGGAGTTTGTGTTCTTCAATAAATGCTTTCATTAAAGAAAGATGAATAAATGAGGGACAAACAATTATCTCCTTATTCGATAGATTTGATGCTTGATTGATGAGATCTGAGATTTGAGAAATCCAAGTTTTAGCTTCGGATTCAGTCTTATTTGACTTCCAGTTGGCCACAACATAAAGGTTTTTCATACATTCTATGTGATACAATTACAAGGCTGTCTTATGCATTATACTATGAATTCGGACTTTCTAAAAGACTTAAATCAAGAGCAGCAAAGAGCAGTTTTGCAAACCGATGGTCCTATTATCATTTTGGCAGGTGCAGGCAGCGGCAAAACAAGGGTTTTAACTTATAAAGTTATATATTTAATAAAAGAAAAAGGTGTTGATCCTTTCAATATTCTGATGGTCACATTTACCAATAAGGCTGCTAATGAAATGAAAGAAAGAGTCCAAAAAATGGGGTCTGCTCCAACTGTCGCAACTTTCCATTCTTTATGTGCAAAAATCTTGAGAATTGAAGGAAAATACATAGGTCTTCCGCCTCAATTTGCAATATATGATACACAAGACCAAATAGATACGATAAAGGAAGCAATGAGAAGACTTGATATTTCTATAAAAGACTATAAACCATCTTCGGTTTTAGCTAATATATCTCAAGCAAAAAATGAACTCATTAGTGAATCCGAATACTCAAAATATGCAAGAGGATATTTTCAAGAAAAAGTTGCAAAAATTTATCCCATATATCAAAAAATATTATTGCAGAATCATGCCCTTGACTTTGACGATCTTCTTTCAAAAACCGTATTTCTATTTGAAAATAATCCTCAAGTTCTTGCAAAATATCAAAATCGTTTTAAGTATATTTTAATTGATGAATATCAAGATACTAACCGCGCACAATACATGCTGACAAAAAAATTAGCCAAAAAATGGAATAATATTTGTGTTGTCGGAGATTTTTCCCAAAGCATATATAGTTGGCGAGGTGCAGATTTTACTAACCTTAACAAATTTAAAGAAGATTTCAAAAATACTAAAACATTTTCTCTTTCTCAAAATTATCGTTCAACACAAAAAATCTTAGATGCAGCTTCATCGGTAATATCTAAAAATACTACACATCCAGTCTTAAGCCTTTGGACAAAAAACCCTCAGGGAGAAGAAGTTGTAATATATGAGGCGCAAAACGAGCAGCGGGAAATAGAATTTATAGTTGCGGAAATTGCAAAATTGCAATCAAGCTTTTCCGCCAAAGGCGGACCAACCTCGGGCTGGAAATTTTCCAGTATTGCTATTTTATATAGAACGAATGCACAGTCACGAGTTCTGGAAGAGGTTTTTTTACATAATAGCATTCCATATATTCTTATTGGCGGAACGAGATTTTACGAAAGAAAAGAAATTAAAGATGTGCTTGCCTATTTAAGAAGCTTAAGTAACAAAAACGATAAGATATCTTTAAAGCGTATAGAAAAAATTGGAAAAAGAAAAATGGAAAAATTTCTAACCATACGAGGTTTATTTAGCGAATTGAATTCTTCAACAATAGATATTTTGGATAAAATAATACAACAAACCGGATATCTTAGTTTGTATGACGAAAAAGATGAGGAAGATAGAAGCAGATTGGAAAACATTAAAGAACTTCGCTCTGTAGCTCTTAACTTTCCAAACTTGACTAATTTTTTAGAAAATGTTTCTCTGGTTGAACAAGAATATATGCCGGACAAAAAAAATAGCCAAGGAAAAAAAGATGCTGTAACGCTTATGACTTTGCATGCAGCCAAAGGTCTTGAGTTTCCCTATGTATTTATGATTGGGATGGAAGAAGGGCTTTTTCCGCATTCCCGCTCGTTAATGGATAAAAACGAACTTGAAGAAGAAAGAAGACTCTGTTATGTCGGGATGACTAGGGCTCGGAGAAGGCTCTTTTTAACCTATGCAAGAAGAAGAATTTTCTTTGGTCAAAAAACTTCAAATATTGTTTCCAGATTTATATTAGAACTTCCTGAAAATGTAATAGAACAAAATATTTACTTAGCGCAGGACAAAGACAAATCTCAAGATTTTATATGAAAGACAAATTATTCTCTCATCCCCTGCAGTCTGTTGAGTGGGGAGAATTCAGAAAAAAAACAGGAATTAAGGTGATACAAGGGGAAAATTTTCAAATTACAATTCATAAAATCCCCCATACGCCCTGGACAATTGGCTATGTACCCAAAGGTCCCCTTCCAAACAAAGAGACAATATTGGAACTTAAAAGAATTGGCAGAGAGGAAAAATGCATATTCATCCAATTGGAACCCAATATTGAAGTTGAAAGTGGGGAGATGAAAGATGAAAAATATTTCTCATCTCTCATTTCTCATCTCTCATTTCTCAAGCCCGCTGCTCATCCTCTTTTTACAAAGTACACTTTTATTCTTGACCTAACAAAATCAGAGGAAGAGTTATTAAAAACAATGTATCCAAAAACTCGATATAACATAAAAGTAGCGCTTAAACATGACGTTAAAATTGTTCAAGACAACTCCGATGTTGCATTTGAAACTTATCTTCAATTAACTGAAGAAACAACAAGAAGACAAAAATTTTACGCGCATACAAAAAAATATCATAGGCTAATGTGGGAAACCCTAAGAGTTGAGAATGGAAAGTTGAAAGATGAAAAATTAAACAAAAATAAACTCACCGCCCATCTCCTCTTGGCTAAGTACAATCAAAACTCTTAACTCTCAACTCTCAACTCTCAGCTTGTTCTTGCCGCTTGGATTTTATTTGTTTATAAAGATACTCTTTATTACCCATATGGTACATCCTCTATTTTACATCGAGAAACTATGGCGTCAAATTTAATGATGTGGGAAGTAATAAGATTTGGAAAAAAATTAGGACTTAAAAAATTTGATATGTGGGGTGCTTTAAGTAATAATCCAGACAAAAATGATCCATGGTATGGGTTTCATAGATTCAAAGAAGGATACGGCCCAGAACATATTGAATTTGTGGGAAGTTTTGATCTTGTTATAAATCCCATACTTTATGAAATCTATAAGATCATGGATAAAATTAGATGGACAATTTTAAAATTTAAAAAATAACACTAACTCTTCCCAGAAATTTTATATAAATAAATATCATTTTTTTTGTCATAAACGACCAAGGGCAAATTAATTTGATACCTAAAGCTAACTAATAACGTTCCGTTTTTTAGTTCTTTTAAAAACTTTGACCTTAGTCTTTCCAATGCTTTAGGTACAAGGTATACGAATATAACAGAAGCTTTCGAAAGATCTACGCTAAAAAAATTCTTCTTTATTATTCGTACTTTATCCGATACTCCATTGCTACGTAGCAGCATACTTGAGATAAGAGCTCTCAGGGGATCGATTTCTATTCCAACCCCCCTTGCTCCAAATTCCTTTGCTGCAACAATAAGCGCTGTGCCATCTCCAGATCCAAGATCATAAACAAGATCGTCTTTCCCAACTTTTGCCAAACGGCACATTGCGCGAGCGACTTTTTTATTTGTTCTCCACCAAGGTGCCCAAGGACTGTCCGGCGGCCAAAACATAGAAAGCAGCAATAATAGAAATCCAATCATCAACAAAGAAACAATATTAACAGTCCACCACAAAAACATATTTAAATTTTAAGTATTACTTTTCCAACAATTTCTTTTTTGTTTATCCAGCCAAACTTTCTACTATCCATACTTTCTTTTTTATTGTCTCCAATAACAAAAACTTTCTTTTCTTTAACTCCGACAATTCGTTTTATTATATACTTTCTCCTCCTCAAAACAACGACATCTCCAATCTTGGGTTTACTGAGGAAATATGAAAGTCTATTTACCAAAACCGTATCGCCTGCTCTAAATGCGGGATTCATACTGTGGCCTTCAATTTTGAATTTAAAAAGAGGAATCACTTTTTGGGAGTCGCAGCCTTGGCTTTTTGAAACATCTCTGCAATCTCGTTAACTGCCTCAACTAGCTCCTGTGCATGCACTACACTTACTTCTTGCTTATTTGTAGAGCAGAGTTTTGCAGCCCTCCAAAATGTTTCATGAAGATTGGGAAACATTTTTAAATGTTCCGGCTTAAAAAAATCTGTCCACAATATTAGGATTTCTTCTTTGCATTTTCTTGCATGTTCTTCTTTAGTTAAAACACAACGGACGAATTTATTTCTATCGCTAACTGTCGGATTTTCTTTTGGGAGATCGTAGATAAGCTGTACCATTTTCAAAACTGTTGTAGCTGCTATTTGCGCTGGCTTGGGATCATAAATACCACAAGGAACATCACAATGGGCGTATGCTATCCTGGTTGGAAGAATTTTAAAAATTGTAAGCAGGATATTTTTTACGATCATGAAACAATCTAATACTAATACTTTTAAAAAAAACTGTCAACAAGATAATAACTTAATTTTTGTGATGAAAATCACGCCTTTTTCAGATCTTTTTCAAATCTTATAAAGCGCCGCATTGCCTCAAAAAACGGCACTATTGTTAATAAATACCTAAAGAAAATAAGCTGTTGAAGCATATACGCAAAAATTCCGGAGATATGAAATTTTCCCATAGCAAATGTGGCAAAATGACTTCCTAAAGGTACTACATATCCCAGATGACGGTAACTAAAAGACGCAAGTGCTTCTCTCTTAATAGATCTTAATACATTTTCCGCCGCGATCTCCCCCATTTTTTCCGCTTTTGGAGCAACACCCGGAATTACCATATCTCCTACCGCAAAAATGTTTTTATAGTTATTAACTCTCAAAAATTCATCTACTTCAACTTTTCCTAAAAGGTTATTTGATTTAACTCCGCCTGTCCAAATAAACACATCGTATGGGAATATCTTTTTACTCTCAACTTCAACAGCGTCTTTTGTAACTTTTTTTATGCGTTCTCCTAATGCCAGATGAACATTACCCTTTTCAAGTCTTTTTTTTGCAAGGAGGGAAACTCCATCCCCTAATTCTTTTACTAAGATTGATGATCCTTGAATAAGAGTGATATCTAAATGACCCTTGTGGGTCATAAGCTCACAAGCAAGTTCTGTTCCAGAAAATCCTCCGCCCCCTACAATTATTTTTTTTGCATTTTTTAAAGCTTTTTTTATTTTTATTGCATCTTCCAAAGTTTTCATTGGTATTGCGTACTCTTTAATTCCTTCTATACCAAAATCAGCTGTCTCACTTCCTAAGGCACAAATCAAATAATCATACGTATATTCTCTATTTTTATCTAATAATATTTTCTGCTCTGTAGCGTCTATCCTCTCAACACTTCCTTCAACAAATTCAAACGGGTTTTTAAAAATATATTTATACGGAATTACGACATTTCCTTGAGATTCTTCTGCGGTTGCAACCTCATAAAGTGAGGGGGTAAATGTATGAAAACTATTTTTGTCAATAATAATTATGTGTAAATCATGAGATCCAACTTTATTTCTGAGAGTTATGGCAGCCCTTACTCCCGCAAATCCTCCACCTAAAATAATTACATTTATCATGCTCCTTCGCTATTTCTTACTAAATCAGTCTTGAAGAAATAACTCTCCTTTCTAAAATAACTCTTCTTATTAACATAATGCTTCGGAAGCATGACCCTTCCGTAGTTTTAACGAAGGAGGGTCATAGCCGGTATTTTTCTATCTTATCTATTCCATAAACTTTTCTCAAGGTGTATACTGAATATATGAGTGTAATTGAGGTTTTTAAAAGAATCGCTTTACCCTTATCGCGTATCTCGATTTTCATAATTTACTTCTGGTTTGGATTTTTAAAGCTTATTGATTCCAGTCCCGCTAACCCACTCGTAGAATCGTTGTTAAATCAAACTTTACCTTTTATAAGTTTCAGTCAATTTATAATATTCTTGGGAATTTGGGAGATGGTAATAGGAGTAATTTTTTTAATCCCCAAACTGGAAAAAGCTGCAATTATTATTCTTGCTCTGCACATGGCAACAACATTTATGCCGCTATTTCTTTTGCCGGCTATTGCGTGGAAAAGCTTTTTAGTTCCGACTCTTGAAGGTCAATATATGATAAAAAATCTAATCACTATTGCTCTGGCCATCAACATAGTTTCACAAGCCAAATCCATAAAAAAATAATATGACACCTCATGACTTTGATGTTGTATGTGTTGGAAATGCAAAAATCGACACCTTTTTGACTCTCAATGAAACAAATAGCCATTTGCGTCTTTTAGAAAAAACCAATGAATTATGTATAAGGTTCGGTGAAAAAATAACAGTTGACAAAGCAGAATTTCTGCTTGGAGGAAATGCGGCAAATGTCTCTGTTGGCATTTCTCGCCTTGGATTAAATACTTCAATTGTTGCCGAAATAGGTAAAGACGAGTTTGCCCAAAAAATAATAAATACTTTAGCAAAGGAAAAAGTTGATGTTTCAAATGTTAAGCAAACAGAAGGACAGCAATCGTCTTTCTCTACAATCATAAATTTTAAAGGAGAAAGGACAATTTTTTCCGAACATGTAAAAAGACTGCATGATTTTAATTTTGAAAATATTGCAACTCCATGGGTTTACTTAACCTCTCTTGGAGAGGAGTGGAAAAATGCTTATGATAAAACTGTAGATTTTATCTCCAACACTAAAGCCCGTCTTGCTTTTAATCCAGGCACATTGCAAATCCAAAGTGGTAGAAAAAATATAGAGAATGTACTGTTTGTCACAGATGTTCTTTTTGTAAACAAAGAAGAAGGAGAAGCTTTGTTAGAATATCAAGAGGGACAAAAAAGTATGCAAGTATTAATTACAAATTTACAAAAACTTGGACCAAAAATTGTGGTAATTACGGATGGCAAAAATGGTTCTTTTGCAATCGATGCCTTGGGAAACATTTCAAAAAAAGGAATAGTTGAAACACAAGTTGTTGAGAAAACAGGCGCAGGTGATGCTTATTCATCGGGTTTTCTCTCTGCATTAATACAGGACAAATCGATTGTGGATAGCATGGATTGGGGAGCAAAAAATTCGGCATCTGTTATAGGAAAAGTTGGCGCGCAAGCCGGACTTCTATATAAAACTGATTTTAAAAATTAAATGTTTAATAATTTGGGCTACAAAAAAAACCTTTTTATACTTCCATTTGATCACCGATCTTCCTTTGCTAAATTGTTCGGGTTCACAAATCCTAATTTGTCTTCAGAAGAAAAAGAAACTATAACTAAAGCTAAAGAGATTATTTATATCGCTTTTAAAAAGGCAGTATCCGTTGGGATCTCCAAAGAACAAGCGGCAATTTTGGTAGACGAAGAATATGGAGACAAAATTATTAGGGACGCAATAAGTCAAGGTTACAACGTTATCCTGACTACAGAAAAAAGCGGACAAAAAGAATTTACTTTTGAATATGGGGATGAATTTGGAAAACACATAGAGAAATACAAACCTAACTTTGTAAAAGCTCTTATTAACTATAATCCAAATGATGACCCTTTATCCAAAATGCGTCAGCAGCAAAAATTAAAAATTTTAAATGATTATTGTCACCAAAATTCATATAAATTTTTATTGGAAGTATTGGTCTCACCAACCGAACAACAACTTAAAGAAATTAACGCAAACTTAGAAAGATATGAAATTGAAATGAGGCCTAATCTAACGGTAAAGGCGATGGAAGAGCTACAAAGTGCTAATGTTGAGCCGGATATTTGGAAGATTGAAGGAATGGAAAACGAAGACAGCTATAAAATTGTTGCCTTGCAAGCTCAAAAAGAAGAAAGAGGTAATGTTGGAATTGTTATTTTAGGACGTGGCGAAAATCAAGATAAGGTAGAAAAATGGCTTATTGAAGGCTCAAAAGTAAATGGAATAATTGGTTTTGCAATAGGAAGAACCGTATTTTGGGACCCTTTGATTGAATATAAAAATGGTAAAATAGAAAAAGAAAAAGTAATAGAGATTATTAGCAATAACTTTTTACACTTCCATAATATTTTTACCAATAAAGAATAATGAAAATTTATTTAGGGACTGACCATGCGGGCTTTGAATTAAAAGAAAAAATTAAATCTTTTCTTTTAGAAAAAGGTCTTGATGTTGAAGATTGCGGAGCATTTGAATTTGATAAAAACGACGATTATCCGGATTTCATAAGTAAAGTCGGAGAAGCAATTTCGAAAGATTCAGAAAATTCTCGTGGAATTATTATTGGCGGTTCAGGACAAGCGGAAATGATGCTTGCTAATAAATATAAAAATGTCAGATGCGCATTGTTTTACTCACCCGCTATTCCTGTCTCTAGCGTAGATGCAGCTGGAACAAAAAGTAGTGATCCTTATGAAATCATAAAATTAACAAGACTCCATAACAATGCAAACGTGTTGTCGCTTGGAGCAAGATTCTTAAAAGTGGAAGAGATTATAAAAGCAATTGACCTTTGGCTACGAACTCCATTTAGTAATGACGAACGTCATGTCAGAAGAATTAATAAAATTAAGGAGATTGAAAACCAAGTCTGACTTGGCTGAAAACAAATGGGATTAATTAAAAATTTTGAATCTTTAAATAAAACTCCGGAGAGGAAAATTTGCTTAGATCTCGTTGAAGCTGCTCTATCCTCTATACAACCGCAAAATATAATTGCGAAAAATTTCTCCTTAAACGGCAGTATATTAACTATTCAAGACAAAGCAATTGACTTGACACGTTTTGACAGAATTTTTTTATTGGGTTTTGGAAAGGGTTCTGCAGGCCTCTCAAAAAATATCGAAAATATTCTTGGTAATTTATTAACTGAAGGGTACGTCATAGACCTTGTGTCAGAACAATTTTCAAAAATACAACTTACAATAGGTACTCATCCATTACCCTCAGAAAACAATTTGTCTTTTACCAAAAAAGTTATTGAACGATTGGGTAGCTTGACAGAAAAAGATTTAGTTATGATTGTAATTACCGGAGGAGGATCAGTGCTATTTGAAAATCCTTATAGGGTTGACCTGGAAAAATTAATTGAAATTAACAAGTCTTTGCTTTTTTCAGGAGCAACTATAACGGAAATGAATATTGTCAGAAAGCATTTATCACAGGTCAAAGGAGGAGGATTAATCAAACCGCTTTTCCCGGCTGTAATAGTAAGCGTTATTGCATCCGATGTCCCTGGAAACGATCTTTCTGTTATCGCATCCGGACCAACAGTAAAAGATGGGACTACTAAAGAAGATGCTCTGCAAGTTCTTAAAAAATATAATCTTTTGGATAAACTTGGCTTATCTCCTGATGATTTTCTGGAAACTCCAAAAGAAGATAGATATTTTAAAAATGCCTTAAACATTCTTTTGTTAAGTAACCAAACAGCTCTCTTGGCAATGAAAGACAAAGCAATAGAATTAGGTTTCGATGCCAAAATTCTTACAGATAAATTGCAGGCAAATGCAAAAACAGCAGGAAAAGAATTAATAGATCAAACTTCCTCAGGAATTCTTTTGGCGGGAGGAGAAACAACTGTAAAAGTTTTGAACAAGGGAGGACAAGGAGGAAGAAACCAAGAAGTTGTTTTGGCTGCACTCCCCTGTATTAATGATAATATAACGATTGTTTCTTTTGATACTGACGGATGGGATAACTCGCCTTTTGCCGGAGCTATTGGAGATTCCTTAACAGTTCAGAAAGCAAAAGAGATGAATATAAGTCCGGAAATTTTTTCACAGGAAAATAATAGTTTTCTTTTCTTTGAAAAAACAGGAGATGGAATTATTACAGACCGCCTCCCATCCAACGTATCGGATTTAATGATAGTCCTAAAAAAGTAATACTTGACAAATGTAGTAATTCCTGTAATAATATTTATTACTATGAATGGCATTACAACAATGACACAAAAAGGTCAAATAGCAATTCCGAAACCAATTCGGGATTATTTTCATCTTCAGCCTCATGATAAAATACATTTTGAAGTGCAGGATGAAAAAATTATTGCAACACCAACGCCAACTATAGATGGCATGTTTGGTGCGTTTAAAACTTCAAAGATAATAACAAAGAAAGAAATGAAGAAAGCTATACGAGAAGCAGTATTAGAAAAATTTAGGAGAAAGGATAAGCTCCTGTCCTATAAAAAATGACTGTATTAGATACAAGCGCGCTTATTCGATATTTTGCGCGAGATGACAAAGTTAAAGCAGCAAAAACCAAACTACTTCTTGAAACAGGAAAAGAACTTGTTATTCCCGACGTTGTACTTCCCGAAATCGAGTATGTACTTATAAGATTGTCTAACACAAAACGCGCTGAGCTTATTAAAGCCTTTAGATTTTTAAATTCTTTAGATAATATTTCGCTTACAAAAGAAGCAAGAAACGCAATCTCAATTTTTGAGAATTCAAAACTAGATATGGCAGATTGCATTATTGCCGCTTACTCCATGAAAGGCTCTCTTGCCAGCTTTGATAAAAATCTCTTAGGTATTGCGGGCATAAATCCCTTTTGGCAATAAATTCAAACTAACCCCTTTTAATTCTCAAGCCAAAACCAAACCTGATTCTTCAAGCTTTCCGTTAGTTTATAACTACTTGAGTGTTTTAAGTATCCCAAATAAGACTGCAATGACTGATTAAAGTTTTCCGAACTAATCTTCTCTTTTATTTTCTTAAAAATCCTTTTTCTAGTTTTTGTTCTTGGTAAGATATAGTAGGGCAAAACAATATATCCCAGAAAATCAATTCCCCATTCCAGTTTTCTTAAGATAATTTTCTTTGGATGAAGCTCAAGTTTAAGATTATCCTTCAGAAAGTTTACTAATATACTAGTATATTGGTGAAATTCATTTCTGTTTGATAAAAGAAAAACAAAGTCATCTGCATAACGCATATAATATTTTGCTTTTAATTTATGTTTTACAAACTGGTCAAGTTCATTGAGATAAATATTGCCAAAAACCTGACTGGTTAAATT
>OBEQ011521860.1_pt1 | contig 11527 bp, 16 predicted proteins | sample 1670901 | NCBI WGS metagenome assembly OBEQ01 (sample SAMEA104232315, study PRJEB22302) | groundwater metagenome | biome: forest; feature: aquifer; material: groundwater | place: USA | collected 2011-08-07 | depth 5.4 m | reverse complement strand
CAATTAGAGGCTGGATGTTTACAATTGTAAACATTTTTCATTAATTGATCTTGCTATAGAAATGATAGTAAAAGTAACAGGTATCAAAAAGATATACTAAATAATATGTTTGATAGAAGATCAAAATTTAGAATCGCACTTTTTAACTAGTTGCTTGAAGCTAAAATAGCCATCCCCCTACTTGCCAATTCCAAAGGTTATGCCAAGACTGCTTACGGAAGGCTTCTCGCAGTCGCGAGTACCGCATAGGAATGTAAACTATAAAATCAAGTAAAGTTTACAGTTGTAAACTTTTTACATAAATCTATTTTACCCATTTACAAATACGGAATAATAATTATATATTTAATTAGTAAATGTCATTTATAACGCCAGGCATTAGCAAAACTAGGACTCAGTTTCCACTCAGTCCCAAAAAGCCACTCAAGAAAACAATTTCATCATTGATCGCTTTACTCATTCTGCTAACGATAATATATATTTTTGTAATAATAGTTGGCGTAGTGACTTCGCCGGACAGTGCTTTTTTTGTGATTACTGCGAGTGGGTTAGTATTTTTATTAACTTTATTCTTATTTGCACTTCCTACGTACGTTTACCAACGATTGTATATGACTGTATATTTTTATGACTTAACAGATTCATTTATCATCATAAAAAAGGGCGTGTTCACACCCAAAGAAATAAGCGTACCCTACGAGAGAATACAAGACATTTATGTTGACCAGGATATCTTCGATAGATTTTTTGGTTTGTATGACGTACACATATCCAGTGCAACCATATCGTCTGGTTTTGAAGCACATATAGACGGGGTTGAAAAACAAGCGGCCGACGGCTTAAAAACCCTTTTACTTACGACAGTTCAAGAGAAGATTAAAAGAAATCCGCAACATCCTCCAACCCAAAAATAAATGGAACAGTCCATTATTATTAATGAGCTCACCTACCCAATACAACCTGTGTGGATTCTGTCCTCAATATTTACCCCACTAATTCCGAGTTTAATATTTATTTCAATATTTCTTGTCCCCCTTTTCATGTCATCTGGATTCACATCTGAATCTTTAACTACACCTATTTTTTATATTGGAATATACCTGATTGGTCTGTTTATACGTTTCTTTCATTTAATCCTCACAAGGGCAAATTTTCATTATTCTTTTGAAGAATCACTTCTAACTATAAAATATGGAATTTTGTCTAAAAAAAGCAGAAACTTGCCATATGGCGTCATCCAAAATATCGTTGTAAAACAGGGGGTATCTGATCGAATATTCGGATTAGCATCTTTGAAAATTGAAAATGCGGCATCAGCAGGCTCTCAGGTCTTCTCAGGCTCAAAAGCTGCAAACACGATGGCATCGAGACAAGCTGACACAATTGGTTCGTTTGGCAATCAAATTTCAATCCCAGGTCTTAAAAAAGAACACGCAGAATATCTTAAAAATGTTTTATATGAGAAAATAAAAACACATCCTACAATCGAACAAGGAATGTAAAATGGACAATCCACAACAACCTTCAATACCTACCAGTCAACCACAAGCTCCGATTGGTCAGCCTCAACAGCCTTTAGTTCCACCGCAAGATAAACCCATCTCTATTTTACCAGTGGTTTTAATATTTCTAGTAACCTTCCTTTTAATAGTTGGAATCATTGCATCAGTTTTCTATTTTATTATTCTTCCCAAAGTTAAATCCGGCACTGCCGCAAAACTAGATACGTACAAAATCAAAACCAGTAGTTGCCAGGTTGCGGCATATGAACCTGTAACCGGTTCGCCATTCTATGATTTTGTTGCGACTTTAGGCCCATGCGATAGAGATTATAAAGATCAAATAACAAAAGCTAATGATAGTTGGGGTAAAAAAGATTATGTTAACCTCAAAAGTTCAGCAGAATCAGCGTTTCAAAAATCTTCAAATGATTTCCAGAAAGGTGTTGCTTTATTTTGGATTGCTCACTACAACTATGATGCAAGGGACAATAAAACTGCGCAAGAAAAACTACTCGAATCGATTAAATTGGCACCAAATTTTGCAGACGCTTTTTCTACGCTAACTGCTACCTACAACGAACTGAAGGATTTTCAGAATGCTGAAATTTACGGAAAAAAATGCGTTGACTTAGATTCCCTATACGCTTATTGTCATTCCAATTATGGCACGGCATTGCTTGCAAATGGCAAAAAAGATCAAGGTTATAAGGAACTTGAACAAGCGATGTCTCTTCAGCCTAGCAACCAGAACATCAGGGACATCTACAAATCAGCAAAAGATTTTTATAAGTAATTTATCATTTCCACTAGATTCAAAATACGTATAAAAATATTAACCTATAAAAATTCGGTCGCTTTTGGAAAAGGGTTTTGCAAAATGCGAATCGTATCGCTCGCAGGGGTTATTGGTATCAAGGCTAAGATAGGCACGGGCGCGACCCATGCGATCGATGCGACCGACTGGGCGGGTATAGTCTTTATAGACTATTTCTTTAACCGAGATCGCTAAAATATCTACAATTACGTAAAATGTAAACCCCATAGGAAATTAAAGTTTTAAATTTAGAGCTTGTCACAGATTTAATTGTATCGCCCGCAGGCAATAATCGTATTGAGCTTATGACAAGCTCAAGCGCGTGCGGTGCGGGCGATGCGGGCGCAAATTTGTGCCTTGAGTTTGTATAGTATTTATTCAGTACTGGGGAAACAAGAATAGTGACAAATGAAATAGTGATGGCCTAGAGTACACAAAATTGCGTGGCTAGGCGCAATCTTCTGACAATTGTTTACAATCGTAAACTTTTTTGCGGTGGGTGCGCGACATTGAACTTTAGAAGCCTGTATTTATAAATATAACAACAATTTAATAGAGCTATTTTGTAAGTGAATCTGGCTTGTCTGTGTCGTCATCGGTGTACTCGATTCGCCCGCCTTTGTTGTCATCCATAGAAGTTTCATTTGCTCGTGCTTCCGGTGTGGTTGTGTCTACACTGTCCATTGTATTTACAAGGTCAACTAGAGCCTGTCCAGAGCTGTCAGACTGCCCAGAACTGACCTGCGGGGTTGCAGACGGCTTATCTTGGGGCGTATTGTCAGTATTCATAGGTTAGATTATACTCTGGTTGTGAAGTGTTGGCGGATATAATCTTGTCATCAAACTTATCTGGATTCCAATTGGCATAAATGGCATCCAAGAGTATTTTTTCGAGTTCAAGGTTCATCGCCTCAGTTCGACTGGAAAGTAATCAATAATTCTTGTCCATCAAAAAAGGAAGAAATGGTTATAGAGGCTGATTAAATGAAATGAAAGATAGCGGGCGAACCTTTTTCTTCTTTTACTTTAAGAACTTTAGACCCAGATTTTTCCATTTCTTCCACAATAATTTGATTCTCTTTATTTAACTCTTCGTCTTCTGCAGAAAAAATAACATACTTCCCGCTTTTTGGGGTGTTTGTGGAAAATTCAGGATTTTGGATTAAAAAATGTGTGAATTTTTGTGTGAGGGCAATGTTTTTTTCGATAATATTTGTTTTGCTCATTTTTTAATCACCTCCATTAAGAACACTAAGTATACTATACTTCATCAACTTCTGTTTTATCAAATCCATATTCATCCATGTATTTTTGAAAGTTGTCCTTAAAATCTTTTAGTGCAAAATTTAACCAGTCTGCTGGACTGCCAGCAACATCGACTGCCATTTCATAATCTTTACCATCGACAGTTACATGTTTATGGAATGCTTTTCCTTCGTGGTTATCGTATCTCGCGACTTGAACAAATTCTCCATCTATCATAATTTCTAAAGATACGTTGTTTATTCTAGTAATATTACTTGGTGCTTCTTTTTCTCTTTCAAAAGCAACTGATATATGTATTTCGTCTTTATAAATAAAATAATCAAACTTCTTTATTTCTGTTGGTTTTGCAACGTCTGTAAGACCTTTAATTAGGTTTAATATATTCCTAATATTTTTACGCGGTTTTCTAGGGCGTTTCCTTCTTGGCTTTCTAATTTTATTAGGATACAGTTTCACTTCTAAATTTTACACTATATTCAAAACAGCAAATATTTAAGCAAAAGTTGTATGAAATATGGTGTAAAGTCTGCTTAAATCCAGCAAAAGCGGTTCAATAGAAGTCCTCTCTCCCCGACAATGAGTTGTTTTTGGTAATTTTAGGTCAATTTTAGGAGTCTTTTCGGCTAGAGGATTTAGGAGAGAATCAAAGGTTATTGTGAATATTATTTCTTCTTAATTGTCTTTAACACCTCATCTTGAGTAAAACCAAAAGCACAAACCTCATTAATGAGAGATTTTCGAAATCCTGGGTCTTCATACATATTATTCTTTGTGTGTGGAATAGTTATATTTGCCCTTTGCCTCGAGGGGTCGGGTATTCTTTCTGGGTGTTTTGCGAGTTTATGTCCACCCTTACCTTTGTCAGTGTAAATGCTGAAGCCCAGTTTTCTGAGAGCTTTCGTGAAATGTTTTTCACCGAATACTGGTATTTTTGGCATTGAGGGAGTTTAAGGCAGCAAAGAAGGAAAAATTTGTATCAATTGGTTTTTCATCCAAGCTGCTTAACTTATCTAGGGGCACGTACATTACAGACAGGCTTTCCGCTATGTGTCTGGGTACTTCAAAATAAGTTAATAACGCATCTGTTATTTTGTAATTCAATTGCAAGGGGTCTTCTGCAAAAGTAATACAACCCTGGAACTCTGGGAATTTAACACTAAATCCTTGTGGTGAATGTTTTATTAAAACTCTAACTTTTTTGGGTAAAGAATACTTGTCGAGTAGGTTTTGTATACTCATAAAACCCTCCTTCTCACTATGATACATCTTACCATCACCGTCAAGGTAATGACTAAAGAAAGTTAAGCAGAGAGTTGGTGATATGCAGCGTAAAGTCTGCTTAAATCGACAATAATCGGTTCAATTGTGAGCCCCTCTTCCCGACACTTACTTTAGGTTGTTGGGATATGCGAAAATACTTTATTAGTGACTTTTGGGGAACTCCTGAAGTAATTTGCGGCAATACTCATAATCACTGAAATTACCGCTTTCTTCGCTTAATATACTAGAACAGCGGTTTTGTTCACTATCAAGAGTTTCTAAATATTTAGTCCCCTGGTTGTATTTTGCTTTTAGTTGTTGCGTAGTTTGCATATAGAAATAAAAAGCACCCAAAATTATCCCTAATAGCAGAAAAAGCAGAAAAATAAGTTTGGTTCTAAAACTCAACCTATTTTTATTGGTTCTCTGATTTTGGTTTGTATCAAAATCTTTTGTGTCTGGTATCCCTTTATTTTTCATAATTATCATTAACTATTATAACAACAGACAAGAACCCTTTTCTTCTCAAACATTCGGCATACCAAAATTAGTGTTGGTAATATAGATAATTGTTTGAAGTACAATACTCCTCATCACTTATCAGTTAGCTAGTTGAGGCGACGTTATCGAGTTCACGGAGAATAATTCTGTTTGACTCGATCAAATTAGTTTCAGTATATTCTAAACCAGTTTCCCTACAAAGCGCCTTTACATGTACTGTGAGTAGCTTTAGCTTATTTCGCGGACAATCCGGAAAAAGATGGTGCTCAATTTGGTAATTCAAGCCCAGCAAAATAATGTCGGTAAAAAATCCTCCCTTTATGTTACGGGCAGTTACCAGCTGTTGCTCTAAAAAAGAAATCTTCTGACCCTTTTTAATCTGCGGCATACCTTTATGGTTAGGTGCAAAAACGTTAAAAAGGTATAAGCCGAATAACGGATAAACGGTGAAGTATATTATAAAAGCTTTAGCTGCGCCAAAAGTCAAAATCGGCCCAAATATCCAAAAGATTATACCTGCTACGTACACAGCTTTCTCCCAAAAACTCGTTTTTTCGCTTTCTCTTATAAAATAAATTACGTTGGCAATTTGCGAATAGATCCCTGTTAAAGTGCCTATAGGATAGTAAAAAAACACCTGTTTTTTTGATAAAAAATACCATAAGCTTTTTTTTGCCTTTAACTGTTTTTTATTAAAAGAAAACATGGGTCTTTCGATATCTGGATCCATTTCCTCCTCGTTGGGATTTGCATGATGCTTATTGTGATTTACTCTCCATTTTCTATAAGTGTAAGCAAGAATGGCACAACAAAAATAACCTGTTATGTCGTTGTTTCTGGTAGATTTAAAAATAGCCCGGTGTCCTGCATCATGAAAAATGCCAGTTATTTGCATAGCAAAGAAAGTAAAAAACAAGCCGGAGACAAAAATCGATACAAATGATTGAGAAACAATCAAAAAATACAAACCGAGCGAAAGACCTATAATTACTAGAACAAAAAGTTTTGAGTAATAAAAATAATCTCTGTCTAGTATGCCTTGTTTTAGAACATTCTTTCTTAACCTTGCATACGCATTTGCGCTTTCACGCACCGATAATCTTTGTTGATAATAATCTTTGTCCGATAATTTACCCATAACAATCTATATAAGTGTCAATTTTAAACTAAAAAGGGAACTATATGCCAGTGCAATTATACCTAGAAAACCAAAAATTAAAATAAGTGCATAGGTTAGACGATTTACACTTTTTTTCATGGCATTAGTTTAGCATAGTTGATAGTTTAAGCAATTTTCCTAAGAAAGTCTAAACCGTGTTTATCAATAGTAGACTGTGAAAGTAAGGTTCTAAGATCGTTCCATAGGCCCGACACACTATAGGTTGTAATTTAGCTTCAATACTGATATAATTGCTTAACATGACTGAAGTTATCTCAGAACAAAGGCAAGTTAAGTGGCACAGGAAAATGCTCACGGGTGACGATATTCGTCCTAGTGGTTATGAAATAAATGGAATAGAAGGGATAAATAGACTTATATCAGAAGCTGGAGACAACTCGGAATTAGTGTCTAAGTTTCTAACAGAATTTGTTTTTCGATCATATCCTTCGATTCCAGACTACGCTCCTTCATTGTCTGAACGTTTTAGGTCAGCCCTAAAAGTAATGGAGACTTATCCTGATGGTAGCAATGTATTCACGAATATAATAAACACTTATTTCGCACAAAAAGAGCAGGAATTAAAAGCAGGTTACATGCTTACACCGTCCTCGAGCCATTTTGGTTATGAAAGTCCAACAAAACGGTTTACAACTTTTGATAGGGTAAATGTAACGAATCGAATTGCCGAAAGAGCGTTGTGTTGGAACAGATTTGCACAAACAATGGTCCGTAATGGTGAAGTAAAAAAGCTTTTTACTGAACATCCTTACACTCATTCTATTAGGCCAGCAGATGGTACCAAGCTGCCTGTTGGAAATTTAGTCGTAGAAATAGTTCCAGGAGCACAAAGGTTACGACTTAGTGCACATATACAACAGAACCTGCAAGAAAGATGGGAATTAAGAGAGCCGTCTGCCCAATGGTTTGTGATGACCCATATCATGGAAAAAGACATGTTACGTATGGCTAGTTCAATTGGTGACAACATGATAGACGGGATGCATTTAACTCCCGAAGTTTACGCTAAATCTTACGCAGAAATTCTTAAACTTATAGATCTTAATTCGCATCTTGATATTGCAGGGACATTGAGTGATAGCTCATGGATTTATAGCGCTGAGCTCAAAGAACATTTTCCGGATCAGCCTATTTCCAGTCTGCACGATATTGCTGGTGATGTAGCAGAACTTGGTGCGGCAGAAGAAATAGGTATGCCCGAACAGGTTGGTTTTGCAACACATGATAAGCTTCGTCGACAGGCATATGAGGAAGGTAGATACAAAGTAGGCGTAGCTTCCAGGTTTATAGATAAAGCAGGTATGGAAGCAGTCGTTCGAAAATATAATCCTTCCGCTTAGGCAAAATCAGGGTGATGGGCATCGTAAAGTCTAATTAAACAGGAAACAAGCGGTTCAATTGTGAGCCTCTCTCCCCGACTTTCTTTTAGATTGTTCGGATAAGCTAATATAAATTAGTTCGTGAACAATTATTTGACCCTACTTAGTATATAAAGAAGCCCATTTTCGCTAAATGTGATCTTACTGCTTTAGCTACAAATGGATCCCATTCAAACTGACCGCCATTGTTATATTTTACAAATAATTCCCTATCTGTGATCTCAGATGCTTCTCGCTGAGTATCTAACGTAATAGCAACCTTAGCCATAAAGCATCGCTTTTTTATCATAATAGATTTTATCTTTTGGTTTTTTCATCTTTAACTCTTCTGCTTTATTTTTTGATCAAGGAGAGTTTGTAAAGCGATAAGTCCCTTTTTTGATTTGCCAGGAGCCGCCCGGGCCGCCGCTGAAGCTAGCATTCGCCAGTCCTTGATCGTAAGTCAGGCTACCATTGTTACTCATTGTTAGCTGTTTGGCTACTAAGGCAGTTACTTGAGTGTTATTTTGGATATCGACTCCTCCGTCGAGCGCATAAAAAATTGCGCTTACTCCTTGATTTCCGACGGTGATTGCTTGATTGCTTGTTGAAGTAGTAACGACCATAATATAACCTTTTGGGTTGGCTGATGTTGGCAGGAGCAGGGCGTTATCTATGACGGAAAAGGTACCGTCCGCAATAAAGACAGTACCGTTTGAACCGAAACTGTTGTTAAGGGTAATTCTTGCGGACTGAAAAAGTGAAACGTTACCAGTGACATAAACAGGCCCGTTCATTGTGATTGGGGCGCTGTTTGAAAAACTTACATTCCCGACATATTTTTGAGGGCCGATGGTTGTAGTTGTAATGTTGCAGGTGGGTGTGCAGGTAGTACATGAACCTGCTGGGCAAGTAGCGGGGTCGTTACTGCCGTTTGCTTGTGTTTTCCAGTACTGGTAATCGACGGTTGGCAAGGGTACTGGAGATGCGTTTGTGTATTGAGAACCGGTGACAGTAGGCCTAGGAGATGTGATTGAGCCAGCGGCATAAGCATCTCCTTTGATTAAAGCCGTACCCGAGCCTTGAATACTAACCCCTGTTTTGTTGGAATAGACTGTCCCGTTGATCGTAGAGTCGCCCATTGTAACTCCGCCGGTGCCAATTTGAACTGCGTAATTGAATGCAATTATCGTGTTGTTTATACTGACATCTACCTTAATTATTCTTTTGGCTCGTGGTTTTGTAGAATTTGGGACATATGCAGTTGCGGTTATTGTTTTGAGTGAACTGGTTTTGTTTGTAATTGCAACATTAAAAGTTCCTGTAGATCCGACTGCAACATCCGTTGAGCCTGTGTAGCCACCGGCAGTTTGATTTAATTGCCAGACAGCATAGTCAATACCTGCTTCTGCAACACTAATTGCCTGTTCTTTGAGAATAGTGTTGAAGCCGAAAGCAATAAATGAGGTGACTCTCGAGAAAATTCCGGTTGAAAGAATGAGAAAAACAGTTAAGAAAATGATTGCGATAATCATCATCTGGCCGCGGTTGTAATTGGTTAACCGTTTATGGTTCATAGTGTTTTGAGGCGATAGACATGGCCAACTGCTGTAGATTTAAACGGTAGATTTGCAAATATCTTGCTGATGTTGTCAGTAAGATGTAAATCAGAGCTAAGAGCAAAAAATTTGAAAGGGCGATTTCGACGAGAGAAAAGCATGATTTAATTTTTTTTTGGGCATGTTGCATAAATTAATTTTAACCGTTTGCGATAAACGGAACAACATGTTTCTTAACTTACAACTTTGACTGCATTCGCCATAGTCTAGATTTAGCAGTATATTGAGACCTGACTTCTTTTATTTATTTTTTTGGCTTGGGGTTTTTACTAAGGTTTGGATTCTGTGGTGTAGTCGTCTTCTCTAAAAACTGAGTGAATTGGAAGATTTTCGTGAGTAGAATAAGCATCGTCTAGAAGATCGTAACGATTACAGGAGGTTTGTGGAACAATTTCTTCTCGGAAAATTTCGGCTACTTGTTCCCTCACTATAGCATCAACGGCAAGGCTTCGAACTAAGCCGGCGTATTTTTGTCTTGGTCTTGCCTCAGGTTTAAGCTCAGCTGTGCTTTGTATTTCATCCGCCGGGGCGACATTTGCTTCCACATCCACTACCCTGAGTCCATGCATCTTGTGACCATGAGCCTCAATACAAAAATCTATTTCGGATTGTCTTCTTTCCCTTGCCATATAAAAAGCCGCATCTGCTGCAGCTCGTGTGTATGATAAAAAAACTTTTATAGTTTTGTCAATACAACAAAAAAGGTTTCATTTTATCTGAAAAAAAAGATACGTTTTTTAAAACAAAAAAGCACACAATGAAATTGTGTCCTTAGTTTGAATATCCTTTCGAAAAAACTTTCCATTCAGATGACTTCAGAGTAAACAGGGTAAACTATAATCTGTTACCTAAAATCTATCCCCTAAACTTTGGCTTAATCTGGAAAAGTAAGTAAAAGCCGATTAACGCACCAATGACACTGCCTAAATTGAATCCTAAAAGTGATGTTGCTACGTTTACTACTTCGCTCCAAAAAAGCATATTCCAACCGCTTGTTTTGCCTGCTTTTAGACCAGGATATGCCAAAAGCATCATTACGCTGGAAATTAGCCAGCCTACTGTTGCAATCATACCGAAACCGTAGTGTGGTGCTGCCCCGCTCATCATGGCAAAAGGTGCCAGGAATGAAAGAATGCCGAGCCCGGCCACTGAAAGTAATACTCCTAAAATACCAAAGACTAAAGCTAAGATTGGGGTAATTTTGGCAATTGTGTCGACTGCGTTGGTAGGAAGAGGCGGAAGTTTTTTAAACCAGTCCTCCAGCATAGTAACTAGTTGGTTTGCCGATTTTTTGTCGTCCATAGAAAATCACCTCCTTTGAATTACCTGAGATAACAATAAACTAAAGTCTGAGAATAATCAACGGGTTATTGAGAATTATTATTAATCTACTGGAGTGTTACTTTATCTATGATTAAATTTCTATCGCAACTTGTGTATAGATCGTTATTAAAAGAAATAGTAAGCGTATATGTCCCATTATCAAATACCAACATTAGCAGTAAAATCATAAAATGTAGTATTTGGTACCAAAGTTTTAAGTACCTGAATTCCATCTATAATAACACTCATATCTGGAGAACCAAAATATTTGTCTCCGTAGTTGGGAGTGGCGTTAAAGTTGATATAGAAGCAGGTGAGGATGATTGAGTAAATATTTGTGATCCTAAATGCCGGTGCCCAGGGTACTCTTGGCGTACCACCGCCAGTTCCTTGCTGACCATTTGATTAGCAGGTCTGTCCGAATACTTTAGCAAATAGGATTATGTCTGCAAAACCTATTTTGCCATCCTTGTTTAAATCGTACTTTGGATCATACTGAGGATCACCTAATTTTGCATCATAGTGTGGCCGAAATAATTCAAGGTCTTTTAAATCTACAACTTTATCACTATTAAAGTCAGCTTGCGCACAAGTTATACCGCCAGCAGGTGTGGGTAAGGGTGTGGGTGAGGGTGAGGGTGTAGGTGAGCCTACAATGATTCCTGGCTTTACGCAAATGATGCTGGAACCTGCCCAATCGCCAT
>OBEQ010309212.1_pt1 | contig 11529 bp, 9 predicted proteins | sample 1670901 | NCBI WGS metagenome assembly OBEQ01 (sample SAMEA104232315, study PRJEB22302) | groundwater metagenome | biome: forest; feature: aquifer; material: groundwater | place: USA | collected 2011-08-07 | depth 5.4 m | reverse complement strand
CCGACGCCATCGGCGAGTCGCTTGCGCTCCCGATAGGTCCATTGAGGCGCTCGCCACGCGCAGTAATACCAACCGAGCCGCGCGTGATGGACTTCGTCTCCGACGATCGAAGTAAAGAGCGCGCGGGCAACGGGATCGGTGGCTCGCTCTCGACACGCCGCGAGTAGCGCCGCTGCGAGCGTCTCGCCGACGGCCGCAACCTGGACGAAGGTGCGGTCGAGGTGCTCGATGCTGACGGGCGCCTGGAATGCAGACGCCGATCTCGCGGGCAGCTCGAGGATCACCTCCGCCACTCGTTGGTCGGATAGAGTGACGCGTTTTTCCTTGATCTGGTTCGTATGGAGGGTCCGAGTGGTCAATCGATCACCAACATAGAGAAACAGCACGATGTGCGCGGCGTCCTCCCCGAAGGCGATCGCGGCCTGCCCGTCTTCTGCGAGCTCGATACGGGCCGCTCGGAACTCCGGGTAATCGTCGTCGAGCACACGCCGAACCTCATCGGGCCCGGACAAAGAGCCCGTGCGCCACCCGCCGGTCAATGCCAGTGCAAGCAGAACGAGCAGCAAGCCCGCGAGCGGTACCAAGAGGATGCCCGGGTTCATGGTGCGAGGCCTCGACCCAAAGGCGGTGGAACCAACGAGCTGCACCGCTGAAAACGCTCCGAGGTTACCATGATCCGGATTTGCTCCTCGCGTGGCAAGAGCGGCCAGGCGACGCGCGATTACGTACAGTGTGCGTTCCGCAAGCCGCTTCCCGCAAGTGCCTTCGAACGGTACCTTCGCCCCGTATGCCTATGATCCAAGCGGCTCACTTCGGCGCGTCCGAGCCAAGGTGACGGTTCCTCGCAGGGACCCGTACCTCGTCCTTTTGGCGGTGAGCGTCGGCGTCTTCATGACGATGCTCGACACGACCGTGGTGTACGTCGCATCGCCTCGCATCGTAAGCGCCCTCGGCGCGACCATCGACGAGGGGCTCTGGATCATCGATGCGTACATCCTCGCCTTCGGCGTGCTGCTCATCACGGCCGGTCGGCTCGGAGAAATCTTCGGCCCGCGCCGGCTCTTCATCGTCGGTCTCGCGCTCTTCGCGATGGCATCGATCGCGGCAGGGCTCGCGCCCGACGTAAGATCCCTGATCGCCGCGCGTGCGCTGCAGGGCATTGCCGGAGCGCTTCTGGAGCCGCAGGCCGCCGCTCTCATCGTTGGGGCGTTCCCGGTCTCGAGGCTCGGCGCGGCGCTCGGAGTGTTCGGCGCCGTTTTGGGACTTTCCGCGCTGGTCGGACCCACCCTCGGCGGCTTCATCGTGACTCACGCGAGTTGGCGTTGGATTTTCCTGTTGAACGTGCCGTTCGCGGTCCTCGCGATCATCATGACGCGTGTGCTCGCTCCGCGGCTCTTGCCCACCGGTCGTCCTCGCCTCGATATCGCCGGCAGCACCCTCTTGACGGTGGGCCTCTTGGCGATCGTGTTCACGCTGGTGGAGGGCCAGCGGTTCGCCTGGGCAGGCGTGTGGGGGCCGATCACCGTTCCCAGGGTGTTCGGCGCCGGCCTCATCGTGCTCGCGGCCTTCGCCGTCTGCCAGCGCGTCGCACGTGAACCGCTCGTGCCGCTATCCATGTTCCGACGCAAAGAATTTGCGACGATGGTGCTCATTGCCGCGGGTGTCGACTTCGCGTTGCAGGGGTTCATCGTAGCGTTCAGTCTCTGCTTCCAGTTTGCACTTGGAATGAACGCCTTCGAAGCCGGGCTCACCTTCGCGCCGCTCTCCATCGCGGGCGGGATCGCGGCGCCGATCGCCGGCCGGCTCGTGGACCGGCATGGCGGTCGCTTCGTCGTCGGAGGCGGCCTCTTGGTCGTCGCCCTCGGCGCCATGGCCTCCGCGCGCGTTGCGGAGGCTCAGGTGTCCGGCGTCTTTTTCGTCCCCTCGATGGTCGTGACCGGTCTCGGGCTCGCTGCCGTACTGGGGCCCGTGACGGCGGTCGTCATGCGTGAAGCAGGCGCCGAGCGCGCGGGCACGGCATCCGGCGTGCTGAATACATCGCGGCAGGTAGGCGGGCTGTTCGGGATTGCGGTGCTCGGTGCGATCTTGCAAAACCGCTTCGCCGCGAACTTCGGCGATGCCGTGGCGCGTTCCTCGACCCTTGGTGACGACACGTGCGTCTCGGCTGTTAGAGCGAGCGTGGCGCGTGTGCCGACGTTGGGCACGGGTCTCGCGGTCGACTGCCCGCGCGAATCGCTCCTCGTAGTGGAGGAGCTCGTCAGGCAGGCATTCGTCGCTGCGCTACAACCCGCAACCCTTCTTGCCGCGCTTCTCCTCGTTGCGTGTGCTGCGGCGTGCTTCTTTTTGGTCTCGCGTGGAGGCTCGAGCTCGCGCGCGCCGGAGGGGCAAGCTTGACCTTTCGCACGCCGGCAGCAGAAAATTCGCAGGAAAGGAACGAATAGTGACCAGCGCTGTTTCCGAGGATAGGGCCGAACCGACGGAGCGCGGGGCGGGAACTTACACTGCCTCCGATGAGCTATTTAGAGGCTCGAACCTTCTGAATCTGACGCCCGAACACCTCTGGATCCGTCGTCGGCAGTTCGCACATGTGATGCTCGCAAACGTACGCGGTCGCCTTGCCCCTCTGCGCGATCTTGCCCCGAAGCGCCGGAACGAGCTGCGACTGGGCATCCTGGTCAGCCCCCGCCGTTACGACGGAAAGCACGCGGTTCGGCACATAGCCCTGCCGAAGTCGCGCGAGAAATGGGTCGGCCTCGTTTCGCGTCTTCGGCGCCACGATCACGATCTCTTTCGGCGCATCGTATCGAAAGTCGAGAGCAAGGAGCATCTCCGAGAGCCTCGACGGACTGCTCGAAAGAGTCTTGTAAAAAGCTTTGAGCGTTCGCTCCGCGCGCTCCCCATAATGGTGATCAGGAGACCCTAGCTCCTCGAGCCGCAGGAGGTTCAACGCGTGAATGGAGTTGCCAGAGGGCTCCGCGCCGTCATACGCGGGTTTCTCGCGAACGAAGAGCTCCGCGTGATCGTCTCTGGTGAGAAAGAAGCCGCCCTCCGTCTTGTCTTCGAAGTGGTCCTCCAGCATGCGATCGAGAGAAATCGCTTCTTTCAGCCATCGCGGCTCGCCAGTGACTTCGAAGAGATCCAACAGGCCGGCAATCAAGAACGCGTAGTCGTCCAGGCACGCGTTGTTCTTTGCTTCGCCGTCCTTGAACGTGCGAAAAAGCCTGCCGTCTTTTCGCAGTTTGGTGAGCACGAAGTCCGCGGCCGAGGCAGCCCTCCTTGCGTGGTCCGGGTCGCCGAACACGAGCGCAGCCCGCGCGTACGCGGAGACCATGAGACCGTTCCATGCGGTGAGGATCTTCTCGTCTCGTCCGGGTGGCGGCCTTTTGGCACGCTCTGCATAGAGCAGCTCGCGCGATTGTTCGATCAAGAGCCCGAGTGTGTCCTCGGCGACCTTCAGCGTGGCCGCGACCTCCGGCAAGGGCGTCGGCACGTGAAGGATGCTGCGCCCTTCGAAATTACCCTCCTCCGTCACGCCGTAGTACCCAATGACGATTTTGGCGTGTTCATCGCCGAGCGCCGCGCGGAGTTCCGCGGGCTTCCACGTAAAGAAGCGCCCTTCCTCCGCGTGTCCCTTCTCCCCCGGGCTGTCGGCGTCCGTCGCCGAGTAGAAGGCCCCTTCCTTGGATGTCATATCGCGCCCGACGTAGCGCAGGATCTCTCGTGCGACGCGCGCAAAGTCCTCGCGGCGCGTCACTTGATACGCCTCCAGGTAGTCCATCGCCAGGCGCGCGTTGTCGTAGAGCATCTTCTCGAAGTGAGGAACAATCCAACGTGCGTCGGTCGAATAGCGATGAAAGCCGCCGCCGATGTGATCGTACATTCCCCCGCGCGCCATCTTCTCCAGGGTGAGGGTGGCCATTTGTAGCGATTGCGAGCTCTTGCTCCTCCGATGATGTCGAAGGAGAAAGCGAATCGGAAGAGTGCTCGGAAACTTCGGAGTCTGCCGCGTCCCGCCCCATGTCGCGTCGAAGGTGCTCCAATAATGCAGCGAGGCCGTATCGAGCACGGACTCTGCCGGCACAAGGGACCCCGCGCTAGGCGACGCCATGCTTCGGCGTATTTGCTCGGCGAGCTCGGCTCCCGACTCGGCGACTCGATTCCTTGAGCCCTCGTACTCCGTCTTCCACTTGCGCAAGAGCGTCAGAAAGCCCGTTCGCGTTCCGCGATCGCCGTCGCGAGCAGGGAAGTAGGTGCCTCCGTAAAACGGTTTTCGGTCCGTCGTCAGCCATGTCGTCATCGGCCAGCCGCCACTGCCCGTCAGCGCCTGGACCGCGTTCATGTAGACAGCGTCCACGTCCGGCCGCTCTTCGCGGTCCACCTTGATGGCCACGTAATTTTCGTTCAAATACCGCGCGATTTCTTCGTCTTCGAACGACTCTTCTTCCATGACGTGGCACCAGTGACACGTCGAGTAGCCGATGGAGAGAAGAACTGGCCTGCCCAGTTTCGTCGCCGTCTCGAAGGCATCGTCGCCCCAGGGATACCAGTTGACCGGATTGTGCGCGTGTTGAAGCAGATACGGGCTCGACTCGAGGACAAGACGGTTCGTGTATTTTGGCGACCCGTCTGCGCGCAGATGACGCGTTCGCGGTTTGTCGCCCGAAGCGCGCGCGTTCCACGTGGATTCGAGCTTCGTCGCCGTTTGGGAATCGAGAGGCGGGGCTCCCGGTAGGGCTCCGCCGAGGGCCCGATCGGCGTCGAGGACAGCGGCCTCTGCGGACGCCGGTTCGGTCGGTGCTGTTCGCCTCTTGCATCCGGTCACGAGGGTGGCCGCGGCGCAAAATACCAGTAGGCCCAGTACGCGTTTCACCGCGCAAAGACATACATGACCTCCCGCACGCCGTCAGCGCGCGAGTCAGCCCACGATGCGGAGGTGTGTACCTGGAGACCGTTGACCGGCACGGTATCGTTCGGCACGCAGCGCCGTTTGCGCCACCGTGCTAAAAGGCGCTCATGGTGGTCGACACATTGAAGGCTCGTGCGGCGGAGGCCATGAAGAGCAAAGACGCCGTCGCGGTTGCCGTTTTGCGTCTCGCGCTTGGCGAGATTCAGACCGCGGAAGCGCGCGCGAACAAGGCGTTGGCCGACGACGAAGCCGTTGCGATCGTTCGGAAGCTCGTCAAATCAAACGAGGAGACGCTCGCGCTTTCGCAGGGCGAACAGAAGAAGACGCTCGAGCGCGAAAATGCAATCTTGACCAGCGTGCTTCCGGCGACGCTCACCCCCGCCCAGATACAGGCACAGCTGGCATCGGTGGCGGATGCGATCCGTAGCGCAAAGAGCGACGGACAGGCTACCGGTGTCGCCATGAAGCATTTGAAAGCGGCAGGCGCGAGCGTTCAGGGGAGCGACGTGACATCGGCGGTAAAACAGATGCGCGAGGGGTGAGGTGCGGCGTTTGCTTCCATGTTTGTGGAGGCAAAGTCATGAGGTTCTTGCTTTCGACCGGCGAGGCGCAGTTGCTCGACGACCACCTCGTTCGCCACATCGAGAGCGTCGAGAACGAGCTGATCCATACGGATAAGCGCGAGCTGCAGGCTGAGCTCGCCCGTGAGGTCGATCTCCTGCGCCAGATTCGCGAACGCCTGGCGGACCAGATCGGTCGCGAGCCCACCTCCTAGTTCTACTGCGGAAGGTTTCGCTCTATGTCTTCCCGATTGGGCTAGTCGTCGGGTCCACGCATGCGGGGCACGAGCGTTGCTCGTCCGCGCGTCATGTCCAACTTTCGCAAGCGTCGCGAGCGCATGGTCGAAAATGACATCGCCGCGCGCGGAATAGGCGATTCTGAAGTCCTCCGCGCGTTTCGCGAGGTCGCTCGGGAGGACTTCGTTCCGGAGCCTCTGGCCGAGTTCGCTTACGAGGACGTGCCCCTCCCGCTCGAAGGTGGGCAGACGATCTCCCAGCCTTACATCGTTGCCGTCACGATTGCGGCGCTCGAGCTTCCTCCCGGAGCGCGTGTTCTCGAGATCGGCACCGGATCGGGGTATTCGGCCGCCCTCCTCAGTCGCCTCGCGCACGATGTTTACACGATGGATCGCGTCGAAGCGCTCGCCAAGAGTGCGCGCGAACGACTTGGCCGGCTTGGCTTCCACAACGTGCACGTCATGCACGGTGATGGCACGCTCGGCTGGCGCGCGCACGCTCCCTACGACGGGATCGCGGTGGCTGCGGGCGGACCGTCAGTGCCCAAGTCGCTCGTCGAGCAGCTCGCGATAGGTGGACGCCTCGTCATGCCCATCGGACCGGATGCGTCCGAGCAGACGCTCATTCGGGTCATCCGCACCGGAGCCTCCGATTTTCGCGAAGAGCCGCTCGGCGAGGTGCGTTTCGTGCCACTGATCGGGGCGCACGGCTGGCCCGCCGGCACTCGGACGACGTCGGGCTGCGCGGCGCTGCTACGCGAAGTCGGTGAAAAAATTGACGACGTGGACGAGGCGGATGTGGGCGCTCTCCTCGAGCGAATTGGATCCCGCAAGGTCGTACTCCTCGGCGAGTCGACGCACGGAACGAGCGAATTTTACCGCATGCGTGCGCGCATCACGAAAGAGCTCGTACTCCGGCGCGGCTTCGACTTCGTGGCTGTGGAGGCTGACTGGTCCGACGCCGCGCGCATCTGCGACTTCCTCCTCGGCCGGTCGCCGCGAACGGAACGCGCGCCGTCGCGTTTTCCTACATGGAGGTGGGAAAACGAAGAAGTCGCCGAGCTCGCGCATTTCTTGCGCGCATACAACGTGGAGAAGCGGAAGAACGTCGGCTTTCACGGCCTCGACCACTACAGCATGTTCGCGTCGATCGCGGCCGTGTTGAAGTACCTCGACACGGTCGACCCAGATGCCGCGAAGGTGGCACGGCACCGCTATGGTTCGCTCACTCCTTGGCAGAAAGACCCAGCCGAGTACGGACGGGCGGTGCTCCACGGGCGCTACCAGAGCTCGGAGGGCGCGGTGCTCGCCACGTTACGCGACATGCTCGCGCGACGTTTTGATGACGCGCGCCGCGAGGAAGACAAATTCCTAGATAGGACTCAGAGCGCGCGCGTCACGGCGAGCGCCGAGCGCTACTACCGGGCCATGTATTACGCCACCGCCGAGTCGTGGAATCTGCGTGACAGCCACATGTACGAGACCCTTCGTTCGCTCCTTGCGTTCTACGGGCCGGACGCGAAAGGCGTCGTTTGGGCGCACAACGCGCACGTGGGCGACGCGCGGGCGACCGAAATGGCTGCGCGCGGCAAGCACAACATTGGACAGCTTTGCCGCACCGATCTTGGCGACGCCGCCTATTTGGTGGGCTTCGGAACCGATCACGGGACCGTGGCCGCAGCGGCCGGATGGGACGAGCCGATGGCGGTGATGCCGCTGCGGCGGCCGCACCGGAGGAGCTACGAGCGCATAATGCAGGACAGCGGCGTCCCAGCCATGATCGTGCATCTTCGCGATCCGGTGCGCTCCGCGGTACGCGACGAGCTGATGGCGGAGCGACTGGAGCGTGCCATAGGGGTCGTGTACCGCCCGGAGCACGAATTCGTGAGCCACTCCTTTCAGGCATGCCTTTCGCGGCAGTTCGACGAGTACGTATGGATCTCCGAAACGCGGGGCCTTGCTGCGCTGGCGCCGTCCCTCTTCGCCGGTTCGATGGCTCAGCATTTGGGCTGACGTCCTTTGCCGTCGGTCGCAAGCGCGCACGGCTCAGCGAGCCAGGAGAACTACCGCGCCGTCGGTGATGCCGCGCGCGAGGCGATCGAGGGCCGTGTTGGCGGCTTCGAGCGGGTGCGTTTCGAAGGTTGCCCGCAAGGGGACTGTGGCGGCGAGCTCCAGAAACTCCTGCGCGTCGCGTCGCGTGTAGTTCGCCACGCTCCGGATCGACCGCTCCCACCAGAGATCTTCGTATTCGAGAGCTGGGACTTGGTCGAGGTGGATGGCGTTGATCGCTACCGTGCCGCCACGGGTCAGCGATTTGAGTGCGCGGGCAACGACGCTTCCGGCTGGCGCGAACGTGATGGCCGCGTCGAGGCCAATGGGTGGCGAGTCGTCGTACGCGCCCGTCCACACGGCGCCGAGAGAACGCGCACGCGCCTGCTCCTTGATCGATCGCGTGCAGACGTACACGTCACAGCCCCAATGTCGCGCGACTTGAATCGTGAGCAGGGCGGATGCTCCGAAGCCATAGAGCCCCAGACGGCCGCCCGGTTGAATGCCCGAGACCCGCAGCGCGCGGTACCCGATGACCCCGCCGCAGAGGAGCGGCGCGAGCGCCTCGTCCGAAAACCCGCCTGGGAGCCGTAGCGCAAAGTCCGCGCGGACCGTGCATCGCGTGGCGTAGCCGCCGTCCTGATCCCACCCCGTGAAGCGGGCACTTGCGCACAGATTCTCGCGGCCGCTCGAGCAGTACGCGCATGTTCCACAAGCGGACGCGAGCCATGCGACGCCCACACGATCGCCGGCGGCCCATCCGGTCACCCGCGCGCCGACCTCCTCCACCACACCGACGATCTGATGGCCGGGGACGATGGGCAGACGGCGCGCGGCAAGATCGCCGGTGCAGATCTGCAGATCCGCCCGGCACACGCCGCAGGCCGATATCCGAACGGCGAGCTCGTCCTCACGCGGGGGAATGTCAGGGACGTCGATCGCGCGTAGAGCGGCCTCGGGCGCGTGGGCCGGCGTCTCGAGGAGCATGGCGCGCATGATCCGATGGAAAGCGCGCTCAGGCGTCCTTGTCGAGATCTTGTATCGGCCCTTCGGCAGGGGTCGTAACGCCATGCGTGCCTGCGCCCGCCGATGCCGCGGAATATGCGCCGAATTTCGGAGGTGGCGCGTTGGCGGGTGCCGAGCCGATGGCCCCTCCGGTCACACCGATCGCGAGGTCGAGCTCCTTGTCGCGTTCCTCGCGATCACGTTCGGCCTTTTCCAATCCAACCCCGGCCAGCACTCCCATCGCCGTCCCGACGATGCTGCCAGCGACGATGCCTGGCGGACCGGCGAGCGACCCCAGCGCTGCCCCCGCCACCGCGCCGCTTACAGTCGCGGCATCGAAGACGCCACTGTGCGGTCGACGAAGAGTCGACCTCGTCTGCTCGGTGGTCTGCTCGAGCCCGCCTTGCTTTGGTGCGCCTTTGCGTTTCATGCCCTGAGGTCGAGCAAGGGGCGGGCCAGACGTCTCCCTGCCTACCCATGGGGTTGCGCGGCCTCGCCCCCTTGGCTGCCGAACCCGACCGGGCTCGCAAGAGTCACCAGGTCGAGCGCCGCTCTTAGCCCAAGGCGAGAGGCCTCTCGTTTCATGCGGGCCGCTGGGCTAAGCTTCATTTATGGGCGAGGCCGCCACAAGGCGACGGATGAGCGTCGGCGAGTATCTCGAGTGGGAGCGCGGGCAGCTCGGCAAGCATGAGTATCATCTTGGCACCGTCTTCGCGATGGCGGGTGGCAGTCCACGGCACAACTTTCTCTCCAACGCGGTCGGCGCAGAGCTTCGCGCCGCGCTGCGCGGTAAGAGTTGCCATGTCTTGTCGCCCGATCAGCGAATCTCGGCCAAGGCGGGCGAGCGTTACGTCTACGCGGACGCAGTTGTAGCTTGCGGCCCTGTGCAGACCGAACCGGGCACGAGCGATGTTCTCGCAAACCCCACCATCGTCGTCGAGGTGCTCTCCCGTAGCACGGAAGCTTACGATCGCGGCGAAAAGTGGGAGGCGTACCAACGCCTCGCGTCGCTGACAGACTACCTGCTCGTCGCGCAAACGTCGGTGCGCGTTGAGCACTATCGGCGTGAAGGCGACTCCTGGCGATATCGCGACCTCGGGCCCGGCGCTACGATCACGATCACGAACGGGGCTATCGTGGCGATCGATGCAGTCTATGACGGCGCGTTCGATCTCGACGCCGGCTGAGCAGGGAATTCGTTGGGACGCATGCACGCCTGCAATGCCATGAAGATTTGGCCCCGACAAAGCCGCAGAGTTCGAGCCTCATTGCAGGGGCAAAGCACGCCTGCCCGCGGGCGACCCGATCTTTCACCTGATCAAAAGCCGCGGCTCACCGTGGGTACTCCGAGTGTGGCTCGAGAGAAGCGCAAGACTCCGTTCTGACTCGCATATCGAGGACGTCCGGCTCCGTGACGATCCACGCTTCATCGTCGTCGACCCACAGAGGCCTGACGAAACGGCGCCCCGGCTCGCTCGTGATGCGCCATCCCGCACCGTCTGACAGACGCGTGAGCAATGCCGTGTCGCTCGTCACGACGTTGAGCGCCACGCCGTGGTTGGCGATCATACCGCGGCCACCCGTGTGTACGCTCTCGGCGATCATCGCGACCTTCGTGCGTTGAACTGCGCCCGCGGTAGTCGCGTACGGGGCGGTCCACAGCACGGGGTTCACGTACACCCCCTGATCGTCGGACTCGATCCACACGATTGCGTTCGCATTGGAACGGTCGACCGTCATCCACGTCACCAGGTGGGGTGCGGTCGGTTCCACAACGCGCGCATAGGTTCCGTCATTCTTTAACAAAGCAATCGCGTATGGGAAGTTCCCATCCAATACGAACGCGCCGTCTGGGACCGCGTCTGGCTGCTCGGCCGGAATGCTCGCGGCCGCGCGCGCGATCATCGATCGCGTTCCGATGTCGAACACCGCAACGCTCAAGGGGGCGAACGTTCGCACGAACAGGTCGTCTTTCCCCACGGCAGTGCCCTGCGCGACTCCGCCGTTCGCTAGGATTCCGAGATCGGAACGTGAAACGACCGCGGTCGTGACGCTCGTTGGTGTGGCCCAGGCGGACCAACCGAGGACTCGGGTCGAGGGGTCCGCTGCGACGTACGCGACGAAGCCGACTCCGTACTCCCCGAAGGATGCTGCCTCGCTACACGTGTCCGGACCCTGGATAGGCCCACCGATTGCGAAAACCGGCGGCCCGTCGAGAGGCTGAAGAACGTCGATCGCCGCGCTGAAGTTCTTCAGCGACGGCGGCCCTATCGGGTAGACGCGCTCGTACATGACATACGGTCTTCCCCCCACGAGGCGAGCGCCCGGATCTCGAATGAGGAACGCCCAACGATCTGGCGGCGCCCAGTCCACGTGGAGCACTCTGCATCCCGTTCGCCCCGATGGGCACGGGTCCCAGGTCCATGTGGGCATCGACGCCGCCGGGTCCGCTGCGATGCGCAGACTGCACGCGGTCACACCGGGAATGGGGTTCCACACTCCGACGAACGCACCGGAGTCCGGCGGGGCCACGGGAGCGGGGCCGTCATGGGCGTCCGATGCGGAGGGGATGCCCGTATCTGGTCGACGCGCGCCCGAGTCTTTGGTTGGCGGAGCATACGTCGCCGCCGCGTCATCCGCGGACGGTACCTGGGACACTCCCGAGCATCGCGCGAGGATGACTGCGATGGCGGCGAACGGCAACGCGAGGACCGCGCGTCGCATCAGAAGCAGCCGCGGTCGACGTCGATGTCGTCGTCCTCGTCGTCGTCTT
>OBEQ010024381.1_pt1 | contig 11530 bp, 9 predicted proteins | sample 1670901 | NCBI WGS metagenome assembly OBEQ01 (sample SAMEA104232315, study PRJEB22302) | groundwater metagenome | biome: forest; feature: aquifer; material: groundwater | place: USA | collected 2011-08-07 | depth 5.4 m | reverse complement strand
GGTGACGCCCGACACGACGATTGACCGGGTGGACCCGGCGTCGTATGACGCCGTCATCTTCGTCGGCGGGATGGGGGCGACGGAGTTCTGGGATAATCCGGTGGCGCACCGGATCGCCCCGCAGACCGTGCAGCAGGGGAAGGTGACCGCCGCCATCTGTCTGGCGCGGATGACGCTGGCCAACGCCGGCCTGCTGACGAAGAAGTGGGCGACGATGTGGCCGAGCGAGGCGGAGCCATTCAAGACCAAAGGGGTGCTCTACACCGGCCAGCCGGTCGAGCAGGACGGGCTGTTCATCACCGGCAGTGGGCCGGAGGCCGCCGAGGCGTTCGGCCGGGCGATCCGCGACGCGCTGGCCACCGGGCAACTCCAGCGCTAGATGCCCGCCGGCGACTATCTGCTCGCCGTTGACCAAGGGACCACCAGCAGCCGGGCCTTCCTCTTTGACCGCGCCGGGCGCGTCGCCGCCTCCGCCCAGCAGGAATTCCGCCAGTCGTATCCCAAGCCCGGCTGGGTCGAGCATGACGCCGACGAAATCTGGGCGTCGTGCGCCGCCGTCATCCGCTCCGCCGTCCGCCAGGCGAAGATCCGCCCCAGCCAGATCGTGGCGCTCGGCCTCACCAACCAGCGCGAGACGACGATCGTCTGGGAACGGCTCTCCGGCCGCCCGGTGCATCCGGCCATCGTCTGGCAGTGCCGGCGCACCGCGGAGATCTGCCGGCGGCTGAAGCAACGGCGGCTGGAGCCGGTGTTTCGGTCGGCGACCGGTCTCGTCCTCGACGCCTACTTCTCCGGGCCGAAGATCACCTGGCTCCTCGAGCGCCTGCCGGGCCTGCGCACCCGCGCCGCGCAGGGGAAACTCTGCTTCGGGACGGTGGACAGCTGGCTGCTGTGGCAGTTGACCAAAGGCCGCGTCCACGCCACCGACGTCACGAACGCCTCACGGACCCTCCTCTACAATATCCGCACGTGGCAGTGGGACCGCCGGTTGTGCTCGATCCTCCGGGTGCCGGAGGCGATGCTGCCGCGCGTGCTCCCGTCGAGCGGCGAATTCGGGCGGACGGCGGCCGGAGTCGCCGGGCTACCGGCCGGCATCCCGATCCTCGGCATGGCCGGCGATCAGCAGGCGGCGTTGTTCGGCCAGCGGTGCACGACCGCCGGGACGCTCAAAAACACCTACGGGACCGGCTGTTTCCTCCTCCTGCACACGGGGCATCGGCTGGTCCATTCGCGGCACGGATTGATCACCACGGCGGCGTGCGACGCGCACGGCCGGCCGGCGTACGCCCTCGAGGGCTCGGTGTTCGTCGCCGGGGCGGCGGTGCAGTGGCTGCGCGACGAGCTGGGGCTCGTGGCGACGGCGGCGGAGACCGAGGCGATCGCCGCCGAGCTCGACGACACGCAGGGGGTCTATGTCGTGCCGGCCTTCACCGGGCTCGGCGCCCCGCACTGGCGGCCCGACGCCCGCGGCGTGATCTGCGGGTTGACGCGCGGGACGACGCGAGCGCACCTCGTCCGCGCGACGCTCGAGGCGATCGCCTACCAGACGCGCGACGTGGTCGAGGCGATGCAGCACGATGCCCGCCTGCGCGTCCGGGCTCTGCAGGTGGACGGCGGGGCGAGCCGGAACAATGTCCTGATGCAGTTCCAGGCCGACCTCCTCGGCGCGGCCATCGTCCGGCCGAAGATGGTCGAGACGACGGCGCTCGGCGCCGCGCAGTTGGCGGGCCTGGCGGCCGGCTTCTGGAACGCGAGGCAGTTGGAGCGGATGCGCGCCGTGGACCGCACGTTCACGCCGCAGGGGACGGCCGCCGACCGCCGGCGGCGCTACCAGGGTTGGCAGCGGGCGGTGGCCAAGACGCTCGCGTGATCCGCCAGCCCGACCGCCTCGCCCAACACCCGTTCGACCTCCTGGTTATTGGCGGCGGCATCCTCGGCGCCGGCATCGCCCGCGACGCCGCCCTGCGCGGCCTCTCGGTCGCCCTCGTCGAGCAGGGGGACTTCGTCAGCGGCACCTCCTCGAAAACCACCAAGCTGATCCACGGCGGCCTCCGGTACCTCGAACAGCTCGACTTCACACTGGTGCGCGAGGCGTGCCGCGAGCGGCGCACCCTGCTGACACTGGCCCCGCACCTCGTCAAGCCGCTGCCGTTTGTGATCCCGGTCTACCGCGGCGGCCCGCGCCCCGCCTGGAAAGTCCGCCTCGGCGTGGCCCTTTACGATCGGCTGGCCGGTCGCGCCGCCCTTGGCCCCCACCATTTCTACACGTCGAGCCGAGCGCACGAACTGGAGCCATCGCTCCCCAGCGACCGGATCACCGGCGCCGTCGAGTACCACGACGCGCAGATGGACGATGTCCGGCTTTGCCTCGAGACCCTGCTGAGCGCGGCGGATGCCGGCGCCGTCGTGGTCAATTACGCTCGCGTCGTCCGGTTCCACACCCAGCATGGCCGCGTGGCCGGCGCGGAGGTCGAGTCGCTGGCCGGCCCCGGCTCGTGGCTCGTCCAGGCGAAGGTGGTCGTCAACGCCACCGGCCCGTGGGCCGACGCCGTCCGCCGGCTGGCCGACCCGCAGGCCTCCAACGTCGTGCGGCGGAGCAAAGGGATCCACGTCGTGTATCCGAAGCTGCCGCTGACGCGCGCGGTCGTCTTGTCGGCCCATCGCGACGGCCGGATTTACTTCGTGATCCCGTGGCGCGGCTGGAGCTTGATCGGCACGACCGACACGGATGACGACGCCGCGCCGGAGCAGGCCCGCGCGACGGCCGACGACGTGGCGTATCTCCTGGAGGAAACGAACCAGCTGCTGCCGGGGCTGGGGCTCGTCAAGGAGCGGATCGTCACGACCTTCGCCGGCGTGCGGCCGCTCGTGGCCGGAAGGGCCGGCGGCCAGGACGAGAAGGTCCCATGGCACGTCAGCCGGGCGCATCGCCTCCATCAGGACGCCAACGGTCTGCTTTCGATCGTCGGCGGCAAATACACGACCTACCGGGCGATCGCCGAGGAAGTCGTGGACGGTGTCGTCCGGCGGCTCGGCCGACCACCGATCGCGTGCCGGACCGCCGACATCCCGCTCGGCGATCCGCGGACGGTGGAGGCGGCGCTCGCCGCGCTGATCCGGCAGGACGGCCGACTGGCCGAACCGCTGTGTCCGCACCATGCCTACACGAAAGCCGAAGTCCGCTACGCCGTCGAGCAGGAGGCGGCCCTGACCTTGGGCGATGTCCTGTGGCGCCGCCTCCAGGTGGCGTGGGCCCCCTGCCAGGGGCTGGACTGCGCCGAGGCCGCCGCCCGCGTCATGGCCGACCCCCTTGGCTGGGACGCCACCGGCATCCACCGCCAGGTCGAAACTTACCGCGCCGAAGTCCTCGCCAATCACCCGGCCAAGAGTTGACAAGTGGTCATTTTCATGTCATACTATATGACATGAAGGACCAATGGATGCTGGCCGGGGCGGGGGATCGGTTGCTGCGGCTGGTCCGGCTGACCGCCAAGGGTCGGCGGGGCGAGACGGTGAGCCCGGTCCTGACGGTCCGGGAGGTGTGCCGCCGCCTGCGGAAATCCCGGCGCCAGGTCTACCGGTATGTCCAAGACGGCGTCCTGCAGCCCTGCGCGAGGATCTTGGGGCAATGGCTGTTTCCCGCCGAGGCGGTCGTTCGGTTTACTTCTCGCGGCGTGCCGGCGCTGCTTAAGCCGATTTTCTGGGATGTCGCGCTCTCTGGCGTGAACCCGGACCGCCACCGCGATTTCATCTTGGCGCGGGTGCTGGAATACGGCGACCGCGCCGCCGTGCACTGGGCTTTTCAGCATTATTCGCGGGCTGAGGTGGCAGCGTTCCTCAAGGGGCGTGGCGCCGACCTGCTCTCGGATCGGGCCTGGTCCTTTTGGGGTTTCTTGCTGAGGGTGGATAGGCATCACCGGCCGGCGAGGTCTTGGCGGCGCCCTGGGCGTCACTGGGGCGGACTCCCATGACCTGGAAGGCGGACGCGGTCCCGGCGGCCCTGCGAGTCCTGCTGGGCCGGCTCGTTGCGGCCGGCGCCACGCAGGATTTTTATTTGGCTGGTGGAACCGGGCTAGCGCTCTTGCTCTGCCATCGGCGGTCGGTGGACCTCGATTTCTTTTCTCGGACGAACCGCCTGGCGTTCGAGGAGCGGCGAGACCTTCAGGCACGTCTCCGGCGCCTGCCGCGCTGGTCTGTGATGGAGGCCAAGGATGGCACACTCCACGGGAGGGTCGGGCGAACTCGGATCAGCTTCTTCTGGTACGACGCCCCGCTAGTCAGACCGCTGGTCCGGCAGGGGGCCGCCCGGATCGCTTCCCTCGAGGACATCGGCTTGATGAAACTCGGCGCCGTCATCGGCCGCGGCTCCCGGAAAGACTTCGTAGATCTCTATGTCATCTGCCGGCGAATCCCCCTGCAGCGGCTCCTGGCTTTGAGTCCCAGGAAGTTCACGAAAAGCCGAGATTTTACGCTCCAGGCGCTGAAGGCGCTGGTCTATTTCCGCGACGCGGAGCGAGAACCGGTGATCATCACGATCCCTCCGGTGGCGTGGGACCGGATCAAGGCCTTTTTCATGCATGAGGTCCGGGTGTTAGCCCGGCGATGGATGAAGGTCTAACCAGAGGGGATGATGGTTCGAAGCGTTTCAAAGCGGCGGGAGCGCAAAGACTACTCCCAGGATTATTTCTGGACGAAGGAGTGGCAGCAGGGGGAACGGGAGATCGAAACCGAGCGCCGCCAGGGGAAGGTCAAGCGGTTCCGCTTCTCACCCACCCATGTGGTACTATAGGTCTATGCAACGATTCTCAGTCGTCAAGTCCTCAACCGTCGCGCGACGGATTGTCGCGTGGCAAGAATTGTTGGAGTGCTCGACCCAGCTGGCTTTGGCAGGACTGAAGCAACAGGGATATTCTGCTCGTGAGGCCTGGGCGGTCTGGTGTCGACGGTGGGCTCGGGCGGCGCGGGACCACCAACAGACCAGTCGTCGGATCGCCGCGGAACTCCGTGTCAGAGACCGCAACCCCTCCGCGTAGTCTCCACGAAGCGCTCGAGGCCCTTGTACGCCTGCTGAATCGTCGGCGCATCCCATACATGCTGATGGGGGGATTTGCGCTGTCGGTCTGGGGGCGCGTCCGGGTGACGCAGGATGTGGACGTGAGTCTCGGTCTTTCTCCTCACGATGAGCCGGCCCTGCTGAACGCTCTGCGGCGAGCCCACTTCTTGCCGGCCACCCCGCTGCTCGTTAACGTATATAATTCTTGGTACGAACCCTTGTATTTTCTCCAACCGATGTGGCATACTTACCGTGAGATGACCCAACGCCCGTTCCGCCGTTTCATTGCCGTCGTGGCCGCCCTGTCCCTGGGCGTGGCCGGCCCGCTCCCTGCCTATGCCATGCGCGTCTCGGAGACTGCCGAGGGCAGCGGGCTTGAAGAACTCGGCCGCACCCTCGGCGTCGCGTCAACCGCCGCGCCGGGTCCACGTCCTGCCATCGCCACCCACTCCACCGCGGGGATGGAGGAGGGGTCGAGGGGTCGCCGGAGCAATCGTATTCAGCTGCCGGGTAATGCCAATCCGAAAGCGATTGCGGTGGCAGCGACGGGCCGTCTTTATGTCGTGGATAATCTGATGGATTCACAGAGCGCATCGGGTACTCGCCGGAAAATTCGGGTGGGTTCCCTGAAACCGTTCACTAAGCGCGGCGAACCCATCCGCTTTGCACAACTGCCGGCTCAGGTGCCCGGCGTCCCGGTAGCGTTGGCGGTAGGATCGGATGGCGTGGTGTATGTTGGCGTTGCCGCAGGATCGGTCTTTGCGTTTACCGACACCGGGAAACCTGTCGCGCTGCCGATCCATGACGTGACAGGCCTGAGCGCGTTGGCCACGTCTCCCGGCAAGAGCTACCGTGTGTATGTCGGGACCACAGGCAGTCGGGTACTCGCATACACGTCCAGGGGAACCTCTATCCCATTCCCAATTCCTGAGATTGGTTCACCCGTCGTAGCTCTGGCGGTCGCTCACGACGGGACCGTCTATGTGGGGACAGGCGATGGCCGCATCTTGTCGTTTACGGAGACGGGAAGGGCCGCCGCATTCCCCGTTTCAGCGATTCGTGGTTTGCGGGCTCTGGTGGTGACCCAAGGGCAGCCAAGTCACTCCCTCTATGTGGCACGCGGCCCGGCCACCACCGACCAGTCAACCAAGGCAGGCCATGTGACGGGGTACACCTCGACTGGGCAATCCACGGGCTTCCACGCCGATGCGTATAATCCCATGGCGCTCGCCGTTGATTCGGAGGGTACGCTCTATGTGGCTGAAGGGCGCGTCGGGAGCACGGCGGGGGTGGTCCGCGCCATTCCGGCACACCGGCTGCGAGCCACGACGCTGACGGAGCCCGGAGGCCTGAAATCGGGACAGCGTTCCAGTCAGGTCCCGCCGCCCGCCGCGGGGATGGAGGAGACCCCGCTGGCGCCGCTGACCTTTGGGCATGAGCGGGTGTGGAACGATGAGCGAACGCGAACCAAGAAGCTGATCGACAATGCGATGGACCTATTGAGGGCGCGGGCCGGCGAGTTCGGCGTAGCGTACCCTCACCTGTACGATGCGTCGGTCGTCGCGCCGAACATTCTGCATTTACGCGATCTCTGGGCCAGCATTCAGGCAGATATGGATGGTTCGCCGAATGTGGGAGTCCCCATCGCGCAATTGCGCGTTGTTCAGGAGGGGCTGCAACAACAGCGATTCGGCGCCGTGCTGTGGGGGCCGGAGGTGAGTTCGAAGCGATGGTCTGAGGCTCCTTACAATGCCGTCCAGGCGCTCCTCAACAGCGAAGTGGCGGAAGCCCTGGGGTTCTTCAAGGAGCCCGATAATCCGTTGACCGATCCGCTGAAGGCCGGGCGCGACAAGAAACAGCATGACGCGTTGATGTCGGCCGCCGGCCCCACACTTCCTGGGTACACCGCCTTCATCCTCGGTGAGCACGCCCCCGAGACCCTCGCCGGCTTGGCCCGCGCGGAGAAACAGGCCGTGTTGCGGCGCGCGGCCCTTCTCGTGTTGCGCGGCAACGCGGAGGATACCAATCTCTTGGGCAAGTTGACGGTTTCGGGAGCGGCATCGGGAACCGACGTGGCCGAGATGGAGCGGCGGTTGATCGTGAACAACCTCGACGCCGCGGTCGAGGACCTCACCAACGACGCTATCCGAGAAGTGGTGTTCGTGCAGGACAACGTCGGGACAGAATTGCTCGGCCTCACGTTGCTCACGGCCATCTATCTCCAGATGTACCCCGAGAAGAAAGTGACGTGGGTGGCGAAAGTCGCTCCCTATCTCGCCTCTGATGTGACGCGGCAAGACCTCGAGGGGTGGAAGACGGAGGTTCCGGGTGTTGATGGGCGGAGTTGGTTTGTGCGGTTCCAGGATCGGGAGTACACGGCCGGCGACCCTCGCGTGGCGGTATTGCTGCAGGGGATGGATCGGTTCAGGGGTGACCTGGCGCGATTTGAGGTGCTGACTCCGCCGTGGACCGACACCGGATTGCCGGGATCGGCGATCCCCCAGGACCTGGGTCAGCGGCTGGGCGGCGAGCACCGGATGACGGTCTTCCTCGGTGAATGGCTCAATGAGCGATTGTGCAACGGCATTCCCTACAACCCGGCGACGTCCCCGATGGGGACTTCATTCGAAACCGCCTGGGGCTATCTGCGGGCTCTCGGGATTCGCACGCTCAGCGCGTGGCGGGTGGTCAAAGACAACTTTATCGTGGTGATTCCTCCGGAAGCGCAGGCACACCTTCCGCGCGAGGCGATCAATCCGGACGGATCGATCAAAGAGGGTGGCCACTGGGGCATGATCAGTCGCGCCCGTTTCGCCGCGGGGATGGAGGAGGGGGTGCAGGCGGCGTTACACAAGGCCGAGGCGGCGAGGGTGACGGCGATCGAGCTGATCGAGCGTTCGCTCGCACAAGTGCCGTCCAACCAATTCCATAGTGTGGTGATCAGTCGCGAGATGTTGGAGGCAAAAGGCCTTCTCAGTTACGCGACTCTGCTGCAGCGGGTGCCGGCGCTGCAAGGACGTGTGGCCATCATCCCTTCTTCGAAGGGTCTGTCAATAATGGGATTTGCTGTGCAGCTCTCTGAAATCGGGGATGCTCTTCACCAAGCCGCGCTCCCCGTAATGTTTTACGCCCGGCCTACCGATCTTGCGGTGTCAACCTTGGAGAAAGAGCTTGCCGATCGTGACATCACACACAAGTTCGTGGATGCCGCTGTATTGGCGAGTGCCACCGAACAGTTGTTGCGAGAATTGTTACGAACATTAGGCCTCCCTGAATCCGGGTTGGAAGAAATCACCCAACAAATGCGGACGGCGGTAGACCTCGGGCAGTTGGCGTAACTCAGCACCACCCGGTTTTTCCCCTCGATTCCCCGTGTTATAATCAGGCATTCCGATGCCCGCCACCGTTGCGATCGTTCGCTGTCCGTCGTATGAGCCGAAAGAGGTGGATCGCGCCGTTGATGAGGCGCTGGGTCTGCTCGGCGGGATCGGTCGGTTCATCAAGCGGGACGAGCAGGTGTTGCTCAAGCCCAATCTGCTGGCGGCGGCGGAGCCGAACGAGCACGCGACGACCCATCCGGAGGTGGTGGCCGGGGTGATCCGCCAGGTCCAGCAGGCCGGCGGGCGGCCGTTCATCGCGGAGAGCCCGGCGTTCGGGTCGCTGGCGCACGTGGCGGAGACGGCCGGCCTCGGCGCCGTCGCCCGGCGGTACGAGGTGCCGCTCGTGGAACTGAACCGCCCCACCCACCTGCCGGTCAAGAGCCCGATCAACGGGCGGTGGCTGGTCGGTGACCCGCGGGTGATCCAGGCGGATGTCGTCATCAACCTGCCGAAGCTCAAGTCGCATGTCCAGGCACGCCTGACCGGCGCGGTCAAGAACCTCTACGGGTGCGTGCCGGGGAAGCGAAAAGTTTGGTGGCATTTCCAGGCGCGGCACGCGCTGGACGCGTTCTGTGACATGCTCGTCGAGAACGCGCGGGCGGTGTCGTCGGCGCTGACGGTGGTGGACGCGGTGGTGGCGATGGAGGGGCGGGGGCCTCGGCGCGGAACGCCGCGACCGGTCGGGCTCCTCGTAGTCGGGGACGACCCGGTGGCGGTGGACGCGGTGTTGTGCGCGCTCGTCGGCCTGCCGGCCGCGCAGTACGAGGTGTTGCGGGCGGCGGCGCGGCGAGGGATCGGGACGCCGGACCTCAAGGGGATCCGCCTCGTAGGTGAACCATTGGACCGCGTGCGGATCGCCAATTTCCAATGGCCCTCGGCGTTGGACGACATCTCCTTCAATTTGCCTCGGGTGGCCCGCAGTACGATCCGGCAGGCGTGGCTGCGGCTCGTCGGGGAACGGCTCTACCCATGAACGCGATGGTCATCCGCCGGCACGGCGGGCCGGAGGTGCTGGAATGGGCGGAGCTCCCCACGCCGGCGCCGGGACCGGGCGAGGCACTCATCGCCGTCAAGGCGTGCGGGGTCAACCACCTCGATCTCTGGACGCGCGAGGGGATGCCGGGGACGACGATCCCGATGCCGCATGTCCTCGGGTGCGACGTGGCGGGGACGATCCATGCGCTCGGCGACGCCGCCAGCCCGTGGAAGGTGGGGCAATCGGTCATCACGGCGCCGGGGATCTCCTGCGGCGCCTGCCCCGAGTGCCGGGCGGGGCGCGACAGCCGGTGCGCGACGTTCCAGATCCTCGGGTTCCAGATGGACGGCGGCTACGCGCCGTTCGTGAAAGTCCCAGTCCGTAATTTGGTGGCGATCACGACCGACCGGTGGGACTACGCGCAGTGGGCGGCGACCCCGCTCGTCTTTCTGACGGCGTGGCACATGTTGATGACGCGCGGCCAGCTCCAGCCGGGGGAGACGGTGCTGATCCACGCCGCCGGCAGCGGCGTCGGCTCGGCGGCGATCCAGATCGCGAAATGGCGCGGGGCGACGGTGCTGACGACGGTGGGGGACCCGGCCAAGGCGGCGAAGGCCGCAGCCCTCGGCGCCGACCGGGTGGTTCAGTACAAGACGGAGGATTTCGCGAAGGCGGCCTTGGCGTTCACCCGCGACCGCGGCGTCGACCTGGTGTTCGAGCATATCGGCCCGGCGACCTGGGCCGGGTCACTCCGGGCGCTGGCGCGCGGCGGGCGGCTCGTGACCTGCGGAGCGACGAGCGGGCGCGAGGTGGCAATGGATCTGCGCATCTTCTTCGTCAAAGAGCTGAGCGTTCTCGGGTGCTACATGGGCGGCCGCCGAGAGGTGGACGACGTCCTGCGCCTGGTCGCCGACGGCACGCTGAAGCCGGTCGTGGACACGGTGTTCCCGCTCAAGGAGGCGGCCAAGGCGCACGCCCGGATAGAGTCGCGCCAGCAGTTCGGCAAGTTGGTCCTCACCCCCTAACCGTCGGAGTCCGCAATGGCGATGAAACCGAAGCACGTGGCGATTCTCGTCGAGCAGTTCTACGAGGAAATGGAAGTCTGGTACCCGCTCCTGCGACTGCGGGAGGCCGGGCACAAGGTCTCCACGGTGGGGCCGGGGCGGGCGCCGACCTACAAAGGGAAGCATGGCTACGAGGTGCCGGAGGACGTGGCCATCGCCAAGGTGAAGGCCAACCAGTTCGACGGCATCATCGTCCCCGGCGGCTACGCCCCCGACCATATGCGCCGCACCCCGGCGATGGCTCAGCTCGTGAAGGAGATCTTCCAGCATCAGCATCCCGTTGGGGCGATCTGCCACGGGCCGTGGCTGCTCGCGTCGGCCGGCGTCCTCAAAGGGAAGCGCTGCACCTGTTTCTTCGCCATCAAGGACGACGTGGTGAATGCCGGGGCGACCTACGTGGACCGCGAGGTGGTCCGAGACGGCAACCTGATCACGTCGAGGATGCCGGCCGACCTGCCGGCGTTCATGAAAGCGTTCTTGGCAGCACTGAGCGAGTGAGGTACCATACCACCGAGATGTCACTCACCGGGGAACACCCTCTCCAGCTCGGCCAGCCCCTCCAGGCGGCCCTCCAGCGACAGACCGGCGCGAAGGCGGTCATCGCGGTCGGCAGCGGCAAGGGCGGGGTCGGCAAGACGACGGTCAGCGTCAATCTGGCCGTCGCGCTGGCCCGCGCCGGCGCGGCCGTCGGCCTGCTCGACGCCGACGTCTACGGGCCGAACGTCCCGCTCATGCTCGGTGTCACCCAACTGCCGCCGCTGGACGAGGGCCGGATCGTCCCGGCGACGGCCCACGGCGTCAAGATTATCTCAATGGCGTTTTTCCTGAAGCCGGATGAGCCAGTCATCTGGCGCGGGCCGATGCTGCACGGGGTCATCAAGAAGTTCCTGAACGAGGTAGCGTGGGGCTCGCTCGACTACCTCATCGTGGACCTGCCGCCGGGGACCGGCGACGTCCAGCTGACCCTCTCGCAAACCATCCCGCTGACCGGCGCGGTGATCGTGACGACGCCGCAGGACGTCGCGTTGCTCGACGTGCGGAAGGCGATGGCGATGTT
>OBEQ012989435.1_pt1 | contig 11531 bp, 7 predicted proteins | sample 1670901 | NCBI WGS metagenome assembly OBEQ01 (sample SAMEA104232315, study PRJEB22302) | groundwater metagenome | biome: forest; feature: aquifer; material: groundwater | place: USA | collected 2011-08-07 | depth 5.4 m | reverse complement strand
CCGGCCTCCGCCGGCAAGAGATTGCCCAGCTTTACCACAGGCGGTTGGGAAACAAGCCCCTGGAGGCGCTTCGGGTCTATTGCCTTTCCGGCCTCCAGACCTTTCTTGTCATGGCTGAGGTCCGAAACCAGCTCTTCCTGGCGCTTGTGCGCATTTTTTTGTTCGTCCATCGCCTGCGGGCTCGGTGATTTGCCGATATGCTGGCTCGATCCGTGGATTCTTTTTAAAAGCGGCGCAAGACTGGTCCGAAACGTCTTATAACATTCGCCGCATCCCAAACGCCCGACGCGTTTAAAATCTTCGTAGGCAAGACCGCATCGCGGACATTTATTTTTTGAGACACTAGTCGTAACCGGGGAACCGCCTGCCACCGCCGGTTGTGGCTGCTCCGTGTCTGAGAGCGCCGACAAAAGATCGGCGATACCGAAATGCTGTTCGACTTCCGCGCCCTTTTGCTTGGCGCAAGCTTCGCAAAGATTAAGCTTCGTGATCAGATCGTTCACGATCTCGGTCAGATGAACCGTCGCTTTATTTTTTCCGCATTCGTCGCAAAGCATTGAACTCAACGCGTGTACCGCACCCCTTCTTTTTTGGTCAGCTCGCGAAACGCCTTGGTTAGTTTCTGCGTGACCTTTCCTGGTTTTCCATTGCCAATCACACGGTTATCGATTTTCACCACCGGAACAATCTCGGCTGCGGTCCCGGTCAGAAAAACTTCATCCGCCGTGTAAAGATCATGGCGAGTAAACACGTCTTCGCGAACTTGCAAAAGAGTTTTCTTCGCCAAACGCATCACGGTGTCGCGTGTGATTCCTTTTAAAATTCCCACATACGGCGGCGGCGTCACGAGTTCCTGTCCACGCACATAAAAAATATTTTCGCCCGTGCACTCGGTCACATAGCCTTGCGCATTCAAAAGAATCGCCTCATCAACGCCTGCGTTCGTTGCTTCAATCTTAGCTAAAATGTTGTTCAAATAATTCAGTGTCTTGAGCTGAGGATTGAGCGCCTCGGGATGATTGCGAACTGTCGGAACTGTTGCGATTTTAAGTCCGTTTTCGTAATACTCGCGCGGATAAAGCGCAATTTTGTCCGCAATAATAAAAATCGTCGCGACTTTGCATTTGCGCGGATCTAAACCCAAATCGCCGACGCCGCGCGTTACGACCAGGCGAATATAAGCATCTTTGAGATGATTGGCTTGCAGCGTCTGAATCATAGCTTTTTCCAACGCGTCTTTGGTCATTGGAATTTCGAGCATCAGCGTGTGCGCCGATTCAAACAAGCGGTCCAAATGTTCGCGGCATTTGAAAATAAGTCCGTTGTAAGAGCGGATACCTTCGAACACGCCATCGCCGTACAAAAGCCCATGATCAAAAACACTCACGGTTGCTTTGTCGCGATCAACTAAACGATCGTTCAGAAAAATTTTTAGACTCATTCTCTCTTCTTATCTGTATTCTGGGGCAGCGGGTCCTGTCGCTGCGGTATCCCACCGTGCTCGAAAAGCCTGCGCGCGGCGGGATTCCCTCCTCCGCGCCACCCGCTGCTATTCAACACTACTCCCAATCCTTTTTGACAATATTCCAAATCTTTGTCGCCATCTGAGCAATATTCAAATCGTGCGTCACGATTAGCACGGTCTTTTTTTGTTCTAAAAAAAACTGGCGAAGCACGCGGAGGATCTCTTCGCCGGTCTCGTGGTCCAAATTTCCTGTCGGCTCGTCGCAGAAAAGAATTTCTGGATCGTTGATCAAGGCGCGCGCAATCGCCACCCGCTGCTGTTCCCCGCCCGAAAGCTCGCTTGGAAAATGCCCAAGCCGGTCTTTCAAGCCCATCTTTTCCAATAAGGCCGCCGCTTTTTGCTGCGGTTCTTTTAAAAATGCGCCGCCCGCGATCCTTGCCGGCAGCATCACGTTTTCGATGGCCGTAAATTCCGGCAGTAAATGATAGAACTGAAAAACGAAGCCGATGTGCTGGTTCCGAAATTGCGACTTCGCATTATCATCCAGTTTCGTTAAATCTACGCCGCAAAGCCGGACCGTTCCTTCATTGACCTGGTCAAGTCCTGCCAATAGATTCAGTAGCGTGGTCTTGCCCGAGCCCGAAGGCCCAAGAATGGCTGCACATTCCCCTTTTCTTACACTTAAAGAAACATTTTTTAAAATCTCTAAGCGTTTGTGACCATCCCAGTATACCTTGCTGATGTTATGTGCTTCAACACTTGTTTCAGCTCCCACCTCACTCATAGCGAAGCGCTTTGACCGGTTCCAATTTTCCCGCGACAAATGCCGGATAAAATGAAGAAATAAAACTCAATCCCACCGCAACGAGTACGACAAGCGACACGTCCAGCGCATTGAGCGCCACCGGCAAACGGTCCATGTAATAAATTTCTTTCGGCAACTCGATCCAAGAAGTTTTTTTCAAAGCAACGCAAATACCCACGCCCAGGAGAAGGCCTATTCCGGCACCCATCACACCAAGCGCCAGACCGTCGGTCGCAAAAATTTTCATCAAGTCGAGCTTCGTGGCGCCCAGCGCTTTCAGTACGCCGATGTCTTTGGTTTTATTCATCACCAAAATAGTAAGGCACCCGGCGATGTTGAGACAGGCCACGAGAATGATCAGCGCCAAAATCAGGAACATCACGATTTTTTCAAGCTTGAGCGCGGAAAAAAGCGTGCGATTCATATCCATCCAAGTGCGAGTGACGTACGGATAACCTAATTTTTCTTGGATCTGGCGTTTGACCTTGTCCGCCTCCTCGGATTTTTTTAAATAAACCGACAAACCGCTCACAGCGTTGTTCATGTTGAATAACGTCTGGGCATTTTGCAAATTTAAAAAAACCAGATTGGCATCGTATTCGTACATGCCGGAAGAAAAAATTCCTTCGACGCGGTAACTGAGCGGTTTTTTTGTTGCTTGGGTCGCGATTAAAATTTCGCTTCCGAGCGCCAAATGCGCGCGTTTAGCAAGCTCATTCCCGACAACGACACCATCGGTTTTATTCGAAAGCGTGCCTTGCGTCATATAACTAAAAAAATGCGAGACGGATTTTTCCGTATTCACATCCACACCGCGCACGAGCACGCCGCTTCCCCATTCTCCAACCTGAAAAAGCGCTTGGCCTTCAACATAAGGAGAAACCCCGCTCACGCCGCTTAACGATCGAATCATTTTCTCAGCAGAAGAAAAATCACCAAAAACTTCTTCTTTCTCCACCACCAAATGCGCACGTAAGCCCAGAATTCTCGATTTCAAATCCTCGTCAAACCCGTTCATCACGGCCAAAACTGTAATCAATGCGGCAACACCCACCGTGATTCCTAAAATAGAAATCACGCTGACCACCCCCACAAACGGGTGCCGGCGTTTGGACCAGAGATAACGTTTGGCGATGAACCAGTGAAAACTCATTGAAAATCCTCGTAGACGGTAGTCAGTAGTCGGAATTCGGCAAGAATTTTCAGCCTTGCCGACTACCGAATTCCGACTACCTACTACCTCATTTGTGGAAACAAAATAACTTCTCTTATCGACGGCTGGTTCGTCAAAATCATGACAAGCCGGTCAATGCCGATACCCAAACCGCCTGCGGGAGGCATTCCGTGCTCCAGCGCATACACATAATCTTCGTCAAGCGCGCCTTTTTCTCCCTCGCGGCCTTTTTCTTCCAGTTCTTCCATGAAACGTTTTTTTTGTTCGATTGGGTCATTCTGTTCGGAATAACCGTTGGCCACTTCCATGCCGCCGATGTAAAGCTCGAAGCGGTCGGAAAGAAAATGATTCTTCTGGTTTCGTCGTGCCAACGGCGAAAGCTCGGCAAAATATTCGGTGACAAAAACCGGGTGCAACACATTGGATTCTTTGCCTTTCCCGGGCTCAATCAATTCTGCGACGATGTTGATAAGCTGCGTGCGCGAAAGGTCCTTGCCTTCCAATTTCACGCCTTTTTTCTTCAGCTTCGCGACCCACTCGGCTGTATTTTCATCGGGCGAAATATCAAAAGAATCCTTCATTAATTTGGCAAAGGAAATGCGCTCCCACTTGGACAGGTCTAAAACATTTTCGGTGTCCGCTTCCGACCCAGGGGCTCTATAAGCTAAACGCAAAATCCCTAAAGCATCCTGCGCCGCTTTTTTAATCAAGGCCTCGCACAAATCCATCACGTCATTGACGTCATGATAAGCGGTATAGACTTCGAGCATTGTGAATTCAGGATTATGGCGCGTGGAAATCCCCTCGTTGCGAAAACTTTTATTGATTTCATACACTTTGTCGAAACCCCCGACTAAAAGACGTTTCAAATAAAGCTCGGGCGCCACGCGAAGAAAAAGATCCAGATCCAGCGCTTCATGATGCGTCTTAAAAGGTTTTCCGGCGGCACCCCCCGGAATCGGGTGCATCATCGGCGTTTCGACTTCGAGATAGCCTTTGTCATCCAAGAAGCGGCGAATCACGCGGATAATCTGCGAGCGCTTTTTGAAAATTTCTTTCGTCGTGTCATTCGAAATCAAATCCAGATAACGCTGGCGGTAACGAAGCTCGACATCCTTCAAGCCATGCCATTTTTCCGGCATCGGCCGAAGAGATTTGGCAAGAAGCGTCAGTTTTTCAACGCGAATGCTGATCTCGCCAGTTTTTGTTTTAAAAAATTCCCCTTCGATTCCAACAATGTCACCAATATCCACCAAATCAAAAACTTTGCCGTCTAGCTCAGACAGATGATCTTTTTTGAGATAAAGCTGAATTTTCCCGCTCTCGTCTTTTAAATCCGCGAATACGCTTTTCCCCATAAAACGCGTCGCCGAAAGCCGGCCGGCCGTCTGGACTTTCTTTTTTTCTTCAAAAGAATCCAAGAGCGTCGCAATCAGCTCTGTTTTCGGGAAAGCGCCGCCAAAAGGCTCGACGCCAAGAGCCTTGAGTTCGCTGAGCTTCCGCTGCCGTTCTTTAATTAAATCGTTATCTTCTGCCAAATGCCTAACCTATTTATTTTTGGTAAGTTAGAAATAAAGAAAAATATTATACCAGCCGCAAGTCATGCGTCGCAAGTTACAAACTGGCTCAAGTCCAGTTAGATTTGTGCGGAGGGCAACTCTCGACCAAGGGTTGTGTTTTTTTAAATTTTCACTGTGACACCGGCCGTGATGATATGGCCTGTGAAATCCAGGACGGGATCATTGGAATAGTTCTGATCAAAAAGGTACGAGACAATAAACTGTGTTCGGGATGACAAATTGAAGTAAAGGTAATTGGCCACGTAAACGAACTCGTCTCGTTCCGTGCCCAAACGAGTGGGCAGTAGTTTATGCCCGTAATCCTTGAAGTCGTACCCGGCAGCGCCCACCCAGCTCATTCGGTCGTTTAGCACCAAATAAATATACCCCGTGGTTTTGCAGCCGACGTAATCGTTGGTGTCTTGGAACAGATCGTTGGAGTCATTGAGCTGATAAGCCGCGTTGGCGCCCATCACAAATTTATCGCTGGGGAAAAAGGTAAAATCATAGCCCATTTCGTGGTGTCGATCGGTGCGCTGGCCGTCCAGATCGGTGTTAGAAGCAGATAATTGTTTCCGGTGAGGATAACTGTTATACGCCGTACTTCCATAGAGTTTGTGAAGCCACATAGGTATTCGTGCTTCCGCCAGAGAGACTTTGAGTTCATGGCTGCCATAAGTGATATGATCATCATTCCGGTACGAAGAATTCTTAAAGGTATATTCGGATTTGAGCGACAAAGTTTTCGTAAGATCAAAAGTAACAAAAGGGCTGATCTTGGAATTGCGGTAATCGGATTCATTTTGTTTAGAATAATTTAGATAATCAAAACCGCCTTGAACTCCGAATTTACCCGCTCCCAACAGGTGGTTCAAGCTCGGGTGGTTGTATTGCACAGACCCCATGATAGTCTCTTGATGAAAAACATCTCTTTTGCGCTTGGAATCGAATGTCACGTTGCTGTCGTGGCCATAATTGTTAGAAATGCTGAGTGTCCATGGTTTTTGGAGCGCGGGAGCAGGTGTCGCTTGAGCAGCCTGCTGCGCGACGGAAGCGTTAAATTCCTGTCTTTTTTGGGCTTTTTGTTCGGCGGTTAAATCAGTTTCGGCAAAAACGAACTCTGTTCTTTCAAACGTTCCGTAAGCCAAAATTACAAAAGAGGCCACTACAAAAAATTTCTTATTCTTCATGGACAATCATGTTCGGCTTGAAGTTGGGTGCTACCGTGGTTGATTTTATCCAGAATGCACTGCATCCTTTGCTGCGCAGTATCGTAAGAATTGGTAGCATTTTGGGTAATGTTGGAGGTATCTGGAGGAGTATATGTTCCACCGGTAGGCGGAGTATACGTTCCGGTCGATGGAGGAGTGTAATTTCCGCCCGGTGGAGGAGGAGTGTAAGTTCCACCGGCAGGAGGCGTGTATACGCCCGTAGTGGGATTATACGTTCCACCCTCTGGTGATGTGTATGTGCCTGTAGAAGGATTGTAGGTTCCGCCCGTAGGGGGAGTGTAATTTGTTCCACCCGCTGGAGGCGTATAGGCACCTGCAGGCGGAGTGTAAGTTCCGCCGACTGGGGCTCCATAGGAAATTTGCCCATTCGGAGCAGTGTACGTAAGAGTAGCAGGATTGTAAGAGCCTCCATCAGGCGTTGTGTAAGTGCCCGTCGTTGGATTGTAGACGCCCATATAATTTCCACCGCCCATTGATGAGCCATTATTCGTGCCTGATGCACCCGGCCCATTTCCTGGACCGTTCGGAGGACCCCCGCCTCCCGTTTTTTTATCGTCACTGGTTCCGGGCAAATTCAATCGGGCGGCTGCATGGGCTTCCATTTCTTTCACGCTTTGAATGTTGCTTACGCGTCCATCGGATCCCATCGCCGTGAGCATTTTAGCCATGTCGGTGGTCAGAACACGGCCCATTGCTATTTCTTCGGGGGACATCTTTTGAGGAGCTATCGCCGCAACATTGACTCCTGAAGTGATATTGGTCAATTTCTCAGCGACAGGAACGGAAATATCAGAGCTTCGATTGCCTTGAATATCCAAAACATTCACAAAAATTTTAGATTCCACACTTTCAGAAAAATTGCGCACTTCCATTTGGCCGTCGTGTTCATTGGCTTCAAAAATGGTTCCGCGAACGGTGGCTACGGCCGTAGGCGTTTGGATTTGAAAAGCAGAATCTTTTGGCAGTTTATTGAGCCTTGAAAACACATCTCCGCGGGCCATATCGAGAGTGGTGGGAAATACCGAACGGATCGCCACCAGGGAATTTTCTTTTATTCGCGAAAGATTGTTCCATTCTTTATCATAGGCGATGTCCACATAAGAATCTTTTTCCACTTCGATCCTATCGCCCTGTTTTAAAAGGTCGCCCTGCTTGATTTCATGGCGAGCTTCTTGAGCGCGGGTTACATACGCTTTTCCTTGCACGTTCATGACGTCGCAAGCAAAGTCCGCGGCCATCGCTTCCATGCCCAAAGCGAGCAAAAAACCAAAGAGGACTATTGGAACAAGTTTTAGATAACTAACTCTCATAATAGCAATTATACATAGTAGTTAATAAAAATCAACTTAATTAGCTAATTTTTTCAATATGTCAGTCTGAAGGGCGCTTTCTGGATAGGTCCTAAACTCTAGAATATTGGCTGGATTTCTCTTTGTCTCGATAGGCCATCCACAAAAGAGCCAGCACAATCCAAAAGAAGAGATCGCCGAAGCGGGTATAAAGTGAACGGCCTTTACGCAAAACAATATCTTGGGCTTTCAGGCCGGACACCATAATTTCTTCACCATTGGTTTTGACTGAAGAGAGAATGCGGCCTTCGGCCGAAATAAAACAGGATAGGCCGGTATTGGTCGAACGCACAACCGGCACGCGGTTTTCGACGGCGCGGAAAATGGAAGCCTCCGCATGCTGATACGGCGCCGTCGTTTTTCCGAACCAAGCATCATTCGTGATATTCACCAAAAAATCCGCCCCGCGCCGGCAGCGCTCGCGGACAAGTTCGGGAAAAATATCTTCATAGCAAATCAAAACAGAAAATTTGGCGGCGATGCGTACCGCGGAATATTGGGAAACGAGAGAGAAAATCACAGGCTCGGCGCCCGCGCTAAAATGTCCGATCGCAACCCACTCACGAAGAAAACCCAGCAAAGATTCAAAAGGAATGTATTCGCCAAACGGGACCAGATGTTCTTTATGATAGCGTCCGGTTTCTTCCCCGTTCGGGCCCATTAAAATAGCGCTGTTATAAAAATGTAGCTCCTTTTCCAAATCACTGATCGTCGGCGCGCCGACGAGCACGTTCGTGTGTGATTGACGTACGAGATTTCGAAGACTGGCAGCCATCACCGGTTCGTCTTCCAAAAAACCGGGAAATGAAGTTTCGGGCCACACGACCAAGTCCGATTTTTCCATCGCCGACATCAGAGTCAAACGCTTGTACTTTTCAAAAATAATATTTTTGATTCGTGCATCCCATTTTTGATCTTGCGGAATGTTTCCTTGGACAACAGACACGCGCAACACGGCCTTGGAGTGATTTTGTCGGTAAAAATCTTCGCGCGATTTGAGCTGAAAGGCCCCATAACCCAATACCAAAACCAGTACAAATCCAAGACAAACCAAATGCCGGGTCGGAAATAAATTAAGTGGTGTTTTGGAGGAATCTAAAATAAATTTTAGGATTTCATACAAAATGACGTTGACCCAAATCACCCAAAACGAAATTCCGTAAGCGCCAAACAAATCTGCTCCCTGAATGAACCACAAATTTTTCCATTGGCTGTAAGCCAACAAAGCCCACGGAAATCCGCTAAGCAAAAAACCGCGCGCATATTCCAAAAAAACCCAGATGGCCGCGGCATAAAACGTATGACGAAGCTTGCTCGATCTCAAAAAACCACGAGCCATGACCCCAAACAAAGCGAAATAAATCGAAAGATAAATGCACAACAGCAGAAAACCCACGACGTTGACGTAGTTCAACCAATAGCCGAGCAACACATAATAAACGAACCCAAACAGAAAAAAACGCTTGAAGGCCTGGGAAGAAGATTTATTTTCGAGGCAGAAAAAAACCGGAATGAAAGCAAAAAAAGCGCTAGGCCAAAAAGCACCCCAATGGAAAGGAAGAACGAGTAAAATCGCCGAAATGATGAGGGGAAAAGACTCGCGCAAATATCTCATTACTGCCCATGGCACTTCTTATATTTCTTCCCGCTTCCGCAGGGGCAAGGATCGTTTCGTCCGACTTTTTTTTCTGCGACAACGGTAGACGGTTTCTGGGACGGCATCGCCTGTTCTCTTTCCATGACTTGTGATTCTGGCCGGACCATTTGCGGAATCGCCGAAGCGGCTTCGGGATGCAAAAATTGCAGCGGAGCGGCTTTTTTTCTTTCGACGGGCTTTTCTTGTTCTGAGATTTCTTGCGTTAATTTTTCAGGATTCACCGGCTGCACTTTGAAAACAAATTCGAGCGCATCCTCTTTGATGGACTGGATCATGGCCTGAAAAGCTTCGAAGGCTTCGCGCTTGTATTCGACGAGCGGGTCTTTCTGACCGTAAGCGCGAAGACCGATGCCCTCGCGCAAATTGTCCATGCTGCGCAGATGCTCTTTCCATTTCGAATCCACGATGTCGAGTAAAATCATGCGTTCCAAATGACGCATGAAATCCGTGCCAATGGTTTTTTCTTTTTCGTCATAAGCTTTTTTCGCGCGTTCGATCAGCGCATCCACCAGGGGTTCGCCAGAACTTCCTTCGAGACCTTCGAACGAAACAGGGAATATCTTGCGCACGAGTTCGCTCAATGCCGTAAATCCGCCTTCTTCAGTCAACGGCGTTTGGCCGACAATCACGTCCATCGCCTCTTCGATCATTCCCAGATAATGCTCACGGAGATTTTCACCTTCAAGCACTTTGCGGCGTTCTTCGTAAATCACTTCGCGCTGTTTATTCATCACGTTGTCGTATTCGAGAAGTTGTTTGCGAATTTCAAAGTTGCGGCCTTCGACGCGGGTTTGAGCGTTTTCAATGGCCTTGGAAATGAACGGGTGCTCGATTTCCTGCCCTTCCTCCATTCCCATTTTTTGCATGAGTCCCGAAATACGGTCGGAACCAAAAATCCTCATGAGGTCATCTTCTAGTGAAAGCAAAAATTTGGAAGAGCCCGGATCGCCCTGGCGTCCCGATCTGCCGCGCAACTGATTGTCGATACGCCGAGACTCATGCCTTTCAGTGCCAATAACGTGAAGGCCGCTTTTGGCCGCGACTTCTGGCCCAAGGAGAATATCTGTTCCGCGTCCGGCCATATTCGTGGCAATTGTTAGAGCTCCCTCTTGACCGGCACGGGCAATGATCTCTGCTTCTTTTTCGTGGTATTTAGCGTTGAGAACTGTGTGCGGGAGATTACGTTTCTCAAGCATCTGGCTCAAACGTTCGGACTTTTCAATCGAAACGGTTCCCACGAGAACAGGTCTGCCCGATTTGTGTATTTCAGTAATTTCCTGAACAACAGCATTGAATTTCTCCCTCTCTGTCCGGTAGATGCAATCAGGAAAGTTGGTTCGAATGAGAGAACGATTGGTCGGAATAACCACGACTCCTAGTTTATAAATCTTCTCAAATTCAACCGCTTCGGTTTCGGCTGTCCCCGTCATACCGGCAAGCTTCTTATACATTCGGAAATAATTTTGGAACGTGATCGTAGCCAGCGTTTGGTTTTCCCTTTCAATCTTAACATCCTCTTTGGCTTCAAGAGCCTGATGAAGCCCGTCTGAAAACCGACGGCCCGGCATCAGCCTTCCCGTAAATTCATCGACTATGATAACCTCGTTATTTTTAACCACATATTCGACATCCCTCTGAAAAAACTCTTTGGCCCTGACCGCTGTGGTAATCTGATGCCTGTCATCGATTGTGCCCAGATCGTGAAGATTCTCAACCCCCATGAATTTGGCTCCTCTGGTTTCACCTTGTTCTGTCAGCAATATGGTTTTTGCCTTTTCATCGGCGATATAGTCATATTCCTTTTTAAGCTCTTCCATCTTCGCCTTCCATTCCTCGCCCACTTCTTCACGCGTGATGCGAGTCCCTTTCATGGCAAGAGCGGCTTTCCTGGCTTTGTAATATTTATCCGTTGACTCCTCTGCTGGTCCAGAAATAATAAGAGGCGTCCTTGCCTCATCGATCAAAATGGAGTCTACTTCGTCAACGATCGCATAATTCAGCTTGCGTTGGACCCGGCCTTCAAGGGAACCAACCATGTTATCGCGCAGGTAGTCGAATCCAAATTCGTTATTGGTCCCATAAGTGATATCGGAAGCGTATGCCTTCTGTCTTTCAATGATATCCATGTCATGTTGGATCACGCCGATGGTGAGTCCTAAAAATTCGTAAATGGGACCCATCCACTCGCGGTCGCGTCTGGCAAGGTAATCGTTCACGGTAACCACGTGCATCCCTTCCCCTGTCAAGGCGTTCAGATAAACAGAGAGGGTCGCAACGAGAGTTTTTCCTT